>Ga0315296_10000178_pt1 | contig 61041 bp, 46 predicted proteins | sample YL17G14_18_MG_FD_203921 | JGI IMG/M metagenome (GOLD analysis project Ga0315296, IMG submission 203921) | Sediment microbial communities from Yellowstone Lake, YNP, Wyoming, USA - YL17G14_18 | ecosystem: Environmental > Aquatic > Freshwater > Lake > Sediment | place: USA: Wyoming | collected... | reverse complement strand
CTTTGCGACCTGCAGTGATAGCTCGCAAGGCTTCGTGTGGCAACAAGACCGAGCGTGGCCGGGACTGCTGGCAGATTCTTTCAAGCATAGGTGCCACGTGTCGGCAGCAAGCGGTAGATTTTGTGGAATACCTCAGTTCCCATTTACCTTTGACCGCTACACCAGGCTAAACATGTACAGCGCGTACGCGCTTTACGTATATGCTTTCATTCGCGATTGACTGTTAAGGTGAAACAAAAGAATAGGCAAGATGGACGAACCACAAGTCATTAAATACGTTTCACGATTCTCGCTTCTCACTTCACGCTCTAATGATGTCGGTTATTTTCATTAGACGTGATATATTGTCGCGTTCGGCCTCGGCTAATTTGTCGAAAATGAACCTGATAGTTTCGTGCAGTTCGGGAATGACGACGTGCTCCAATACGTTGACCCTCCGGCGGGTCATCTGAAGCTCGATAGCAAGAAGTCGGGCCTGCTTTTCCTTCTCAGCTAACTCAATCAAATTATCGAAAGCCCTCTCCAGAGCAAGTAAAGCAACGTCCATCTCGCCGGATGTGGCTGCAAAGCCGTAGCAGATAATTTCGCCCTCCATCTCTTTAGTCAGATGCGGCACTTTTACATTCATTATATTAGCGAACGTTACAGCCAAGCTGAATTTCTTGGTGGGGACCTCAAGGGCGGCCTTGGTATCTTCCGGCTCCATCGTCGCACGGGCCAGCATAAAACGCCGGCACGTCTCTAACAGCTCAGCTTCAACACGTTTGCGCAACGGCTGAATATCTCTGGCGATGTGAATTAACTGCCGGGAAATCTCATCTCGTTTTTCACTGAGCAGACGATGGCCGCGGCTGGCAAGCGCCACCCGCTTACGCAGCCTTAACAATTCCATTCTTGTCGCATTTACGTTGGCAAGCATACTTACCTCTACCTCCACGCACTCACGTGTGTGGTATCCATTCCCACCACGTAAGTGTGAGGTTTTACGTTTTCCGGAATTTGGGCATATACTTTTCTATGAGCTTGGTGTCGATACGCTTTAGCTCGGCGTTCTCGAACATGCTGAGCAGCTCCCAGCCGAGGTCGAGGGTCGTTTCAACCGTTCGGTTCTCGTAATAGTCCTGCGAGACGTATCTGGCCTCAAACTTTTTGGCAAATTCCATATACTTTTTATCTTCTTCCGAGAGTGCGGCTTCGCCCATAATGGTCGCAAGCTCCTGGCATTCTTTGCCGCGGGCGTAGGCGGCGTAAAGCTGGTTGTAAAGGTCGGCGTGGTCTTCGCGGGTCTTGCCTTCGCCGATACCTTTGTCCTTGAGTCGCGACAGGCTCGGCAAAACGTCAACCGGCGGCGAAATGGCCTTCCTGTGTAAGGGGCGGGACAGAATTATCTGGCCCTCGGTAATATAACCGGTCAAGTCCGGCACCGGATGGGTCTTGTCGTCCTCAGGCATTGTCAATACCGGCACCATTGTAATCGAGCCTTTTTTGCCTTTGATTCGGCCTGCCCTTTCATAGACGGTCGCCAGGTCCGTGTACAGATAACCCGGATACCCTCTTCGGCCGGGGACTTCTTTCCGGGCTGCGCTGATTTCGCGAAGTGCCTCGCAGTAGTTGGTCATATCGTTTAAGATTACCAGCACGTGCATATCCAGCTCGTATGCGAGGTACTCGGCGGCGGTGAGCGCAAATCTCGGCGTCGCTATTCGCTCAATCGCTGGGTCGTTTGCAAGATTTACGAACATCACTGCACGTTCTATTGCCCCGGTCTGGTGAAGGTCGTCGATAAAGAATTGTGCCGACTCGAACGTAATTCCCATTGCTGCGAATACGACTGCAAACTCTTCGCCCTTTCCGAGAACCGTTGCCTGGCGGGCTAACTGAGCGGTTATCTGGTCGTGTGGCAGGCCGGCACCTGAAAATACGGGCAGCTTTTGGCCTCGGACGAGCGGATTTAAGCCGTCAATTGTAGATATGCCGGTCTGGATAAATTCGTTCGGATAATCGCGGGCATAGGGGTTAATCGGCTTGCTGTTAATGTCCAGCCGTTTCTCGGGGATGATAGCGGGGCCGTCGTCTTTCGGCTCACCGAGACCACTGAAAACCCTGCCTAAAATATCGGGCGAGACGGCCAGTTCCAGCGGTTTGGCTAAAAACCGAACGGTGCTTGTATTGACATCGATACCTCGCGTGCCTTCGAAGACCTGGACGAGGACTTTATCGTTCTCGACCTGCAGGATTTGGCCGTGCCGTATCGAGCCGTCACCGAGCTCAATATCGACAATGTGCCCGTACTTGGCCTCATCGACCATCTCGACCAGCATTAGCGGGCCGGATATATCCGTTACCGTTTGGTATTCTTTTATTCCGAACATTTGAAACTCCTGTTGCGTTAATGCGGAAATATGTTTCTTTCCTCCACACACTCACGTGTGTGGTATCCATTCCCCACATGTAAGTGTGGGATTTCTTCCCTCTATTCACGCTACTTAAGACACCCCTGAGGGATGCAACTGTTTTATATGCTCATCGATGCTATCCCTTATTGCAGCGACTTTAGTTACGGATTCATGCGGGATATATTTTGCCCTTGCGATTTCCTCACGGACAGGCAACTTGAAGATTTCAACGGTTTCAACCCCGGCCTCGATGGCAGCCAAGGCCTGCTTGTGGAAATGCAGGACGGTTTTCAGCATTTCGTATTGTTTGTCCATCGAAGTGTAAGTATCAACCTTATGGAAGGCGTTCTGGTGCAGGAAGTCCTCTCTAATAGACCTGGCTGTCTCGAGCGCGAGCCGGTCCTGCGGTGACAGAGCTTCTGCGCCGACCAGCCGAACAATTTCAAGCAGCTCAGCCTCCTGCTCCAGAAGACCCATCGCCCGTGTGGCCATATATTCCATTTCCTGCCCTTTTTCCTTATCTTCGAAGCACTCCTTGAGATACTGCTTATAGAAGCTGTACGAAGTCAACCAGTCAATTGCCGGAAAGTGCCTCTGATAAGCAAGCTCACCTTTGAGTGACCAGAATACCTTGACTACGTGCAATGTTGCCTGCACGACGGAGTCTGACAGGTCGCCGCCGGGCGGACTTACCGCGCCGATAATCGACAAGGCGCCCTCTCGTTCCGGACTGCCGCAGCAGATGACTCGGCCGGCTCTTTCGTAAAACGCTGCGATTCTCGCCGCCAGATATGCGGGATAGCCTTCCTCGGCGGGCATCTCTTCCAGACGGGTCGATATCTCACGCATCGCCTCAGCCCATCTGCTCGTGCTGTCGGCCATCAGGGCCACAACGTAGCCCATATCGCGGAAGTACTCAGCTATGGTAATGCCCGTATAGACGGAGGCCTCTCTTGCGGCAACGGGCATATTCGATGTGTTTGCAATCAGAACCGAGCGGCGCATTAACGGCTCACCGCTGCGCGGGTCTTTCAATTCCGGAAATTCCGTCAAGACATCGGTCATTTCATTGCCGCGTTCGCCACAGCCGACGTAAACCACGATGTCGGCATCGACCCATTTGGCCAACTGATGCTGGACGACTGTTTTTCCGGTTCCAAACGGCCCCGGCACACAGGCAGTCCCTCCCTTGGCGGTCGGGAAAAAGGTGTCAATAACCCGCTGGCCGGTAACAAGAACTTTATTCGGTGCAAGCCTTCTTATTGTCTGTCTGGCGATGCGGACAGGCCATTCCTGCATCAGTTTCAGCTCGGTCTGGGTACCATCATCCCCAACTACGACGCCTATCGTTTCAACGACGGTGTAATCGCCTTCATTTATTCTTTGAATAGTTCCCTCAAGGCCAAACGGCACCATAATTTTATGCTTAACGAGCGTACTTTCCTGGACCTCGCCTATGATATCTCCCGGGCCGACCTTTGTTTCATTGGTTACTGTCGGTATGAAGTGCCACTTCTTTTCCCTGTTCAGGCCCGGCAGTGTGCTGCCTCTGCTCATAAATTCGCCCTCGACATCTACAAGTAAGTTCAGCGGCCTCTGGATACCATCGTAAATACTTTCAATCAGGCCCGGCCCTAACTCAACGCTCAAAGGGGCCTCGGTGTCAATAACGGGTTCGCCCGGGCCTATACCGGTGGTCTCTTCATAGACCTGAATCGAGGCCAAATCGCCGTGCAGCTCCACGATTTCGCCTATGATATTTAATTCACTCACACGGACAACATCATACATACGCGCACCAGCCATACCTTCGGCAACAACAACAGGCCCTGCGACTTTTACTATCCTTCCTTGTTTTGTCTCAGTCATTATTAAAACCTTCCTTACTGCGTAAAACGCGCTCCCTCCACACACTCACGTGTGTGGTATCCATTCCCGACACGTAAGTGCGGGGTTCGTCCCTTTTCCAGTTATCCACGCAAAATATTTATGCCCGTGGCCATTTTGAGCACCTCTCCCAGGGCCTGGGTTGCAAAGCCCTTGGATTCGGTGGTAAACGGCACAACCAGAATACAGGGAGTCGGCGTATTCTGATAAGCCGAGAAGATTTCGTCAGCCTTCGGAGCTATATTTTCAGCAACTACCACCAGCGCATATTTTTCACTGATTATTTTCTTTGCGCTCTCGGCAATGTCACCGGCGAGCCGGCCTACGGGGTACGTATCTACGCCGAGTGCCGAAAACGGCATCACAAAATCAGTACTACCTAAAACTGCGATTTTACCTTCCATAATTCGTCGCTCGTCTCTCGTCGCTTGTGGCTCGTAATTGATTCATCATTCTTTTGCTCCGTGCTTGAGCAACAGCTCAACGATTTCGGTTTGCTCTTCCTCTTTTGCCCAGCGCAGGGGCGTTTCGCCGTCCTTGGTTTCAGCATTGACATCGGCGCCTTTGGCGATAAGGCGTTCTGCGATATCCTTGTGCCCATGGGCAGCCGTAAGGTGCAGTGGTGTCTGGCCGTAATTATCCCTTGCGTTGACATCGGCGCCCTTAGCAATAAGCAGCCCGGCAACATCTTTTTGGCTGTGAACAATTGCGAAGAACAGGGGCGTCCAGCCATTCTCATCTTTTGCGTTGATATCAGCAGCTTTAGCAATAAGGTATTCGGCAATGTCTTTGCGGCCCTTCTCGGCCACGACGTGCAGCGGGGTCTGGTTCGAGTCATTCTCTGAGCTGATATCAGCGCCTGTATCAATAAGCAGCTTTGTTATATCCTTGAGGCCTTCACCGGCAGCGACGTGCAGAACGGGCCAGCCGAGGTTGTTTTTCGCATTGACATCAGCTCCATTGGCAATGAGCAGCTTGGCGACAGCCTCATGTCCCTCGTGGACGGCCTCAAGCAGCGGCGTATAGCCATAGTAATTCTTTGCATTGACATCGGCACCCTTGGCGATAAGCAGCTCTGCAACACGTTCATGACCTTTCTCGGCCGCGAGGTGCAAAGGTGAGCGGCCGTACACATCTTTGGCATTGATATTAACACCCTTTAAAATGTGTAATCGGACCTCGACAAAATCGTCGTCCGCAGCAGCCTGGTGCAGGGATTTGGCTGGTTCAGCACGCAGGGTGGACTCGGTCTCTTTTTCCTCACACCCAACAGCGATAGACATAAACACCAAAACCACGCAGATTAGTTTTATCGTTCTCATACTTGAGCCTCAATGCTTCCGCCTTCGCTATCCTTCTTCGCCAAGGCTACGAAGGAACCAGCTACGGCGGACAAGCGATACTCGATTTCTGGATTCCTGGTCCCCGCTTCCGCGAGGACAAGCTTCGCAGGAATGACAGAAAGAAACTATTTTTTATGCATTCTTTCTTCATCCCGTCCCGTCTTCGACGGGGGGGATTCATCCGCCCAAGCGGTCCAATATAAGTTTTGCATCCAGGAAATTCTTTTTAGCCGTTAATATCAATCTGACCGTTCGGATTTCATTTTCCTTCATTAACAAAAAAGCAATAATCGGCTGAGGGCCGGCAGTAATCTGAACAGTCGCTTTCAAAAATCCGGTTAAATGCTCCTCACACTGCTGCTCAACCTTCAAAAAGGATTTATTCGACACCAAGTAATTAGCGCCTGTATCGACAATTCGATGATACGGGGTTACAAAGAACAACGGACCCAGCGCTTCGTAGCCGAGCTCCAGGCCATACCCGAATCGCTCTAATTCGATGAAACCTCCCTCCAAAAAGACATCACGCTGCTCGGATTCGGTGAATTTGAGCCGAAGCATTGTGCGGATGTTGGTCAAATCAATCTGTATCCGAAATAGGCCGAGCAGAAAAATGCTGTTTAGACGGTGTGCTTTCTTTAGATTATATTGCGCCTGGACACTATCGATTGCGTAATCGACCCGGCGAATGTCTTTGTTTTGATAGTAGGCCAGAACCGCCTGCTCTACGGCTTGACGGATGTAATCCGGGAATACCGGCTTACTGAACTCGTCTTCCTCGGAAAATATCTGTTCAATCATCTCCGGCTGCACATTGCCGTCGTTATTGTAATCTTTCCCCAGCGGTTTTTCGGTCAGTGTCCGCCTGACTGCCAGCCGCATATTCGTAAAATCATCTCGTGTTTTGAACAGCTCAACAATCGGCTTATCAAGCATTAAATCCGAGAAAAGCTGCCGCACCGCTGTTCTTCGCTGCTGCAGGATTTCCCCGACTTCCGCAAAGTTCCTGCCTCCTCTGGGAAGGGCGTATTCCGTTCCACTAATCAAATCAACGGCCTGTGCGAAGCTTTCAGAGTTGGCCATATCGAGTAAAGCAGCTCTGCTTAGCATCTGCATTTCGAGGGCGCGCACCTGGGCCGTCTGGAACGTATATCGCCAGTCGTCAGGGCCGATAGGCGGATAGATGTAGAAATCAAGAATAGCAGCTTGCATTTTGTCCTCCACACACTCACGTGTGAGGTATCCTTTTCTGTTACCGGATATATCTGCGTACAATCTTCAATCCTCCGGCTTTTACTTGTCCTCCACACACTCACGTGTGTGGTATCCTTTCTGTTCCCGGATATATTTTCGCACAACTTTTAATCCTCCGGCTTTTACCTCTTTGTAGCCATATCGTCTAGCCCAAAAGGCATTCCCCGCACGTAAGTGTGGGGTTTTTTCCCGTATTTTCTTAGCAGTTACTGCCTTTAGCGTCCTTACAACCGATGGAAGCTCTTCTCTCTGGTCTAACTCCAATAATATATGTACATGGTCTATGTTTGGCCCGACCTCTAATATTTTGTAGTCTTTTCTTTTCGCTATTTCTTGCGTTATTGTTAATAACCTTTGTTCCGTCTCTTCATCCAAAACGGGCCTGCGATATTTTGTCACAAACCAAATGTGGAAGAACACTCTTCAGAATCCCTTAAGGCTGGTACCACAATTCACAAGAATAGCTCTTTTGCCAATTCAATTTCCAGCTCCTTGCGTGCCTGCTCCAGCAGGACTTTCATCGAGACATTGGTTTTTATCTTTCCGCGTTTTAAGATAAATCCGGCCCCCAGGTTCTGCCTTTCGTCAGACAACCTTAAATTACCTTTTTTATCGGAGTCTAATTCGTGGTTTATCTCTTTTAAAAATTCATGGTCGATGCGACTTTCGTTTGTATCAACTACCACCTCTTCATCGCCGGTCTCGACCGCATCGAGTATCAGCTTTTTAATCAGAGCGCGATATTCCCCCTCAGGCAAATTTTGCAGCCGCCGGCGGGCCTGCTCGAAGACTTCATCAAGTATCTTTCTTTTCTCCGCAAGAAACTCTTTGGCAATATTCATTCTTGCTGCTGCAAGGATATGCGATTTTTCATCTTCGCCGGCCTTTTTGGCGAGGAGCTCTGTTTGCTTTTTGTGTTCGTCCAACTGCCCGGTGAGCTTGGCCCGCTCAGCAGCCTCTTTTTCTTCGGCTTCTTTTTTTATTTTCTGGGCCTCAGCCTCGGCGTCGGCTAATATTTTTTCTATGACCTGTTGGCCTTCCATAACTTATTCCTGTATGACTGTATATCGCTTCAATATTTTTAAGCGGCGGCTGTTGGCCAGGTAATGCCTTTTATGAGAAACAGCAGTGTTGTCAGCAAGCCCAGGATTGCATAGATTTCAACCATAACCGCATAAACTACACCTGCCTTAAAAGCCAATTCAGGTCGCTTGGCGGCCATCATTATACCGCCGGCCGCAACTTTGCCCTGGTAAATCGCGGTTATCAGGCCGGCAAAGGCAACGGGCAAGCAGGCTATCAGTACTTGCAGCCCAAGCTGGAAGCTCGGCTGCGTAATAGCGGCCCCGCCAAAGAAGTTAAGCTTAACCATCACCATAAGAGCCGCCAGGAAGCCGTAAAAACCCTGTGTGCCGGGCAGCGCCACCATAATAAGCAATTGCCCATACCTTTCCGGCTTTTCGCTCAGCACTCCTGCAGCGCTCTTGCCGGAATGAAAAATCCCAATCGCTGAGCCGATACCGGATAGCAGTGCCGCCAGCACGGCCCCTCCTAAAGCTAAGTACATTCCATCGCTCATTGTTATGACCTCTCTTTCTGAACTAAAATCTCAAACCCTACAAATTTATACTGTGTTTTGTATTTTACGCCCTCTGTTTTGAAGCTTCTAAGATGTAAATATGCTTATACTCTTTGCACAAGGGCTTAAATAATTCGCCGCCGCCGACAAAAAACTTCGTAAAATACTCTACGTACTGTAATCGCAGCGTGTGAACAAATGCACCCAAAGCCGACAATACCAGATTAAGCGAGTGCCCGAAGACAAGCACTAAAATCATTACTGGAACGCCGAGTCCGTAAGGTATATCCAGGCTGATTCCGGCGATGATATTAACTGACATTGCGATGCCGCTACCGACCATACAAAGCGCCATCAACCGCAGATAGCTGAGCACGTCACCCAGATAAAAGACCGAGCTGAACAGGTTATACGCCCCCATACCGATTCGTCCGCCCCAGCCGCCCTGACGATGGCTGAACAATAGAATTACCCCCGCCGGCACCAGTGCCAGTCTCCCAAAAACTCCACCTGCCTCCGCCGCTATCACCCCTGCTTTACTCAGTCCGAAAATCACGATAGAGTTAAGCATAACCAGCCAGGCTAATTGGTCACAGACAGCAGCGATATAATCTTTTTGCTTTATATTATGTGCAAAAGCAATTAGAAGTCCTGCCATAATCTGGATATAACCGAGTATCATTGCCAGCACAAAGAGCACCATCGGCCGCTCCATTGGGTCAAACAACATTAGTTTTTTTCTAAGCGGATTCAACGCCGGTATAAATCTTGACAACGCATCGCCGAACCAGCCACCGGTAATTGCCCCCAGCGGGATAGTGAAGCCCGCGCAAATCAGAAGCAGCCATAACAGCTTTTTGTCGCCCTGCATTTTTTTTATAAGGTAAACTAAAACAGTGAGCATAACAAGTCCGTAGCCGACATCCGCAAGGCACAGACCGAAAAAGACCGCAAAAAACGGCGCCAAAAAGACCGTTGGGTCAACCCCTGATGAGACAGGCATACCGTAGAGGCGGGTTATCATTTCGAACGGTTTGACAACTTTCTTGTTCTCAATCTCAACCGGTATCTCTTCGCCTTCGGCCGGTTCGATTTCAGTCAAACTCGACGCATCAAAACCGGATACAATCTTCCCCAGCCTTGCATAATCATTCTTCTTCACCCAGCCTTCCAGAAGGACGGTATGCTCCGTAGCCGGTGCGGTATCCTTGGCCTGTTCTCTGTTTAAGAGATTTTTGTAGTGGTCGTATAGAATCTCGAGCTTGAGCAGATTCCGGGATAACGTCAGGGCGTTGTTCACCTGGCTTTGTAATTGGTTTTGGGCATTTTCCAGTTTTTCGCCGTGTTCGCGAATCAGTTCCGCGACGGTGCCGGTCATCGGCTCGAAGCTGACCGGCTCAAACTCGGCTGAGCGCAACAGCTTCTGGACCTGGTCGGCGTTTTCTTTCATAGCAACTATAAGACAGGCACACTTGTTGCTGTCGGTTCCTATTTGCTGGATTGCCGCGCCGGGCTCGCTAAGTTTTTCTTCTGTCTGCTCAAATTGCTGAACCGGCAGCAATCCGGCCCAGCAGACAGTCTGGCGAAGCCGGCCGATTTCTTCTACCGGGGTTTCGAGAGACGCCCAGGGACTGAGCATCTCCAGGGTGCTGCGGAGGTTCTCAATCTCACCCTTTGTTTTCTCCATTGAGGCTTCGAGCTGCTCGCACCAGTCGATAATTTGTGTAAATTGCCGGTCTGAAACAACCTTGTGATACGATTGCTCGTCAACGACGGTGCGTGGTGAAAGTACGCCGGCAAGACCCTTTTGGGCCTGGGCGTAATTTTTGAGAAATGCAATGCTTTTTTCAAGGCGATTTAACAGCCCTTCAATATCCTTAGGCCGTTCGGCCAAGGCACCAAGCTCAGGGAAGTCCCTGCTGAGAATCGCCTCGTCTGCATTGAGTATATGACAAATACCCTCGTGCTGCAGAGCTTCGAGAAGGTCGGAAGCCTGCGTGCGATGACTGACAATTATGACTTTTGCCATTCGCGCGATGGCCATAGTTAGCACCGTTAGAAATCTTGCCTTTTTGCACCCCGTTCTTATCCATCGTGGAATTTCTAACGGGGTTAGCCTCTCAAGTAATCCATTACTTTTGCGGCCGCTGCGGCTATTTTATTAGCGGCTTTTTCTCGCAATTGCCGGCGTTGGTCTTCGGCCTGCGCTTTAAGCTGCTCAATTTCCGAACGGCCCTGCGCCCGCGCTTCGGCAACGGCAGCTTCGGTAGCTTTTTTCCTTCGCTGCTCTGCCTGGGTCAGGGCTGCAAGCCGACTCTCTCTGCCCTTTCCAGCCTGTCTGGCTGCATCAGCTTTGGCCTGTTCGATAATTTCCTGTGCTTGTGCTTCGGACTGCTTGATTTTCTTTATCAATTCCATTCGCATCCCTGCTATTTAAAATCCACTTTAGATGGCAGATAAACTATATTATTATTCGGCAAATAACAACAAAATAGCTAAAAGAAATTTTATATTATATGAGATTAATGAGCTACAGAGAAAACAGGAGACAGGAGACAGAAGACAGAAGACGGAAGACGGAGGACAGAAGACAGCATTAGTAGATTAGAGATTAGAGGATTAGTCGATTAGGTTATCAGGTGAACAGGAAATCAGGTTGCAGCGCCGTAAGGCGTCCTGTGGAGTTATAAGGACAGCAGGGTATCAGGCAAACGAACAGAGGACAGAAGTCAGAAGACGGATGCTCGATGTCATTGCGAGGAGTCCCCCTTCTTGCTTTCGCAAGAAAACAGTGGGCCGACGTGACAATCTCAAAAAAACAGGTAGATGTCTTCAAATAAAAGGTTCAAATATTAGTTTCAATAGGAGGTAGTGTCAAAAACAGCTTATACGTAAAGCGCGTACGCGCTTTACGTATGACAATTATGAATTTCCAAAAAGCTGAATTCAAAACAAGACCTCTCCCCTTCGACTACCCCTTCGACCCTTCGGCTGCCCCTTCGACGGAGTTTACCCTGAGCGTAGCCGAACGGGCTCAGGGCTACGCCTAATTCAGGGCAGGCTTCGTGGTAAAAAGACGAAGGCGAGGCCGACCGTGCCATGCCCCTAATAAATTGAAGCAGATTTTCTTGTTCATTGTTCATTGTATTTTGTTCATTGTTTTTAACTACGAACTATCAACAAAAAACTCAGAACTAAAAATGGTGTCCCCAGATTTCTGTGGACGATTGAGTGGACCTTTTGTGTAGCAACATTCATATTCAGGCTCCTCTTGGCCAACGACCAGCGTAATCGGCTGGCAATGAAGCGCCGCGGAATTGCTGTGCGGTGCAGCGCCTTGTTATGCACACACTCTATTCCAAGAAAGAACGCTGTAACTTCGGCCCATATCTTACGGGCTTGGTGTGTTTTTCCATTACACCTTCCTTAACCAATCGCTGAAGCCACTCTTTCGCTTGGCTTTTTAATACATGCAAATCCGCAGCCACCTCGGCGTCGGTCTTGGGCGTTGTCATCTTCTCAAGCAACTCCCGCACCTTGGCAAACAGTTCATCGGCAGGCGTCAAGGGCGATTCCAAACACTGTGGGTTGACGGAGTCATCGCTCGCGAGCGTACTCGGCGGGTTCTCATAGGCCTGCTTATGCTCCTCGCGAACCGAGAAACAGAGTTCGTTTTGTCTGGGAGCAGCTTTCCTCGGACTCACCTCAACCGCGAGCGCCTCCGCCAGGTCCTCCGGCGTCTCCGGATTGGGCCAGGGCAATGCGCCCTTGCGTCGGAGGGCCTCCAGCCCCGTGCCGATTTCCCCGTTCGATCGGACATAAACAGTTACGAACTGCAGCTTCTCAAGTTGCTCGACCGCGCCGCCCCAAGTACCTCCCTTCTCGTAATCCGAACTAACGACAATCGCCGCATCCGCCAGCGCGTAGATCAGCTTGTTACGCTGCATGGCGTGTCCCACGTTGAACCCGGCCAATGGATCGTAGGGCGAGATCAGGACCAGTTGCCCATCCATCAGGAGGTTGCGGTGTTCGCGGTTCAGGGCCGCCCGTTCGAGGCTGTCTCCCAGTACCCCCGCCGCCTTGCCGCCGGCTTCCAGTGCGCCACGCATGGCAGCTTGGTCGATGCCGCGCGCACCACCCGAAACGAGGGTGCGCCCCGCTTTGGCGGTAAGCCGACCAATGCCCTCGGTGTATTCGAGCAACGCATCATCCACATGCCGAGAGCCCACGACAGCCAACCCGCTCGTATCAAGAATCGCCGCCTCCCCACAGCCATAAAGAACCGGCGGCGCATCGTCCTTGAGACGCGTCTTCAATCGCCTCGGATACTCGGCGTCGGCGCGGCTCACTACCCAAATCGCCCGCGTCTGCCAGCGCTCGATCGCTTGACTCAAAAGGAAACCACGATCCAGCAGGCGCTTGATTCTGTCGCTGTCGATAAGATGTTGGCACTCTCCGAGCAATTCCTGCGCATCGAGAGTAAGCATATCGGCCGGCTGTCGTTGCTTGTCGCGGAGGAATCGCGCCAGCCGCTTATACTCGCCCGGCGTCAATAAATCGGATGAAGGCTCACTTCGCCCCGCAATCAGAGGCGCCGTCAGCAGCAGGATTGCCTGCGTGTTTGGTGAAAGTGATATGCTCATTTCTCGTGTCCTGTCAGCGCGAGTGCCAGAGGGAACACCTCGCAGCGTCCATGTGAGCGCAATAACCAAGCCGCAACAGTCAACGTCCAACGCGAATCCACCATGTCATCCACCAGCAACACGGGCCCGGACGGCAGACGCTCAGTGCATAGGGCCAGCGAGCCATCGATGTTGCGCGCTTGCTGGGTGCTATTCGCCATGGTCTTCTGCTCCAGCCGGTCGTTCGTCTTTTCCATCGCCACATGAAACGGTAGGTTCAAAGCTGCGGCCAGCCGCCGGGCAAAGCCCGGCACCAGATCGGGGTGTCGAAGCGACGGAATGCAAGCCACCCAGGCAGGTGCCGGCTCTGGATTCCACTCCCGAATCATGCTGACGCAAGCTGTGACCAGGTCATCCGCAAAGCGCCCGTCGCGGTACTTGCCCTGTCGTACCAGGCTGCCCCATCCGGCATCCCCCCAGACGCAGAGCGCCTTGCCGGGCTGAGCCTGAAGGTCGGCGGCAATTCGTCCGCTGAGACGATATTGCGGCATTCCGCCCGCCGGCCATTGCTTACGCGGCTCAATCGGCAGACTGGTTCGGCGAAGAAACGACATGGCTTCTCGCACCAGGGCCGGGTCTGTGTTAGTCGGCAGCGGTGGCAAAGCGTGCGCACGGACTGTGCCCGGATCACCGTCGAGCGCCCGGATAAGAAATTCCATGTGGCCTGATGTTAGGCTCACATATTCCTGCATCAGCCGTTGCTCGTCACGCCGCAGGTCGGTCAGCCGGTGTGCCCTTTCCCAGAATGCTTCGCTCAGGTTCGCCGCCGTCAATTGCCACTTCGTTCCTTGTTTGGCGATCGGAGATGGAGATTCCAACGACAGCAGCGCAATGGTTTTCTCGATCCGGCCCTTGCTGACGTTTATCTTTCCAAGCAGTTCAGGGACAGTAAGACCACCAGGCGCTGCTACCAGTGCATCAAGCACCTTGCAGACTTCCTCGCGCGTGGGGAAGGCGCTTTCAATGAAGAAGTCCGTAATATCTGTCTCTTCCTCACCGCTGAGCAGCACCCCGTAAGCTGCGTCGAGCGCCCGACCCGCCCGTCCTACCTGCTGGTAATAAGCCACCACAGACCCCGGAGTCTGGTAGTGAATCACGAAGGCCAAGTCTGGTTTGTCGAAACCCATGCCGAGCGCGGTCGTCGCCACCAGCGCCTTCACCCGGTTGTCCAGCAACGCCTGCTCCAGGTCGGGCCGGCGCTCGCCCGTTTCGCCCGTGTAGGACTCCACATTCAAGCCGCGCGATTTGAGCCACTCCGCTACCTGTACCGCATCGCGCACCGTCAGGGTGTAGATGATCCCGTGGCCCGGCAGTGTCGCCACGTGCGCGGCCAACCAGGCCATACGCTCCGCCTGACTGGGCAGGCACATCGTCTGTAGCACCAGCGATGGTCGGTTTAGGTCGCCGTGCGAAACATTGAGATTCGGCCCGAGAACCGTCTGCAAATCGTCCATCACCCGGTTGTTAGCTGTCGCCGTCGTCGCCAGCAGCCGCAGATTCGCGGGCAACGTGCGCACTATGCGCTCCAACAGGCGGTAGTGGGGTCGGAAATCGTGCCCCCAGTCCGAGATGCAATGTGCTTCGTCAATCACCAGCAAGGCGATCCGCCCCGCGACGCCCGCCAGCACTTCGGTACGAAAGCGCTCGTTTGCCAACCGCTCGGGCGAGATCAGCAGGATGTCCACCTCGTTGCGTTGAATCGCCGCCTCGACGGTTGCCCACTCGTCCTGATTATCGGAGTTGATGGTGACCGCCCGCACGCCCATCCGCTCCGCCGCCGCGATCTGGTTGCGCATCAACGCCAGCAGCGGCGAGAGCAGCAAGACGACGCCATTGCCTGCTTCGCGCAGCAACTTGGTGGCTATGAAATAGACGAAGCTCTTGCCCCAGCCGGTCTTTTGCACAACCAGCAGGCGGCCACGGCCTTCGACGATGTAGCGAATCGCTTCTTCCTGTCCTTCGCGGAAGTTGGCATTAGAGAGATCGGAACCAAGTCGAAGAAGTTGTATTGCTCTGTTTTTATTGAATGCCATTTACTGCCTCAGTAATATCTCTGCATTCTGTGCATAACGATGTTTATATTGATTCGCATAACATCCCAAATACCATTGCGCCACCCATATAAGACGCCTGCGAAACGAGGTTCGGCTCGGGTGTAATCCATTTCTTATGACTCGGGGGATATAAATTCGACATTTCCCATATTAAACGCTTGGCTGCGCAACCAAGCATTTCGATTCCATAATAATATCAAAATCTTCCTCAGATTACAATAATCCAAAGTCTTTTTACGGCATCCATAAGCCCTATACTATCAAATCCATATTCAATGCGCCACTTTTATATGGGAAATGCGGGTTTAAGATTCTTTGTCCGGGTCTGTTATGAATCCCTGTTCCATCAGCATCTTAGTTTGGTCTCTTGCCTTTCTTATGATTGATTCGGCTGTTTTGTACAGCTCTTCCCGCGTCATAACTTTTTCAGCTATTCCCTGCTCGATAGCCTTAGAGCCGACCGCGGCGGCCTCGCGCGGAAACACTTCCCATTCGTCCATAGAGGGAATTATGTAGTCTTCACTCAGCCCCTTATCTTCGGCGGTTCTTGCCAATTCCATTGCCGCTTCGATACACATTTCGTCGGTTATCGTTTTGGCCCTGACATCAAGGGTTCCCCTGAATATGCCGGGAAATCCGAGGGAATTATTTACCTGGTTTGGGAAATCACTGCGTCCGGTTGCAACGATTCTGGCACCTGCTTTTTTTGCCTCCCAAGGCCAAATTTCGGGGACCGGATTGGCGCATACGAACACAATAGAGTCTTTCGCCATTTTTGAAATCCATTGGCTTTTAACAGAGTTCGGCCCGGGTTTTGAAAGGGCAATCAATACATCCGCCCCGTGCAGCGCTTCGGCGATTGGACCCTCGAAGCCAGGCTCATTGGTAATCCGGCAGATATTTAATTTTTCCTTCAGAGACGGATTGTCCCTTATATCGGCTCGATTCTTATGAAGGGGGCCTTTGCTGTCATACATAATACATTTTTTCGCATCAGCGCCGGCCTGAAAAATAATATCCGAAATCCTTATATTCGCTGCGCCCGCCCCCATAAAAACGATTTTTACACCCTCAATATTCTTACCAACTACCTTCAAGGCATTAACCAGGCCGGCAAGGGTAACCGTTGCGGTTCCCTGCTGGTCATCGTGCCATACCGGAATCGGGCTTTCCCTCCTCAATCTGTCGAGTATGTAAAAACACTTGGGCTGAGCAATATCTTCAAGATTAATCCCTCCGAAAGAAGGATGTAATAACAGGATAGTCTCAATAAACTTATCGGGGTCTTTGGTGTCAAGGCATAACGGAAATGCATCAACGCCGCCGAGATACTTGTAGATTAGAGCCTTTCCCTCCATAACAGGAAGAGCCGCCTGGGGTCCAATATCTCCAAGGCCTAATACTCTGGTGCCGTCACTAACAACGGCGACGGTGTTCCATTTGCTGGTCAGCTCGTAAACCATTTGGGGATTTTTAACAATGTCTCTGCACGGAGACGAGACGCCGGGGGTGTACCATATATCAAAATCATGCAGGTCTTTCACGCGGCACTTGGGCGTTACAGCTATCTTGCCTTTGTAATATGAATGAAGCTCTGAAGATATTTCCAGTGGTTTTTTTGCCCTTGCCAAGAGCTCTTCTTCGCTGTATTCCATAATGTCAACACTACTTCCTGTTTCTTATATAGTATCTGTTGCGTAAAACGAAAACCTACGATGTCACCCCTGCGAAAGCAGATGTCCAGAGCTAAAAAGCTGGATTCCCGCTGGAGTTTATCCCGCACACGATGCGGGGCGGGAATGACGAATATGGATACATACGCTTCTAACAGGCGTACTGTTTTCGCAACAGAAACTAAATAAGTGAGCTATAGAGTTCTCTAATTTCCTAACAACTCGTTTTACAAGCTGCTTTAAGCGCTACGAAAGGAGGCGCATTCTATTATTCTTGTTCACCTGTGTCAATACGACATTCGAGGACACCGCCGGAAAAGTACGGCTGTAACTGTGTCACCATCCCGGCAGTGCGAGGCGGCAGCGGGCATCGATTCCGGTGGCTTTTGCCACTCGTGGGCATCGGGGCCGGTGCCGATGGTCGGGAATGCCGAAATCCTTAATCGTGCACAGCCCATAGGGACCAGCGTTACGGTTTCGGTCGGCTCGTCGGATTTGACGGGACTCGGCTGGAGTTCACCAACTAAGCCGAGGTGGTCTTTCTGCCACGCCGGGATTTTCCTGGCTTTGACACGCAATTCGATTGGAGCGGCATTAGCCTCAAAAGGCTGGTCGTCATCGGGCCAGGCCTTATAGACGACCCGGAAAGAAGAGGGAGGGTCCGGCTCCTTCAACACGAGACCATAATTCCACGGAGTAGTCGGATGTATTTCCCAGGCTGGCCATTTGTCGGTGCCTCCGGCTCTGACGTATTTTTCGCCGATTTTCAATGAGTAGGTGAGAGGGCCGCGGTTGACCGATACGCTGTTTTTATTTTCCGTCCACTTCGTCAGTGTGATTTTCATCGGTAAATTAAGACTTACCCTGTCACCGTTTATCCACTTGCGGTCAATCAGAATATATGCTCCGACAGGCGCTTTGACGGCTGCTTTTTTGCCGTTGATTATCAGCTTTGGATTTTCGCACCAGCCGGGTATGCGCAGATAAAGCGGGAAGCTGACCGGCTTTTCGGTTGTGATATTGAGCTGGATATTCTCGTCAAATGGGTAGCGTGTTCTCTCTGCGATTGTAAGCTGAGTTCCGTCGCCGACTTTTGCTGTAACCTTGCAGGGTGCATAGAGGACGGCGGCTAAGCCGTTGCCCGGTGTCGCCATCCAGAGATGCTCGGCGTAATAAGGCCATCCGTGGCCTGTATTGTGCTGACAGCAGCGGTGAATGTGCGGATTGAACAGCAGCATTGGCCCTTTGTTTTGCAGGCCGGGGGATTTGTCGTGCCTGTCGCACAATATCATATTCGGGGCGGTCAGATAATGGAGGGCTTTTAGGTCGGGCGTAAATGCCGCGGGCAGCGAGTTGAAGGTTACATCCTCACATCGGTCAGCCCATTTAGGGTCAGCGGTAATAGTCAGCAGAATTTCGTGTGAGAGCATCATCTCGACCATGCCGCAGGTCTCCACGGCCTGTCTGGGGTCAGTAAAGCTTGGCCGGCAGTTCTCATCACCACCGAACATTCCGCCGGGCACCTGGCCGTACATATCCCGGATTTTGCGCCAGTTACGCTCGGCGGCCTGAAGATGATTCGGGTCATTTGATTGCATGTAGAACGTGGCCGGCTCGCCGAACCCCTGCGACATATTCACATTATGCCAGTCGATTACATCCTTTTCCCATTCAGCGGTGCGCCGGTGGACCTTTTTGGCCAGGTCCAACAGGAATGCATCACCGGTGCGGTTGTAGAGCCAATATACGCTGTAAAGCAAATCACCTCCCCGCATCCGCGGCCAATACCCCACTAAGAACTGCTCTTCCGGTACAGTTACCAGATACTTCATATATTTGGCCATCATCTCGATTACCCGCTCATCGCCGGTGAACTCATAGTAGTTTTGCAGGCAGAACAGCATAATCATATTGGGCCAAAGGTCTTCACGCCCCTCCAATTGCGTCGCTGCGCCCTTTCTGCCCTTGTCGGGGCCGAACCAGCCGTCGGGTTTCTGACTTCGAAGCGCCGCCTCAATCCAGATTTTTGATTCACTTATCATGCGCTCATTTCGGAGGACGTAGCCGCAGTTGCTGAATCCCTTTAGCCAGTATGGAGGCTCTTCCCAGCCGTGCAGCCCTTCGCCTTCCGGGTTAAGCCACGCATTGTTTTCTTTCTTGAGGAAATCGCTGATTTCGGTCAGATGTCCGTGGAAACCGTCCGCCTGCAGCTCGAGCTGCCTGCGCACCCAGCCTTGCGGTTCAATCGCACCTATGGGCAGCTTTATGAAAGGGCTTGGAAGCAGCGGCGGGCGGTTGCCTATATAGAAATCGTTTTTCGCTTCTGTATTTGGATGTTCAATTACGCGGACATCTGCATTGGCCGGACAGCCGAGGCCTGGGAGCAAAATAATCAGCGCTATACTGAATAGGTTATTTTTGGACATTATCAGCCCTTTCAGATTCAGAGAATCAAGAAATTTTTGAGTAAGAACTCTCATTTAGCCTTTATATTATATAGAGCGCCTTTTGCCCAACAATAGCGATCAAGACCCGGATTATAGTCAAAAAGTCGTACATTGTTAACAAAAAATATGCTTATGTAAACTAACAGGCGTGACCAAAATATAAAATTCAAAAAAATCAACAGATTGACGTAGATTTAACGACAAGAATTGGCCGCTAAGATTCCAAGACACAAAGAAGATAAAAAGTTGCTCTGTTGGAAACGTGCGTATCCGCATTGCGAGGCCGCAGAATGCGGCCGTGGCAATCTCTAATCTGTGAATGGTTGAGATTGCTTCGGTCACTTCGTTCCCTCGCAATGACGTCCATCGATTGAACTGCCACAAAACACTACGTTCATATCGCCGATTTCGGGTGAAATTTCTTGACTGCGTGGTGTAAAATTGTATAATATATTTAGTTATGGGGTTTTTTATGGCAGGCCCCGCATCAAGTATGGGGCAAACCCCGTATCGAGCGCGGGGCAGACGACATGGAGAATTAAGGGTATGCAATTCAGGTTACCTGAGTTTCCACGGCTCTTACAGCGGTGGTATTCTTGCATACGAGGCGTGCCATAAATATAAGTAAGGGCGGTTCGCGAACCGCCCCTACCTTAAAGGATTGACAATGAGACGAACAACCATTGGAAGCAGGTTATCAGGGTATCAGAGTATCAGGGTATCAGGATTTCGGGGTATCAGGGAACCAGGGTATCAGGGTATCAGGGGACCAGGGTATCGGTTTATTGCGGCTGTACTGGTTGTGCTGCAACTGTTCTGCAGCGGTCTGTGGGCACGGCCGACCACGGTGGACGAGGCTGAAAAGGTGGTGGCAGGCTGGCTCAAGGTCAATGCCCGACCGCTCGGCACAACCCTTGGCCGAGATGTAATAAGTGTTGATGCCTTCACGGATGGTTATGGCGAGCCGGTGTATTACATCGTCTATTTGCAGCCATCGGGCTTTGTGGTCGTCTCGGCGGACGATTTGGTTGAGCCGATTATTGGTTTTGCGGACGACGGCACATTCGAGCCGTCGCTTGAGAGTCCGTTAGGGGCTCTGGTAACAAACGACCTTAACGGGCGAGTAACGTCAGTCCGTAATACGTTCAGCCTTCAAATGGAGGCTCCCGGCGGCCCTCGAAGCAAGTGGAGGCTCTTTATCAGCCTTGCGGAGGCATACCCCCTGCTTTCCGGCGAAAGCAAGAAGGGGGGTGGGTTTGGCTTAATGGGGCTGAGCACAATTCCCGATGTGCGCGTGGAACCTCTCATAAAGAGCAAATGGGGCCAGCGAACAGTCTGCGGGAGGGACTGCTTCAACTATTACACGCCCAATAACTATCCCGTTGGTTGTACAGCGACGGCAATGGCCCAGCTGATGCGGTACCACGAGCACCCGACCGGGAGAATGAAGATAGGGCGCAGAGATTTCTTTATTAAAGTTGACGACATATCGGAATTAGCATACACGCGCGGCGGTGACGGAAAGGGCGGACCGTACAAATGGTTCCTGATGGAGCTTGAGCCCGGCTGCAGCACAACGTTAGAACAAAGACAGGCCATTGGAGCACTTTACTATGATGCCGCTGTTGCCGCCCAGACGGAATTCTCCAATGACGGCTCGGTGTCCAACCTGCAAGATGCGAGGAACGCGCTGCGAAATACCTTCAAGTATAAGAATGCCATCCTTGCCTCGGACAGCAATGGCAATATCGGCGGCAGTGTTCTAAATAATATGGTCAACACCAACCTCGATGCCGGCTATCCTGTAATCCTCGGCATCATGAGCGGGGATAACGATTCGGGACATGCGGTTATAGCCGATGGATACGGTTGCGACTTCTCGATGCTCTATCATCATCTTAATATGGGCTGGAACGGAAGTGACGATATATGGTACAACCTGCCCAACGTTGACAGCTCCGGTGCGGAACACTATGACACTGTTAACGGATGCATTTATAATATTTTCCCATCCGAAACAGGTGAGATAATCAGCGGGCGGGTAACCGATACATCAGGTAATCCTATCAGCGATGCTACGGTAACTGCAGAAAGCGGCATCGGCCCATACGCTGCGATAACAAACAACAAGGGTATCTATGCCCTGGCGAAGGTCGGCTCATACTCGACGTACATTGTCAGTGTAACGAAGACCGGGTACAATTTTGCATCACAGAGTGTAACCACAAGAAAATCCGAAGATTCTTCTCGCGTTTCCGGGAATAAATGGGGCGTCGATTTTGTGGAAGAGGAGGCGCCTGCCCCTCCTGCCGGCCCTGCTCCGCCGGCTCCTGCTTCATACTCCTCTACGGAGGACTTTGAAACGGGCGATTTCATTAGACTTCCCTGGGCACATTCCGGCGACAGCAATTGGACCGTTACATCTTATGAGAAACATTCCGGAGCCCATAGCGCCCAAGCCGGCAGTATTGACCACAATGAAAGCACTACTCTGTGGGTGAAACTTGATTGCATATCCGGAGATATCACATTCTATCGGAAAGTCTCTTCTGAGCCGGGTTTTGACTATTTAGAATTTTACATCGATGGAGTGAGAAAAGACAAGTGGTCGGGCACAAATGATTGGGAGCAGGTATCATACCCCGTAACAGCGGGCACAAGAACTTTTGAGTGGGCGTATTCAAAAGATGGCTCCATATCCACCGGCTCAGACACCGCCTGGATTGACGATATAATATTTCCAGTCGACTGCGGCGCGCTCCGCGATTTTGACGGTAATGGCCAGGTTGATTTTGGCGACTTTGCTTTTTTTGCGAACCAATGGCTGGGAGCCCGCAAGGCGGGAACCCTGCAACGTAGTACATCTGATTTTGCCGACCTGAATGGTAACGGCGGTGTGGATTTCGAGGACCTGGAGATATTCACTGAAAACTGGCTTCTGGATTTAACGCTCTGTACGGTAAAACAGTGAACCTACCCCGTTATGACCAAAGGGCATCCCTTGGGGAGAAATTCTATAATCCGGCAAGACCGGTGCCACGAACAAGCAGCGAGCAAGGTCTAATCTACGAATTCCACATTGCCGTCGCCGTCTATATCGCCGATTTCCGGTATGCTCTGATAGAGATGCACCTTTCCGTCACCGGCCCCGATGAGCACATCGGGGCAGGCATCTATCGGGCCGAAGTGGCCGTCTCCGGTCCAGTAGCAGAGGAACGGCCTGGAGCGCGGCGAGCCTGGAAGGTCAATCGGCACGCCATCGGATTCAACAAGCGTGTAATCCGAGAAAATCGGCTCGGCGTCTGTCCCGACATTGCGGTAGAACAGCAGCTGGCCATCCGTGTTGCCCGCAAGAATGTCCTTTCGGCCGTCGTGGTCCAGGTCGAGAACGAAGGGACTTGCGCGTTTGCCGGGGACAACCAGGTCTGAGCCGTCAGCCTGTGCGAAGTTTTCGACGAGAAAGTCCGGCGTGGTGCCGGTTCCCTCATTGATAAAGATATGTATCCTGGCGTCATAGGCCCCAACGACCAGGTCATTCCTGCCATCGCTGTTCCAATCCACAAGGCAGGGTGCCGCTCGAGCTCCCACATTGATGTTTGTCTTTGAGCCGAGCCGACCAACCTGGAGAAACGTTCCGCCATCGAAGGCCGGTCTTTCATCGGTGCCAATGTTGAGAAAGATTTTGACTGTCCCATCGGCCTGTCCCACAAGCAGGTCCTTTCGCTCGTCGGCATCCCAATATTCCACCCTCGGGAAACAACCCATGCAGCCGGATGCAGGACAAACCAAATCTGAATCGTTGGACCGGGCGTAGAAGTAATCCGAGAGCTTTGGAGCGGATTCGGCTCCCACGTTAAGGTACACGCGAACCTTTCCATCCTCATAGCCGCCACCTTCGCCGATGACAAGGTCATTCAGTTTATCGTTATTCCAGTCCACGAAGGACGGCACGGAGTAACCGGGGACCTGGATATCAACGCCATCGGCTTGAACAAGCTCTTGCGGTCCGAGATTGAGCAGTTTGCCGCCATCGTCTATATCGCCTGGAGCGGAAAAAGTTACCAGTTTTAAGGCAGCCTCTCTCAAATCAACCGCTCCACAGGCATGAATAGCATTTGGAGGACCTGTAAGCATCAGAGTAATATAGTTGTCAGCTATATCATTTGACCAATCGTGTTTGCTTATATCTATGTCGAATGTCTTCCATGTCCAGACGTCGTCTTTTTGCTTGACTATACCTATCTGTTCGCTCAGCACCTTGTTTCCCGGGTCGGTCCCGGCAGCAATCCAACCGTCGAATGGGTCGTACCATAGCGTTCTCCGGGTCGGACTGACGGTATAATTTACCATAAGGGCCTTGAAAGATGCCGATATAATCCGTTCTACATCGGGTATGCTCGAAATGTCGAAGCCGAACCAGGCCTGCGAGTTTCCAATTTGACATATCTCATCTGCGTAATCACCAACAGTGGGCAGGGACTTCTGGACCGGATTGAATGTGTAGGTCTTCGGCTGGCCCCCGACAGTCGCAATCGGGGGCAAGACATCGGCAAAAACAGGAGCAGTCCCTAAGAGCAGAAGCACAGCCAAGATACTCAGTTTTGCCCTCATAATTTCTCCGCTATTTTTTTCAATTTTCATCTTATACCCACTTCGTGCTTTGCACAAAAACAAGACAACCGGCACAGAGGACACCTTTTTAACGAAGCAGGTATCTCTGGAGGATATGAATTGACATTTCCTCGCGACTCATCCTTGAATAACCAATACTTTAACTGATTGGGCCAAAAATGTCAAAAGAAAACTGCGGAAATTTTCGCAAAGATGACCGTTATTTTGTCAGGCTTTTATCATCGGCCCTTCTGAGCAGGCCGCATTTTTGGGACATGCGAGTTGCTCTATCAGCGCTGTAGCTGTTATAATTGTCCGAGGAAATCAGAAAACGGATTCCCAAATAATGTATGCCTGAGCTCCATTTTGCACAACTTTGCTTGTTTTTACAAGAAAGGGCTTTGAAGAACTATGGACGAAGAAAGCAAGGATGTTTCCGCAGCCGGTGCTAAGAATCTTAGCATCACAGTGGTCTATGACAACAACCCCTGCAAGCAGGGACTGGAAACCGACTGGGGATTTTCCGCAACTATAACCGGCACTGCGGAAACGATTCTCTTCGATACAGGCGGCGGCCAGCTGCTGCTCGATAATATGGAAAAATCAGCAATAGAGCCTGACAGCGTAGATGTGGTGGTTCTTTCTCACATTCACGGCGACCATACCGGCGGACTGAGCAGCTTTCTCGAAAAGAACCCAGATGTTACTATCTATCTGCCTGTGTCATTTCCAAAAAAGTTCAAAGATAACGCACAAGACCAAGGAGCGAAAATAATTGAGGTCAAACCCGTTAGAAGCCAGTCAGGCCATAAATGGCCTGCCTGGTCGAATTCTCCCGAAGGGATGCCCTTTGGTCATAACGGGGTCAACGAATCTGAGCAAATTTGTGAAAATGTCTATTCGACCGGCCAGCTTGGAAAAATGATTAAAGAGCAGTCCTTGATTATCCGGACGGACAAGGGCCTTGTCGTAATAACCGGCTGTGCACATCCGGGTATTGTAAACATCATAAATACAGTAAAAAACCTAATGGAAGACGACATCTTTCTGGTAATGGGCGGTTTCCATCTGGAATGGGCAACCAAAGGCAGGATAGAAAAAATCATCTCGGCTTTTAAGCAATTGGGAATACGCTATGTTGGCCCTTGTCACTGCTCAGGCCACAAGGCGAGAAGCCTATTTGAAAAACATTTCGGCAGCAACTATATAAATATCGGTGCAGGAAAAGTAATAACTTTGGCCGACTTGCCCCGGCAGGCCATAAATGGCCTGCCGGGCCGCCCATCGGATGGGCGGGGTGAAGCCGGCAGTTTTCAGTAGTCTTTAAACTTCCTCATCCATTGCGGCCAGTCCTCGGCGATAGCGCCGCCGGCTTTGGTCCAGGGGCCTGCCGTGTCAAACTCGCGATGCCACTTCAATGTCCACAACTCCTTTAATCCGGCCTTTCTGACAGACCAATCCAAGAAAAGACTGTTTGTGCCTCCATTATGCCGGTTAATGCAGACAGTACACGCCGGCCACTCAGGCTCATCCGGGGTGTACATATCGTCATACCGAGGGGGCGGGTCATAGCTGGTGTCCAAGCTGGCCCCGGCGTGGATGCAATCAAAAAACACGGGCACGCTTGATGCACCCCTGGCAGACCAGTCCCTCCAGGCCTTGGTGCCGATAGTCGAATTGGAGGGTAGGGGGCAGATAAATAAATACCAAAGCCAGGCGTTCGCGCCATAGCTGCCTGCAAAGTCTCCCCAAGAAGGGTGTCCGTTAATGACCCAAGCAGAAAACTTGCCGCCCGGCCACTCTACAGAAGAATCATAAGGAGGAATGGAGCGTCCGAGCTTCGTGGCCATAGGGCACAGGAATATATCATTACAGTCGCCGTAGTAAGCTCCCCATTTGGGGGTTTCTCCCTGCATCCAGGGCCACCACCAGCCTCCCCAGGGCGGAGCAGAGGGGTTCTGGCTCTCGGTATCAACAGAATACGTCGCAAATGTAAGGCCCCATTGGTGCAGGTTCGATTGACATTTAGTCGCTTTAGCCTGTCTCTTAACCTGCTGGAGCGTGGGCAGCAATATCGCCATCAATAACACAATAATGGAAATCACCACCAGCAACTCTATCAGAGTAAACGCCGTTAGAAATATCTCACGAAATCCTTGCACTTTCTGAATTCGACTGATTTCTAACGTGGTAAATCCTTTCCGTCTGCACATGAGGCTCATCCTTCTCTATTGAAGAAGTCTATTCCAAAACCGACTTATCCGATTCAGAGCTAAAGCATACCGCCACTGAGCTTGCCTACCATAATTATAACACAATCGGTCGCGATAATGCACCCTATTGGCGGCAAAGCCACCTGAAAAAGTTTTTAGACAATAATCCGATTACAACGATTAAAAACCTGTGAAATCTGTGGTTGAGAAAGCCGAAAATCAGCTCAATATTCGCCAAATGTTTTGGTTGACAAATTGTGCCGAATTGTGGATAATTATATATAGAACTTTAGAGCGAGTCCGGCAGAATTGCCGGAGGGAGGAATACAGATGCGGTTAGTTGTAAAACGAAATGGCCAAACCGTCAACGAGCTTCGATTCGACAGGGGCCCTGTCTATATCGGCAGACATGCGCACAGTCAGGTATTTCTGCCCGAGAGAGCGGTATCAAGACAGCACGCTGCAATCTTTACTACTGAGGAAGGCAAATGGGTGGTCGAGGACCTGGATTCGGCCAACAAAACGTATCTAAACGATAAAGCAATCCACAAGGCTGAAATTAAAACCGGCGACTGCATCCGTATAGGGGATTTTACCATCGAAATCGACCTCGAAGCTGATGCTGCTGCCGACAAAGCCATTCGTCTGGACGATACACTCGTAACAACTTCATATAAGGCAAGCCCCCGATTGCAACTGTCGGGGGCAAGACCTGCACCAACAGAATCAGCTCGTGAAATCATAGTAAGAAAACCGGATACCGAACGCGCTCCCGATATCAAGCTGCCGGCCAAGAGGGTAAAAGATTTTATGGAGGCCACAGAGGCAATCTGCAAAGCCAACGGTCTGGATGTGATGGTAAAGACTTTATTGAGTCTCGTATTAAAACAGTTCGATGGATATCATAGCTGGTGTGCCTTGAGAAACCAGCCTGCCGGCCCAATGACCTGCCACGCAGGTAGAAGCCAGGAGGGCCGCGGAGTGAATTTAAATGATTTGAAGCTCAGTAAAAAAATCACCGAGGCTATTGAGACGGGACAGTTTTTACTTGTGCCGCGAGTCTCAGCACCAGCAGAAGAGAATAGAATACGTTCTGCACTGATTGGGCCTATTGTTGACCCTTCAGGCTGTTTCGGTGTGTTATACGTCGATAACTCTATGGACGATGAATACTACAGCCTGAGCGATTTGGACTATCTGATGCTGATTGCAATTCACGCAGCCGCTATCGTGGAGAACTTCTGAATCCCGCCGCACCCAGACAACCGAGCAACCCCGCACCAAAATCGACGAAAGAGAGCTTCGGAACCGAGCGATAAACAAACGGTCCTGCACAACGGGGATTTTGGTGCGGGGCTAAGACGCCGGCCTATCGTCTTTTGTATCTACCGATTAACTCGCCCTGAGCGAGGACATGTCCTTGCATGGCCTTGAGCAACTGGCGTTTATTGACGCCGGCTTCCAGTCCAAGCTCCGTATCGAGCGCATAAATCTTGAAAAAGTATCTGTGCGTGCCGCTGGGTGGACAGGGGCCGCCGTAGCCGACGCTGCCAAAGTCGCTAACACCTTGCTTGGCTCCATTAGGCAAAGTCTCCTCGGAAGGGATGTTCTCTGCTAACTCTTTGTCATCGCTCGGCAGATTAAACAAAACCCAGTGCACCCAGGTGCCCATCGGTGCATCCGGGTCATCGCATATAAGGGCGATACTCTGGGTACCCTCAGGAACCGTATCCCACCGCAGCGGCGGTGAGACATCGGCACCATCGCAGGTGTACTTGGCCGGAATCATACCGCCGTCCACAAAGGCCGAACTCGTAATCTTAATCTCCATATTTTTGCCTCCTTCTGCTCCCAAATTAGCTTGCTCGATGCCATTGCAAGAGCAAAATAATAACAACGGCAATATTACAAAAATAACAACATTCTTTAACATAGCATTTCGCTCCGTATTCTATGTTACATCAAGCGTCTCAAATACTCAATAATACCGGGTAGCTGGTCTATTGTCAAAAACATCAGAGACAAAATCGCAATAATCCACATTGCCGGCTTAACCTGTCTAAACTTTCCTGAAACAATCTTTATAAGCACAAAGGATACAAAACCGAGCGCTAATCCCATACTTATGCGGTAGCTTACCGCTATCATGATTATTATTATCATTGCCGGTATTATTTCGTCCGGTTTTGAAAATTTAATCTTTCTGAACCCCTTAATCATAAACAGCCCTATCATAATCTGTGCCGGGGCCGTGGCGTAACCCGGTACAATTGCTATAATAGGGACAAAGAATAAAGCCAAGAGAAACATAAGCCCCGTACACACGGACGTCAGCCCGGCTCTTCCGCCCTCCTCTATGCCCGCCGCCGATTCGATATAAGATGTCGTAGTCGATGTCCCGATGACCGCACCAATCATCGTCGCTATCGCGTCTATACTCAACAACCTGTCAAGTCCTTCTATCCGGTTGTTGCGGTCTCTCATGTTCGCCTTGTCGCAGCACGCCACAAGTGTCCCGATGCTGTCGAACATATCAATAAACATCAGACTGAAAATACTTCCGAACAAGCTCCACTTTAGCGCCCTTAAAATGTCAAGGTTGAACGCCAGAGCACCTACGTTAAGATTTGAGGTAATCCACTGTGTCGGCTTTGGTATGTGTCTAAAAATCGCCGCAAGAACCGTTGAAAAAACAATACCTATCAGCAGAGAACCGGTTACCTTCTTAATTACAAGCAAAATCATTACAGCCAGCCCGCACAGACCTATTAAAAGAGTTGGCGTTATATCTCCAAGTCTGAATAAAGTCTGCTCGTCTCTGGAAATCAAACCGAGGTTTCCCAGGCCGATAAACGCAATGAATAAACCTATTCCAACCGATATCGCCGAAATCAAACCGTCGGGTATCGCCTCGACGAGCCGCTTTCTCAGGCCCACCAAAGTTAACACAAGAAAGAGTAATCCGGACAGAAACACCGCTCCCAGAGCGGTCTGCCAATTCATCTTCCCGGATAAAACCAGATACGCAAAAAAGGAGTTTAGTCCCATCCCCGGAGCCATTGCTATCGGGGCATTAGCAAATACGCCGGTGATTATTGTAGCAAGGGCTGATACTATGCAGGTAACGGCAATAAGGGCGTTTTTGTCCATGCCTGTCGGGCTTAGAATATTAGGGTTAGTAAAGATGATGTAGGCCATTGTAAGAAAAGTTGTCAGACCCGCGATGCATTCAATTTTGATACTGGTTTGTCTTTCCTGTAGTTTAAAATATTTGCCTATCATCTTTATTCTCTTGGTTTTTCCGAGCTCTCTTTTATTACGATACCCGCTGCTGTTTCAGATACAACTTTTTTTTGTGCTATTTCCATTTTTTTATGTCATTCCCGCGAAAGGGTCTGTTGCCAAACTGGGATTTTTTGTCTCGTATTAACCAGACCCAATATCACAATTCTTTTCAAAATAAATATCACTGTGGAATGGCCCAAAAAAAACATAACTCGGCAAACGCAACAATACGTCTAACAACCCAAAGACCAATACGGCAGCTCCCAGCACCCCGCCGACAGACAACCTGCAACAATTTCTTCACATTCAGCACCACAGCCGTCAGCAATCCCTGAATCTGCATCTTAACCAACCCCCGCAACCGTACACGAGCCAGGCCGTGTTGACTCTTGGCCTGGCCGAATAAGCCTTCCATACATGTCTGTCTTTTCTTGAGTAATCGCTTACCTTGAGCACTCGCACATGGGCTTGTTGAAAAAGTCGAGATTGCTTCGTCGCGGAGTTTACCCCTTCGACATGCTCAGGGCAGGCTCTGAGCGTAGCCGAAGGGCTCCTCGCAATGACACAAAGTGCGTTTTCAGGTCATTGCGAGCCCAGCCCCTCGGAGGGGCGGGGAGAGCGATTTGAAAAATCGCGTGGCAATCTCAAAGCGTTGCTCCTGGTCTTTTTCAACAGACCCTTTCGCGGGGATGACAAACCATCGTTTGAGCCTTGACAGAGCAATAGGGCCAAACAAGGTTTAGCTACCGCCGCTTTGTGTCTCCACTCAAAACCTACCCACTCATCGTCTTGAGCCAAATGCTCATTTTTTGGGTAAAATTTACATAATCTCGCCAATTTTCTGATAAATCTTCAGGTTTTCCTTGACGTGAAGGGTGCTAATTTGGTACAAATAAATTAGGTAAAGCTTGTGCCCGCGGAGGCGGGTATCTGTGTAGTTTGGCTTACAGGCTGATGGAGAGTCTATAATCTTTTTAAGTGGGTAATGTGCCGAGTTTTAAATAAGAGCGTTGTGCTCGCACCCGCCTGCATCCCAGTGCTTTTTTGCGGAAGCAAGAACGGGGGTAACGCAGGCACAGGTGCGGTAACGCCAGTACAGGTGCTTTGCAGTGAGAGGCCTGCTTTTCAATTAACAGCTTATATGGGCTTGTGAAGGAAGGAGGTAGTGTCAAGCCGTAACAAATTGTCCTGGGCAGATATAGATTGAATGTAACGAGGGTAAATTATTATCGGTCGTTTTTTTGAAGCTGTCTATTGAATCCCGCCCGTCGTCCGCAGGATGCCTTGCGGCAAAGACGGTATGGGATGAAGACAATTTGTGTTTTGGTGTGTGGCCAAAGCATAATTCATAATCATTTTTTTAAGTCTTTTTTAAGGAGGATTATTATGTGTAGAAAATTGATGTATTTGGTTGTAGTAATGATGTTGGGTTTAGCCCCAATGAATCTGGTCTATGGTTTTGATCCGGATCTTTTAGCTTGGTGGACGTGTGATGAAGGGGCAGGTACCGTTGTGGGTGATGCTTCCGGCAACGGCCACGACGGGACCTTCGTATATGGTGATCCGTCCTGGGGTCCGGGTATCCACGGCAACGCCGTGCAACTGGTCGGGCCCACTTTGGTTGAAGTCCCCCCGTTGAATGTTGTACTTACGGAAGCCACGATGGCGGGATGGATCAAGCCAAACGGTTCACAGCCTGAGTGGTCCTCGTTCATTATGACCCGCACACCTGGTCTTGCAACCGGCTTCAACGTACTCGGTTTTCAGTTGGCCTATCACTGGAATGATGATTCAGCATCGTGGAGCTACCGCGGAGGCGACATGATCCCTGACAACGAATGGACCTTTTGCGCCGTGACGATTGAGTCCGACAAGGCAACGTTCTATGTCAATGGTGTGGCAGGATCCGTCAATGAGATTAATCATGGCCCTTGCACGTGGAACAGCAACATCTACCTGGGCGGTGATGGCAATGATGAATGGATCGCGCGCAGAATGAATGGCGCCCTGGATGATATTTCGTTTTTTAGCCGAGCACTGACGGCGGACGAAATTCTGGCTCTCATGGAAGGTATCGGCGCATATCCAACTGCCTCGAGTCCCACTCCGGCTGATGGTGCCCTACATCTGGATACGTGGGTTAACCTTGGCTGGCAGGCGGGAGATTTTGCGGTCTCGCACGATGTGTACTTCGGCGATAATTTTGACGATGTGAACGCCGGAGGTGAAGGCGCTTTCCAGGGCAGCCAACCCTCAACGTATTTTGTTGTTGGTTTTCCCGGATTTCCTTATCCGGATGGTCTTGTTCCGGGCACAACTTATTATTGGCGAATCGATGAGGTCAATAATCTTGACCCAAATAGCCCGTGGAAAGGCAATGTCTGGAGCTTTTCGGTTCCACCCAAGACCGCCTATGCACCCGTGCCGGCTGATGGTGCCGAGTTAGTAGGTCCGGATGTGAAGCTTAGCTGGACGGCAGGTTTCGGTGCGAAATTGCACTATATGTACTTCGGGGATAATTTTGAAGATGTGAACAATGCTACTGTGGGTATGCCCCTTGGAAGTACATCTTATACTCCCAGACTACTTAAATTGGCTAAGACTTACTACTGGCGGGTCGATGAGTTTGATGCCATCGCCACGTATAAAGGCGATGTCTGGAGCTTTACTACTGAGGGCGGCGTCGGGATCCCGGACCCGTCTAATGGCGCTGTGGATATAAAGCAGATACCGGTTCTTGGCTGGTCGCCGGGAGTCTATGGTGCTTCGCATCAGGTCTATTTCGGCACTGATGGAGATGCCGTGCGCAATGCCAATACAGGTTCGCCAGAGTACAAAGGCACCGGGAACCTTGGTTCTGAGACCTTTGAACCCGGAAAACTCCTGTGGGATACAACTTACTATTGGCGTATTGATGAGGTCAATAACGTCAATCCCGACAGTCCGTGGACAGGCATCCTCTGGAGCTTTACGACAGCCAACTTCCTTATCGTGGATGATTTTGAGGACTACGACATTGGCAACAACGAGATATGGTGGTCCTGGAAAGATGGGCTGGGCTATGCCGCGCATGGTAAGGAACCGGCCTATCCCGGTAACGGGACCGGCGCTGCCGTGGGCGACGAAAGCACCCCTTCTTATACTGAGGAAACTATCGTTCATGGAGGCAGCCAATCAATGCCTTTATTCTACGACAACAGCGTCTTAAAGTATTCAGAGGTGGAGAAGACGCTGACTTATCCGCGTGACTGGACCGAGAATGGTGTCAACACATTATCGATTTGGTTCAGAGGCAATGCTGCAGGTTGGGTAGAGGAACCGGCCGGCACCTACACAATGAGCGGCGCCGGCGAAGATATTTGGGGCACGGCTGACCAATTCCGCTACGCATGGAAGCAATTGTCCGGGGCCGGGACGATTTCGGCGCAGGTGCTAAGCGTAGAGAACACAAACGGCTGGGCCAAGGCCGGCGTGATGATTCGTGAGTCGCTGGCCCCTGGCTCGAAATTCGCTGCGGTTTATATCACACCCGCTAACGGATGCAGATTCCAGGCCAGGGTCACTACAGGTGCTGACGCCATGAGTGATGACAGCGTTACGACGCTTCAGGCCATCAAGGCGCCGCACTGGATAAAACTTGAGCGTAACGCCGCTGGTGACTTTAATGCCTATAACTCCGACGATGGTGTTACCTGGTCTCCACTCGCATGGAATCCGCGGAGGGTATTAATGTCTCCGAATGTCTATATAGGTATAGCGCTGACCAGCCATAACGTTAATGCCACATGCGTGGCCGTATTCTCCGATGTTAAGATTACCGGTGCGGTTAGTCCAACGATATGGACTCACGAAGGTATCGGCGTAACTATGGCAAGCAACGACGCTGAACCGGTGTATGTTGCTCTTAACGGCAATGCGGTAGTCTATCACGATAATCCGAATGCAGCATTGATAAATGAATGGACCCAATGGAATATCGACCTGCAGGCATTTGCAGACCAGGGCGTGAACCTCGCCAATGTCAATACGATTGCCCTTGGTCTTGGTAACAAGAAAACCCCGCAGGCCGGCGGTTCAGGTACGATGTACTTTGACGATATTCGTTTGTATCCACCGCCGCCGGAGCCGGCACCGTAAGCCGTGTTATTTAGCTGGCCCCCATTGCTTCTGCCGGAAGGCATCTGCCGACAGGTATCCTGCGGACTGTGGACTGTGGATTGCGAAGCAAGATATGGGGGCACGGTTAATAGCAGATTCGCGTAAATTCGGGGCCTATGCCATTTGAATTTGGTAGGCATAGGCTCCCTTTTATTTGATAATTGATTCAGCCGTAGGAGGTTTAGCGATAAGCCTGTTGGAAGCCCTCCTCTGGCGGATATCCATATTGATTATATGACAGTTTGTGGGTAATAGGGTGTCGGAGTATGAGAACGCAAAAGTACAGGAGGACGAGTTAGCATTTTTGCATAATCGTATCGAAAAATGTGGGTAATAACGTGGTATTTTCCTTGACGGAACAGCGGCTAATTTGGTACAAATATAAAGGTGAAGCTCGTGTCCGTGCATGAGGGTGTTTGTGGATTCTGCTCCTCAAAGTCGCGGAATCATCGTAGTTTATCGAATAGAGGAGGAGTTATTATGCGAGGCACCGAGTTTTAATCGGAGCTTTGTGCTCGCACCTGCTTGCGCCCCCGTGCTTTCTGCCGAAAGGCATCCTGCGGATTGCGAAAGCAAGAAGGGGGGTAACACAGGCACAGGTGCGGTAACGCGAGTAAAGGCGCTTCGCAAGTGAAGATGTTTTACATTTCAACTCACATCGCATATTAAAACTTTTTGAAGGAGAACTATTATGTGCAGAAAAAAGATATATTTGGCCTCTCTTGTTTTGATGCTGGGTTTAGCTGCCGGCACGGCTGTTGCCGACCTGGTTGCCTATTACCCGCTGGATGAGGGAAGCGGCACCACTACTGCAGACGCCTCCGGCAACGGACACAATGGACAGATTCAAGGTACGCCGAACTGGGTAAACAGCAAGAGCGGTTTTGGCAAGGCGTTGTACTACCCGGGTGCCAACCCGGCTTCCGGGTGGGTCAACTGCGGAACATGGGACCCTTCAGAGAATACGGGCCAGCTCACCATCGCCCTGTGGCTTAGATGGGATGGAGCCGTTGCGGATGTCTGGCAGGGAATAATGGGCAAAAGAGATGAGTGGGCTGAAGGCCAAGTAGTGTGGTACCTTGAGGTTAATATGGAAAATCAACAGGTCGCGATTGGCCGGTATGGCGTTTACCCGAATTGCGGCGGCCGTGTTTTGCCGGAGGGGGAATGGGCTCATGTGGCCGCAACCTTCGACGGAACAACTATGGTCTTCTACATCAACGGCGAGGAGACCGGTCGGGACAATTTTTCATTAGGAGAGAAGACCGACGCAACAATCGAGATCGGATGCGATAATCAGAGCGGCTGGAACTCATTCCACGGCGCCCTTGATGAGGTCCGTATCTATGACAATGCGCTGACCGCCAAGGAGATTCAGACTGTTATGATAGGCCAGATGCCCCTCGCCTATAAACCCAAGCCCGCCGATGGTTCCATATATCCGGACACCTGGGCGAGCCTCTCGTGGACACCGGGAACCACCGCAGCCTCACACGATGTGTACTTTGGCGACAGCTTCGATGATGTCAACGCTGGTGCCGAGAGTACCTTCCAGGGCAGTCAGGCCGAGACATTTTATGTTGTTGGTTTTCCCGGTTTTGCTTTCCCGGATGGCCTTGTCCCGGGCACAACTTATTACTGGCGCATCGATGAGTTCGAAGCCGATGGTACTACGATACACAAAGGCGACCTCTGGAGCTTTACCGTTCCCCCTAAGACCGCCTATAACTCCAGGCCTGCTGATGGCGCTAAATTTGTGGACCCAAACATAGCACTTAGCTGGGATGCCGGTTTTGGCGCAAAATTGCACCGTGTTTACTTCGGTGACAATTTTGAGGATGTCAATGCCGACACGGGCAACACCTCAAAAGGCCCTGTGGGAGATATAACATACGTCCCCGGCACCCTTGACTTAGAGAAGACTTACTATTGGCGTATCGATGAGTTCGACGGCATCAAAACATACAAAGGCGATGTCTGGAGCTTTACGACTATGAAAGCCGGCGGCGGTGTCGGAGCAGACTACTATAAAGGTATGAATTTTGAGACTCATGTGCTGACCCGAACAGACCCTCAAATCAACTTTAACTGGGGCGACGGCGCACCGAATGAGGCGGTCGGCGCTGATAGCTTCTCGGTCAGATGGTCAGGCCAGGTAGAGGCTGCCTTTACCGAGACCTACACATTCTACGCCAGAAGCGATGACGGTGTACGTCTGTGGGTCGAAGGTCAGCAGCTCGTTGATAGCTGGGTCGACCGCTCGCCAACCGAGGACAAGGGAACCATCGAGCTTATAGCGGGGCAGCTATACAGCCTTGTAATGGAATATTATGAAAACGCTGAGGGTGCGGTGGCAGAGCTGCGCTGGTCGAGTCCCCACACGCCAAGGCAGCTTATTCCGCAGGCCGCACTATCGCTGCCTGTAAAGGCCAGTAGCGCGGACCCACCGAGCGGTGCCGCAGATGTAAAACAGACACCTATTCTTACCTGGGCTGCCGGAGACTATGCTTCTTCGCATCAAGTTTATTTCGGCACTGACCAGGATGCCGTTCGCAATGCTAATACAGGTTCGCCTGAATACAAAGGCAGCCGTCCCAAAGGGGATGAGAGCTATGACCCCGGAGAACTCGAGTGGGATACCACGTACTACTGGCGCGTCGATGAGGTCAATAACACCAATCCGGATAGTCCGTGGGTAGGCGGCCTCTGGAGCTTTAAGACAGCCAACTTCCTCGTCGTAGATGATTTTGAGGACTACAACATTGGCAGCAACGAGATATGGTGGTCCTGGAAAGATGGGCTGGGCTATGGTGCGCACGGTAAGGAACCGGCCTATCCCGGTAACGGGACCGGCGCAGCCGTGGGCGACGAAAGCACTCCTTCTTATACCGAGGAGACTATCGTTCACGGAGGCAGACAAGCGATGCCTTTATTCTATGACAACAGCGTCCTCAAGTATTCGGAGGCCCAGAAGACGCTGACTTATCCGCGTAACTGGACAGAGAAGGGTGTTAGCACATTGACGATTTGGTTCAGAGGCGATTCGGCTAACGCTGCTGAGACGTTGTATGTCGCTCTCAATGGCAGTGCGGTGGTCTCTCATGATAATCCAAATGCAGCACAGATAGATGAGTGGACAGAATGGAATATCGACTTGCAGGCGTTCGGCGTGAACCTTGCTAATGTCAATACGATTGCACTTGGGTTGGGCAACAAGAAAAACCAGCAGGCCGGCGGTTCAGGTACAATGTACTTTGACGATATTCGTCTGTATCGACCGGCCCCGTAAGCCGGGATTGAAATGGCCCCCATTGCTTTTGCCAAAAGGCATCCGGCAATTCTGCCGGACTGCGGATTGCGAAGCAAGATATAGGGGCGTAGTTAATGTAGTAGATTTGTGTCAACTTGGGGCTTATACCAGACCGTTCGGTATAAGCCTCTTTGTTTGAGGGCAATAGCGAGTGCAAAGAGAACAGGTTTCAGACCATGTTATGTTTCGGTTTCAGCGAATCTTATTTACTCAAACCGACCGATATGAGCGCCTTGGCAATTATAAGTATCGTGCTTCAAAAAACAAGACTGTTTTGCTTACAAAAAATTTGATAGAATCCGCGAAAATGATAGAGATTCGACTTATGACAATCGATGACCTTGAGCTTGGATTGAGATTAACCAAGCAAGCGGGATGGAACCAGACCGAATCAGATTGGCTGCGTTTTATGAGTATGGAACCTGCAGGCTGTTTTGTGGCTGTGCTGAATGGAGCTTCGGTGGGTACCACCACTACCTGCGTCTTAGGTCGGGCGGCCTGGGTAGCTATGGTTTTGGTTGATGTGAACGCCCGTGGCAGGGGCGTGGGCACAGCGCTGTTGAAGCACGCTCTAAATTATCTCGAAGAACGAAAAGTAAAAACCGTTCGTCTTGATGCAACTCCTGCAGGTCAACCCATCTACGAGAAATTGGGATTTATACCGGAATATAAATTAGCCCGGTTCGAAGGTATAGTACTGCCGGACAAAAGAAAGCCGGTCGTAACCAAACCCACTCCGGAGCTCTTTGAAAGCATAATTGAGTTTGATAATCGAATGACCGGCACAGACCGTGCGAAAATGCTTGGCCGGCTGTTTGAGGAATTCCCCGAAAACATACGTATCATCCGGCACGGTAACCTAATAGAAGGATATATCACCGCTCGTCCCGGAGCAAATGCGGTCCAAATAGGTCCCTGTATAGCTGCTTCCGAAACCCGGCAGAAATGCCGGGCTGCGGAGGGCAATGCCGGTCCGGCATTACTCTGCGATGCTTTGAAACGCTGGGCGGAAAAGAAGGTATTTGTTGACATACCTCTCGACAACCCAGAGGCGGTGAAAATCGCCGGGTCAAGCGGACTGATAATTCAACGACATTTTACGAGGATGTACCGCGGCGAGCCGGTTAAGGACAATGTCAGAACATTATGGGCCAGCTCAGGTCCTGAGAAAGGATAAGGGCTAAGCCGGCTATTCAGTATTTGGATTTGGCCAGAATGTCCGCTCTGAGAATTCCAAACCAGACAAGTAACTACACCTCTTCGGGCACGACAAAAGGCTTTCTGTAGCTGCGCGAAAGATAATTATTTGCCTGGTCGCTGAATTCGCCTACGAACTTTTCTTTATCGGAATCCATTGTCAGCCAAGGGCCAAGAATCCGTGGTGTTTGTTGCACGTCCACGACATTAAGCAACAGGTGCTCCTGAAAACGCTCGAACGCATCCAGCAATTCTTTGTTTGATTTGGTCGATTGCACTATTTCATCGCGTGAAGCCGCCTGGCCGAGCCTATAAGAAATATTTCCCATGTGACACAACGCGGTGGAGAGATGCCCTTCGATGATATCGGCGTTAAGGTCGCTGACTTTGCGGCTGCGGACAGCCTTGATGAAATTCTCGTGGTGACTGCCGCCTCCGGTAACTTTAAACTGTTTTATCTTGTTGCCATTATAGTCGTAAGCCCAGCCGCCGGCATAGTAGCCACCCTCACATTCAATCACCTCGCTGGTGCGAATGTTACGGTAGGTGACATCCATGGCCGAATCTCCTTTCTTTCGCGGCAGGTTACGCATCTCAAAGATGATTGGGGCCGGCTTGTAGTCAAAGAACGCTACCTGAGCGTTGGGTGTCTGCCTGTCGTCGTCCCAGAGAAACTTGCCGCCAAAGCTAATCACCCGCGGCGCCAAGGTGGAATAGCCCAGCGCCCAGCGGCAGACGTCGATGCAATGGATACCATTATTACCCAGGTCTCCATTGCCGTAAGGCCACTGCCAATGCCAGTCATAGTGCAGGTTCTTGCGCATCAAGGGCGCCATGGGCGCCGGACCCATCCACAGGTCATAGTCAACCGTCTGGGGAATGGGCTGAGGACCATCTACTTTGCCGATAGGGCCGCGCGGGTTAAAGTAGTAGCAGCGTGCGCGAAGCACCGGGCCAAGATGACCCTGCCGGATGTGCTCAAACGCCTCCATAAGCCCTTCGTCAGAGCGATTCTGGGTGCCCGTCTGCACAATTCGGTTATACTTCCGGGCCGCTTCGACTATCTTGCGGCCTTCCCAGATATTGTGTGAGACCGGCTTTTCGACATACACGTCCTTGCCGGCCTGGCAGGCCCAGACCGTAACAAGTGAATGCCAATGGTTGGGTGTGGCCGTAATAATGGCGTCGATATTTTTGTCGTCCAGCAGTTTGCGAAAGTCAACGTAAGTATCAACCTTTTCATTGTGCTCTTTGAATATCTTGACTTCCCGGTCGATAAAATCTCGATCTACATCGCACAGCGCCACGACTCGCACGCCCGGGATTTTGCCAAACCATTTGATATGATTGCTCCCCTGGCTGCGAAAACCAACCACGGCAACGCGAACATTGTCATTGGCGCCAAGCACACGGGCGTAGGGCGCAAAAGTTACGGCGACACTCCCGGCCAACGAACGTTTCATGAAAGTACGACGTGTAAAGCGTTTCATAGTTATTGTCCCCTTATCTGATCCGGCATTTCTGCCGGATTCATTTGCAAACATCACCAAATTTGGCAGGCTAATATATCAAATCTACCTCCAAAATGCAACTATTTTTGTCATCTCCTCGACACAGTCATAAAGAATACCAAAACGCCCTGAAACGGACGACTTGTGATTGAATCACACAAGGTTGTTATTAAATTACAATGTTCGATTATATCAGCGAATCCCGCCCGTCGAAGACGGGACAGGGCTCGTTTTATGAGCCGGCTGGAAAACTCAAGCTATCCAGAGGATTCGTTCCGTGTTTCCTTTCGTATTCATCGGTATGGCCATCGTTATCATCATCGGGGTCGGCGTTATCGCCTATGCCGTCGCCATCCGTGTCCTGCCATTCTTTCGCATCCAATGGGAATACGTCCCACGGGACAGATTTTGCTCTGTCCACTCCGTCACCATCAAAGTCTAACTCCTCAAAATCGGCAATGCCATTTTTATTTTCATCATCTCCGATACCATCTCCATCATCATCGGCATCAAGGTTATCGCCAATCCAATCCATATCCTTGTCTTCCCACTCTTGTGGTTCCAGAGGGAAGGCATCTCTTTGGTCGGGCATACCATCCTGGTCATCATCGTCGTCAAGATTGTTGGGTTTTCCATCTTTGTCGATATCCGGCGTTCCATCCGGCGTGACAAGAAGAGCAATGTCCACGGTGAATTCCGGGACATCAAGAGTGTTTTTTCCAGATGAGACATTGATGGTTTTGAGAATCGCAGCGTTCTCCGGCGAGTACCAGTATCCCATTGCAGTCCGCAGGACACCTTTCGGTGCTTTCGGCACATCCAGAGTAATAGTGATACCTTTCACAGGATTTATATGGTCGCCGAAGTGATGCAGATAAACGCCGGCTCTTTCCTTTGAGGCAAGGCCATAAGCTCGAACAGCCTCCGGATGTGAGACCTTCAGGGGGACCTTATGAATGTCCCGGTCGAGGCGATAGGCGAAATCCTGCATTGCTCTTACATATTCTCGTTCCTTCGGGCCAAGCCAGATATTCATGAAGTGGCCGTCTCGGGCGTAGCTCGTATTCCAGAAGATAAAGGCGACCTCGTTGAAAAACGCCGTCCAATTTCGAATTCGCATGCGCAAAGCTGAGCGGTCGTCCCACACACCACCCACGCCCGGAGGCTGCGGCTTTCGCCTGTCAATATGATTGCCCTGCTCGCCGACAACTACGGGCTTATTATATTTCTTCCAGCTCGTTGCTCTCGAAGCTGTTACTACGTCGGATTCAAGCTCATTTTCCCTTTGATACCAATGTGGGGCGTTAATTTCGATACCGGCAAGCTCAGGCCTTTCCCAGCTTGTGGTAACAGGATGCCGGTACGGGTCAAGTAACTTCAGATAGGGAACCATTATCTCATACCAATGGTCATCGGCCTTTTGCTCATTGAGAAATTCCCAGAAATCCACATACACTCCCCATCGGTCAATGGTGTACTTTATGAATCTCTTGACTTTCGACATTTCTGCTTCGTCGTATGCCTGGTTATTGAATACCTCTCGAAAGCCAAAGATTCCGTAGAAAATACGGAAGCCATACTTGCGGGCGCACCGCAGAAGCTCATCTGTCATAATAGCTTCCTGGACAAGGTAGTGGTCAAGGTCTTGAAATAGCGGATAGGAGCAGTTCTGCTGCGAGAAGCGATACAGATTGAATCCGCATTGCGAGAAATACCGGAAATATACATCGGCATTTTGCGGATTGCAGGATGGCCCGCGCACAAACATAGGCCCGGCAGGCAGCGGCGGCGGGTCCTTCAGGTCGGTACGGAAAGGTCCCTCCATCGAGCATTGGTCTAAAACTGAGCCGGTAGCGGAATTGTCACCCCAGCAATCCTGAATACCGATAGGAAAATATGGACTTCCATTGTCAAATACAAAGCGAAAAGGATTCGTGGGATGGAGCCGGACAAATCCGGGATTCGGTTTTCGTCCTTTCACGCAGGTAAAGACGCCTTCACCAACCGCCTTTTGGCCTTTCACATTTCTAAACTCAAAATTGTATTTCCATTTGCCAGGCTCACGGGGAGCAAATCGCGCCTTCCACAAATCCTGCCTGTCAAAGTCATAAACTACCTGCTGTCTTTCTCCTCTCTCAGTCTGGATAGTGCGGGTATGGATTCTCGCTCCGGATGAAGAGCCGTAATGAAATCCACCGATTCGAATCTGCTTTTTCGAGCCAGAAGTAAAGACAACATCAATAGTAACGTCGAAAAAAGGATTAACATAGTCGTTTTCGTGCCTAAAGGTGATTTCAAAGACTCCGTATTGTGGCACTGTCTTTATGTTCTGAGTGTATTCTACCTCCAGAAGAGTATCAGTTGAATCCTTTACTTCAGCAGGCACTGTAACCCCGCAGGAGCCACAAATCGAGATGAGAAGCACAATGCCAAACATCAGAGTTATTTTCGATACCATTGTCTTGTCTCCTCGAATCGGTTGTTTTAAAAAGTCAAGCACCTCGGCCTTCATGACTGCTTTAGACAATTTTGCCTATTGCCCCAGTAACGCTTGAAGTCCACGTATGCCCGGCAGTCCAGACGGAAGTTGTTCCTGTATGAGAGATTGCTGACCAGGCTAATCAGCAGCTGGCGGCGCTGCCACAAGCTGCTGCACACCCTGCGCAGAATGCGCGGCATGGAATAGAAGTCCCGGTTGCAGGAGATCATTTCCTGGATGATGCCCTCCAGAGACAAATGCTTATAACGGGCCACGGGGAATGTTAGTGTGTAATATTTCCAGTCTTGCGGGAAGGTATCGAGGGCGATGCGGTCCTGCGATGTCATCTGGTCCCACAGCCGCGTCCCGGGCAAGGGCGTCAGAAACAGCACGTTGAGATTGTCCAGGCCGTACCCGCAGGCCACCTCGGCGATACGTTTGCCGATGCCCGGTTCGTCTATGTCCAAACCGATGATAAAGGAACCCGCGACCAGAATGTTGTGCCGCTGTATGCGCCGCACGGAGGCGCGGAAGTCCCGGCCTTTGAGAAGGTTGAATTTCTTGCCGACCTCCCGAAGCCCTTCCGGCGTTGAGGACTCAAAGCCGATGAAGACGCCTCTGCACCCGGCCTTTGCGGCCAACGCCAGAAGTTCTTCGTCATCGGCGAAGTTAATGGTGGCCTGGGCAATCCATTCCTTTCGCAGGTTCGCTTGTGCCATAGCACGGAACATGTCCTTGGCGCGGGCGATGTGTTCAGCGCACGTGCCGATGAGGTTGTCGTCCACCACCAGAACATGTTTCTCACGAATCGACTGGAATTCCCGGACGACATCCGAAATGGGTCGCTGGCGGTATTTGGCCCCGTTGAACGCCGTCACGCTGCAGAAGCTGCAGTTCAAGGGGCAGCCGCGTGTGGTCTGAATGGATCCTAAGGCATATCCCGTAGCCAGCAAATCATGGCGTGCCAGCGGAACATCGTTTATCTCGGCAAGCCCTCCGTCATAGCAGCGCTTCAGGCTGCCATGCCGGGCATCCTCGAGGACCTGCGGCCAGATGCTCTCGGCTTCCCCCGTGACGACCGAGTCCACGCGCTCCATGACCTCGTCTAAGCACATGGTTGCGTGAATGCCGCCCATGACGACGGGTACGCCCAGAGACCGGAAGCAACCGGCCACCTCGTATGCGCGGTTCGCCTGCGAGGTGAAAGCGGTAATGCCCACCAGGTCCGGCCGAGGCATGGCCTGATAGTCCGGCACGCCGAGGTTCTCGTCTACTATCGTGATTTCCCACTCAGGCCCGGTCAGGCTGGCGAGAACCATGAGGCCCAGTGGTTTCCACACGCGGTAGCGGTTCCAGCGGCTCTCCTTGACGTTGACGATGCTGACAAGCGGGTTTGAGGGATTGATTAGATATAGTCGCATTCCGTGCATTCACTCCTTGCTATGGATTTGCTTTTTCTCCTGCTTTTACTCAATACTGACATTATGGGACAGTTACCATTTTCTGTGGACTGGCCCCAGCCATTAATAGATGGCTGTCCCTATTATTCTCAAATGATTGGATATGCTTGATTAACTCAAGATACTACTGCTGTGAATATTGTTCACGAAAGTGGGGCTTCTGAAGGATATTCTCCTGCTGAAGATGCTTCCGCATTACCTTTACATTTACAGGGAAACTCTAATAATAGGTTACCCAAACAAGCAGGCACTCTACCTTACATTTTCAAACTGAAAACCCAGTGAAAACCCCTGCTTTCTAAAAATATCTATCTTTTATTTTCGTTCCAATAAACACAGCCAAAATCACAACAGCCACACTAATAATTATCCAAAGGAAAGTGCTCATTAAAAGCATATTAAGCCTCCTTTCTATCCCCCTATCTTGTTTATAATCCAATTTATAATCAAAGTCGCAGTCAAAACTCTACCACCAGCCACAGCTATTAATATCCAAGTCGAACGACTCATTAACAACGTAAGCCCAACATGTACGAAAACTCATATCTGTCTGCTATTATGTTCATCAAGGCCTCAAAAAAATTATGCCGCTCTTTGGTAACTTTTTAACGGCCCGCCGATAAACTCTTTTCGAGTTATATTCTAACGGATAAGTAGTTACTCTGCAATCTGCTTGTTTTATCTGGGATTTCCCATTTACTATTAGTTTCACTGAGTTTCACCAATTTGGCTGCCTTATATTACGAAATTTGGGTGAGAGAAGCAACTGTATCGACCGTTCTTTTGCCTAACATCCGAAATCAGCGGCCCTGAGCAAACGCTGAGCTTGTCGAAGCGCGCGTCGAAGAGTCCGCTGCAGCGATATGTTATGACCCATCTGAATCTCCCGAGTTCGTGTTGTGACTTTTGTTAGGCTCTTGTTCAGGCTCAGGAGGTAGTATACCTCCCAAACGCGCATCCACTTCCAGATCATAAGCGCAGGCAATCCGAGCGATGTGGATTCCGAATAAAGCTCGCAGCTCGCCAAGTGTGCTGAGAAGCTGAGCCTCATACGGCCAACCATAACCTGCGCTTGGGGATTGATTCTCATCCAGAAACTTGCGACAGACAGCCTGCATAGCTCGCAGGGTTTCTCTCAGAAGAGAGTCCATAGAGAGAGCCTCGATGTCGCGGGTAATTCGCTCACGTGTATCAAGGACGGACTGCACGACGAAGGTGCCTATCTCTTTGTTATATGGATAGTGGAGGGCCCGCTGACCTGCAAGATACACCAATAGTCGCCGCGCCTTGTTTCGTTCATCAACTGGTGGCTTCCAACTGATTCCACCGATAGGGGTTGAAATGCCTGTCAAACGGGTGGCCAGTTCCCGTCCTTTTAGTTTGATCTTCCCACTCTTACTCATATTAGATATCCTTCATTCGTCCTAACGTGATGTTCAGCGGCGTGAGGTGTTTACGCGTCCGCTCGAACACATGGTTAGGTGTTTCTGTGTCAATCCTATTGGCGAACCCTATTTTAGATTTAGAAAGTACTGTTTAACTTTTGCCGCAATCTGACCATCAGTCATCTCGTCAACGGTTTCAATACCAACTATACGTCCACCGAGTCCTTCGCGCTCAAGATGTTTTTTGAGTTCACCTTTTGCCTCACCAGGACCGAATATCAGAATGGATTCTGCATCACGAATACACGAAATAACCTCATCATAGTAGATGTTGAGATGTGCGATAAACCTTCTCTCGGGTTTATTATCTGCCGGAATTTCATTGGGTCCATATGAAGTCTTGGTATGTGCAGAAAGTCGAATATGTTTTTCAATATTTGAGCTTATCAGGTTTATTTCTTCCCCTTTGTCCGCAACAACCACGACAACAGCCTTCCTATGGTCAAGCCACAAACCCACTTTTTTCTTCATGGCTTTCTCCTATGTCTGTTAGGTCCACCTAACTACTGATTATATGGTTTACGCATAATTAAAAGCTCACTAGCGCCGAAGACGCGGCGACCGAGTTCAGCCGCTTATTTTATATTCATTATTGGTGGGCTAAAGCGCCACCCTACGATATTCTCGTTTTGTCAGTTCCCGCTGATACTCGTGATATTATGGTCGGAATTGTTGGGAAAGGCAAGGAAAAATTAGAAAAGTGCACAAGAGTACAAGGCATAAGGGCACAAGTCACAAGCGCTCGGTGGACATTCCAAATTTCAAATCTCAAATTTCAGATTTCAGATTACGTATAGCGTACATCGCGTTGGCGATGAGGATCTGTCACTCGTGACCAGTGCCTCGTAAATAGGTGAAGGAGAGCGGAGGGCAAAGGACGGATGACGGGTAGGGGGAATATCGAATAAAGAATAGCGAATGACGAAGGGCAGATAGATGGATAAGAAAATAATGGTGTGCGGTGCACACACTACATTCCGGTGGGCTGCAAGCCCACTCTATAATCTTATTGTTTTGTCGAGGGACGCTGTGAGCTAAATCTTGGCACTGAAAGCCTTTGGTAATAGACTTTCTCTTATTTGCCGTGCTTGTCCATATAATCGAGGGCCAGATAAGACAACGCTCTGAGGCCGAGCTTCAAACCGCTTTCATCGATATAAAAATCGGGACTATGGTGCGGCGCAGCCTCTTCAATCTTTTTGCCTTTCGGCAATCCGCCTAAGAAAAAATACAGGCCGGGAATCTGCTGCTGGTAAAATGAGAAATCCTCGGCGCCCGTTATAGCCTTGATGAGCTTGATATTTTCCTCTCCTGCGACTTGCTTCAGGCAAGGCAGCATCATGGCAGCAAGCTCAGGGTCATTGTACGTTACCGGATAGCCGGTGCTAATCTGAACATCCGCAATCGCCCCGGCACTTTCGGCAATCTTCGTTGCGGTCAGCCGTATCTTTTCGTGAATCTTATTCTGCATATCCGTATTGAGCGTCCGAATAGTCCCTATCAGCTCGACTTCTTCGGGGATAATATTGCTTCGGACTCCGCCGTGGATGCTCCCGATGGTTATCACGGCCGCTTCTTTCGTCAGCTCTGTTTGTCTGCTAACAATTGTCTGGAGCCCTATGATAATCTGCGCAGAGACGGTAATCGGGTCAACGCCTGTCCAGGGCGTTGAGCCGTGCGTTTGCTTGCCTTTGACTTTAATGCGAAGGCTGTCGGCACCGGCCATGATGCTCTGGGGGCGATAGGAAAGGGTGCCGACCTCAGCAAGCGCCCAGATATGTAATCCGAAAATCACATCAACTTTAGGATTTTCCAGGACTCCTTCCTTGACCATGAGCTGAGCACCGCCTTCTTCGCCCTGGGGGGCACCTTCTTCAGCCGGCTGGAAAATAAACTTTACGCTTCCCTTCAATTCATTTTTCATCGAAGATAGAATCTCCGCAACGCCCATTAGAATGGCAATGTGCGTATCGTGCCCGCAGGCATGCATCACTCCAACATCGTGACCATTGTATTTGGTGCGTACTTTGGAAGCGAATGGCACATCGACACGTTCGGTAACCGGCAGGGCGTCGATGTCCGCGCGAAGCCCAACTACCGGCCCGGGCTTGCCGCCTTTCAAAAGACCGACAACACCGGTATGCGCAACGCCGGTTCTTACATCCAGGCCCAGATTTCTGAGGTGCTCTGCTATCTTTTCAGCCGTCTTGAATTCCCTGTTCGAGAGCTCCGGGAGCTGATGAAAATGACGACGCCATTCTATGACCTTCGACTCAATCTGCTCCGCTGACTTATCGACCTGTTCCTTCAGCTTTTCATCGGCGTATGCTGTTGTGAAACTTCCGACGATAAGTAAATACAATACAATCCGCTTCATAGTTTCATTCTCCTTCTTCGAGTTGTGAGCTAACCTATTGATTATATGGTTTCCGTTTAAAAACCAATAGCCGTCCCATTTTCACTTCCGTCATTGCTCGCCCCGCCCCTCCGAAGGGCTGGGCGAGGAGTCCCGCACCAATTGAGCCTTAGGCTCATGCCTGATTGGTGTGGGACGACGTGGCAATCTCCCCGCTTTCGCATTGTCATTCCCGCGCAAGCGGGAATCCAGCTTTTTCGCTCTGGACCCCTGCTCCCCGCTTCCGCTGGGACAAGTTTACACCTGCGAAAGCAGGTGCAGGGGTGACATCATCGGTTTTTATTTTTCGCAACAGATACTAATTAATCCGGCCGATTATCTCCGCTTCCATTGAATCATATTGTGATTGTCAAAGGCTGCAGCTATGCAGTCAACAGTTGCAGAAGCGATTTTTTCAAGGTTCATTTGTAGAGACGGATTCTCGCATAGTTAATGCTTCTGTTCCCAGCGCGTGTGCCGAGCAGGTCGAGAGCTTTCGACGGCGGCGAGCCGCCGCGCACTGTCGCGGTGAAGTAACTATCCATCGGATGCCGCAGCGGCACCCGGGTCGGCGGGCTATTGGAGCCATCCATACGAAGCTCCATGATACGGTTCTGCGAAACCGGTTTTCCCGCAGACTCGGTGCCGCTGACGTAGTAGAAAACAAACAGCCGATTTTCGGGCGTAACCTGCAAGCGGGGCAGTGACGGAATTTCCTGCGACTTGCCCTCCTCAGCCGGCACCAAAGTGCGGCGCATCACCACTTTGCCCTCACGGACAATCGCATAGTTTAAGGCGTGGCTCTGCATTGCATCAGGAAAGAATTTTTCTCGCAGCCGCTCGTCGATGGCACGCTCGGTCCAGACAATGTGCGCCGCTCCATCAGGCGCCACCCAAATATCACCCGGCGTAATCCAGCCGCAAGTCCTGTCACGGCTGGCAATCTCGACCCAATCGCTGAACCGGCCTGTCAGGATGTCCGGCGACCACGTGTAGAAGAGTCTGCGGAAATCATAGTCCCACTCACGCCCAGTGAGCTTTTTCTTGAACGCACGCCACTTCAGGTAAGGCTCGACGATATCGCTCACTCCGCAGAAGTGCACCGCGCGGTTCTTCAACGCAACGTTGGGGTAGCAGACACGAATCGGCTGTGGCTTGTCGTATTCTGCGCCCCACGGCCATTTCAGTTTCCCTTTGCTTACCCATTTTCCTGCGCTGTTTCGAAATGCCCACTCGGCGTGAGTGTATCCGATGTTCTGGAAAAGAATCATCTCGCGGGCGGGACCATCGGCGGCAAAGCTGCGGTAGGAGTGCTCGGTGAACGCAGGCATGCCGTCCCAGACCGGCAGGATGGTTTTGAACGGCGTTTCGGGCGCCGCGTCGAATTCCAGAATTTCCGGCCTCGCAGGACCACCGTAGGCGTTCGGGTCGGTCGTGAGGGTTGGGTTAACCGACATAAACAAACGGCCGTCGGAAAAACCGGCGAGCGGACAAGGCTCCCGGGTGCGGCCAACCTCATCGACCTGCACCTGCTGCCAGCCGCGGGTGTCCCGCCGAAAGAGCATCCAGCGACAATTGTTGAGCGGCTTAAAATCTTTAAGCGTCTCGATGCCGCTCGCAAAAACATTGTCGCCGATACGCACCAAGCACGTTGAGCCCCGGCACCACATCGGCCCGGCACCATTGTCGGCCGGCTCAAACCGGTAAACCTCCTCTTCCACTTCCACTATGGGTTGTAGTGCCGGCTGCTCCGCAGCAAAACCCAACGATGAAATCAGCAGCAGACTCAGCACTTCGAATGTTCGCTTATAATCGGCCATTATAAGAACAATATAACCACAAAAGCTATTCCCATCAAATGAAAAAGACGTGCCCTGCACACCATACCTGCTGCTGATTTTATGGTTTCCGTATAAGAACCTACAGCCGTCTCACTGTCTCCATTTTCCCATTGTCATTTCTGCTCCATCGTTAATAAAAAATCATATTAATTGACCAAAATCGCCTGAACGCTTACAAATTTTCTTATTTTGGCCCAGAATTCTGCCGATAGCCAACATGAGCGAGAGTCAATGCGTGAAAACTCCAACGACCCATAAGAATTACCAAAATATGAAAGGTTATCAAAATGAAACCTGGGCAAAAAGACCGGAGGTTAATAACCAAGTTATCAAATTACGCTTTGTGGATCATAATTCTTCCCAGCTTCATTGCAGTTATACTCGTTTCACTCTTGAAGTTTGATAGAATTAGAACAACATTGGCGAAGGAAGATTCTGAGCAACTGGCAAAAGCAATCGAGCAAAAACTCGATTTTATCGGTGCTGGCCATGAAAAGAGCAAGGACCCAAGGGTTGTCTCCTCAGATATGTCCACAAAGTATGAGCAAGCAATTAGAGAGTGGCTAAACGACAAAGACTTCATCCATGAAGCGGGTCTAAAATGCATTTCTGTTAACTTGAAGAAAGAAGCGTTTGATACTTATCTTGGTCAAGCGACATTTAACAAGGGTGAGCAAGTAAATGTTGAGGTGGGTCGTGATGAAGACTCAGGTGAGTTATACTTCAAGGCAAATCCTCCCGCTATTGTTCGTGTTTATTCATCTATTTTACCTGGTTATGAGTACACAACTATTGGCAAGGCCTTCAATACCTTTTTTGCCGATCCAAATTGGACAACCTGGACAGTCGAGAATGGAGGGAGGTTTGTTGACTTTACGGGCCGATTGAAGAATGACCTACTATTAATTGACCTTAGCGACGATCCGTTCATCAGCATGGAAGATACGCTGAGGTTAGCATATGTAGTATCTCCCTCATGGGTGTGGAAACAAGCCGACCAGGCCTGTATCCGGTTCGCATTTTCACATGACGGAGAGAACTTTGAACTTTGGTCGATCCAGAGAGGTGAAGATAATCCTATGAGAGCGAACGATTGGGAAAAACAGGCAATGATAAACAAGCTCTTCGAAGCAGTATACGAGTTGAAATAGCGTTCATCTAATGGAAATTATGCCATTCGGGCCTATCACCTATTTTGTTATGGTGCCATAGTGATAAAACTGTGGCTGACAATATTACGTTACCTAATATTACGTGGTAATTATCATGAATATAAATACTCAGTACAAGATTCTTGTGGGTCAGTGGATTAACACGAACACACCAGTCCTTGTGGCCATCGGCTCCGAAAAGAAAGTTAAAGATAATACAATCTTGATAGAAACATACATTCTGATTCCAAAGGATAAACCGGAGTTAATAAATGATAAACCACCGAGAACCACGTTTCCGTGTGGTTTGGGCGACTCAGATCCTGAGGGTTTTATGCTTGATTCCATAAAAATGGCGACTTCTCATATTGAATCAGAACTTGGCAAAGCAATACCACAAAACTTACGTGACTTTCATGCGGACTTGTTTCCATATAAACTCCGGGAAATTGAGCTAAATCAACTAATCTCTTACTACAAAAACTCCGGACCAGAATTCCGCTCTTGTTTGGCGAAAATTAAGGACGACACTCAATGCTGTATTCTGCGAGATCTACTGAAGAGTATAAGAGAATTGTAAAAAATAGAGACAACTTATTTTGTTTTAGCTGTCGCTGGAGCCGCGACGGCTAAACAATTGGGCCTCTGCTGATACATGCCAATAAACTATGGACAGTCACCTATTAAATCTACGCCACACAAAATTATCAAAATACTAACCTACAAATGCCCACCTGCCGCCATAGAAACTCCCGTCTATCCTACTTCTTATCTTAGCTCCCTTGCTCGCTCATTAATGAGAAATTTACACTACAGAAGTGTGATTTTCAAGAAAAACCTTTTTTGTCATAGGTTTTTCTGTTTTGAATTTAGCTTTTGGGAAATTCATAATTGTCATACGTAAAGCGCGTACGCGCTTTACGTATAAGCTTTTTTTAAACTACGTCCTATTGAAACTAATATTTGAACCTTTTATTCGAAGGCAGCTACCTATTTTTTGAGATTGCCGCGGCCCTCTGCTTTCCTGTGAAAGCAAACCGGGGCCTCGCAATGACCCAGCACTAAATTACGGCAGCGGCCTATCCTTCGATTACACTCAGGACAGGTTTCGTGCGGGGCAAGCATTTCAAATTTCAAATTTCAGATTTCAAATTGCGTATAGATTTCGTGTTAAGGAGGGACATAAAAGAAAAAAATGCAGAGCATCTTCGGCTAATAATTTGCATAATCCTTAAAACGTTTCATCCAGTTCGGCCAAACCGGTATGCCGGCAGCCAGGCTGTCTTCGGTCCACTTTCGATGCCACTTCAACTGCCATAATTCTTTAAGGCCGACAGGCCTTACAGTGGAATCGAGAAAGACACTATTTACCGTGCCGTTGTGCCGGTTAATGCAGAAATTCCGTATGGCGTTGTAATCCCACTGCCAATGGCACTGACCATCATATTCCGGCGGCTCATCTGTTGCTTCCGGCAAGCCATCAACCCACTGACAATCAAGAAACACCGGTATATCATTACTCCCTTTGACGTTGAGAGTCTTCCAGTTTCTCTCGAAATGATTTCCGCCGTTGTCATTAGCAACCCATCCGTTTAGGCCAAAGCTGCCGTAGTCGCCTTGCACTGCCCAGCCCGGCACGGTAGGAATAGCTCCCTGGCCATATACACCCCAGCCCACAAACGGACCTGTAAGCCCATCGCTAAAAAAAGTGGTGGTCGCCGGGCAGACCCGAATCTTTGGTTCATGGCTATAATATGGCCGCATCGCAGCCACCCAGCTATTATTCGGATTACTGCCTGCCTCCTTATGTAAATAGCCGTTGTTATCCTGGGCGTACATTGAAAAGGTAAGGCCCATTTGCTTGAGGTTGGCCTGACAAACAATGCTCTTTGCCTGCTTCTTTACCCGCTGGAGTGCCGGCAGCAAAATTGCCATTAACAGCACAATGATGGCAATAACCACCAAGAGCTCTATTAAGGTAAACCCCGCCCCATTAGAAATCTTTCTTCTAACGGGGCCAGTTAGAAAACAACGTCTTACTTCTAACGGGGTAAATCCACGTGGTTTATTCATAATAGTCCCGCACCAAAACGGTGACTCTTCTGGTGCATCCCGCACCATAATAGTCTTACCGTTTTGGTGCGGGATGTACAATCCAACGCCAACATATAATACTACTGCTCTTTGAGGCCTAAATCAAGGAAAAACTTATAGTTATTGATGTACGCTTGAGTTTCCTCTCGGTTATTGATAATTGGTGATTGGTAATTACTACTCACTACTCATCATCCACCAATTACCATTTTACAGCACTGGCGTGAGTTATTCTGGTTTAGGGGGTTACAGCGCAGTTGTAAATGCGAACATCATCAATCAGACCCGAGAAGAAACCGTCTGCATCAAGATTCTTCCCGGCACCAAAGTGCAGACCACCATCTGAAGGCATCCCCGCCGGCACATCAGAGTCCCTGGCAGCCTCTACCCCATCTGCATACAGGTGCCTGAGCGAGCCGTCCCACACGAGGGCTATATGGTGCCACTGACCATCGGTGACAACGGCTTCTGACCGCAGGGAAGGTTGGGGTGACATCAAGCCGGTCATAAGTTTACCGGCTGACAAATCCGTACCAAGCCATGTCGCTCCCGGCCCGATACTGCCATCGCTCTGAGATATGATTACCTGTCCTTCGGCGCCCGTTTTAATCCATGCAAAAACACTGAACGCACCGTCCTGGGGGTTCAGGACAAAAGGCGTGCTAACGTAATCATCGGCCCCATCAAATTCGAGCCCCCCGGCCCACTTACCGCTGGCAGGCTGCCAGAGAGGATTACCATGGAGGGTGCCATCGTAATCACCGATGCTATCTTTGGCGACAGTACCTTCTTTCTCATTGAGCTTCCAGTGCGCCAAGAGGCGATAATCCGTCAGCCAATATTCAACAAAAACAGCGAGGTCCTTCAAATCCACTTTACCGTCGCCAAGAGGTGCCGGAGCAATGTCAGCTTGAGATTGGTTCTGGAGCCAGAATTGGCCAATCTTGCAAAAATCCGTGAGGTCCACCTTTCCATCCCGGTTAAAGTCAACCACCGGTTCTATTGATACCTGCCACAGGTCCCAGCTACCTAACCCGCCGGGCCGGTCGGACTCGAAGAGAAGCGTCCGTCCGTCAGCAGAAATGCACGGCCAATCCTCATCATCGCGGCTGTTGACTGCTGAGCCGAGTTTCACGGGTGTGCCCCAGGCGCCTTGCGTCGTTTCGCGCCTGGTCATATACAGGTCGCATAAAACGCTGCCATCAAGCTGGTTTGAGCCGAACAGGAGCGTCAGGCCGTCAGGTGAGATATTCGGCTTGGCCTCCCAAAGCGAGCTGTTGACCGTCCGCCCAAGGTTCACCGGCTTGCCCCAATCGCCATTTACTGTTGTCCGCGTAGTTACCCACAGGTCGGTTTCACCATAGCTGCCGGGGCGATTAGAGCTAAAGTAGAGCGACAGTCCGTCTGCCGAGATGCTCGGGCCATCGTCATCGTATTGTGAGTTCACAATCGGCCCAAGGTTCACCGGCACGTCCCAGTCTTCATCAGTTGTGTTCCGCCTTGCCACCCAGAGGTCGAAATCACCTGAGCCTTCGGGATAGTCGGAGGCAAAAAAGAGCGATAATCCGTCCGCCGAGATGTTCGAGTCGAATTCCTCATATTCCGTGTTCATAATCGGCCCAAGATTCACAGGCGCACCCCAGTCCTCGTTAGTCGCCTTGCGTGTGGCCACCCATATATCAAAACCACCAAAGCTGCCGAAGCGGTCGGAGTCGAAATAGAGCGACAGGCCGTCAGCTGAAATGCACGCCCCGGCTTCGGCGGCCCGGCTGTTGATGACCGGCCCAAGATTAGCCGGGACACTGAAAGTGAGCTCGGCACCGGCATACCTTGCACTGACAACACAAGCGAGGACAAATCCGAGCGACACCAGGCTAATTTTAGAATCATCAACCAATTTCATTTTACCGTTCCTTCTCCGCCCATCAGGACAATGGAAAACCCGGCACAGAAAACAAGCGCTATTTTTTGGCTTATACTTTGTCGCATATAATTTGAGGCGTTGTCATTGCGAGGCCCGAAGGGCCGTGGCAATCTCTTTTTTCGAACAATAGATATTGCTTCGCTTCGCTCGCAATGACATCCATCAATCGAACTGCGACAGAGCACCGGCTCAAATCATCCGGTTAAGGACCTCGTAAATATACTGGCAATATAACAGCCCATAGGGGCAATAGTGATGTAAAGCTGTAAATCCATCTTTTCGCCTCCTCAGGCGATATTGTAGTATATCTAATCCGGAGAAAAACATCAAGGGGAAAGTGAAAGATTTAGCGGAAAGGGATAATAATCTTCGTGACGCAATGCAATAACTATACCGGAAAATGAGGGGGGTGTAAACAAAACCTCTTGTTGGTAATTCTCCCCAATCTTTGGGACAATTATCAGAATTGGTGCAGATTGACATCGGCAAAAGAATAAAGTAAAAAGGGTACGGATAAATACGGGCCATAAGGCATAAATTATGAACATAATCGCAGTAGATATCGGCAATACCAATATTGATATCGGGCTTTTTCTGGACGGCAAAGAGCAGTTTATTAAGTCCATCCCCGGCCAGTCCACGGCAAAACTGACAAACTGCTTAAAATCCGCCTGGGGGGAAATCCCCATAGCCGAAAGCTCAAAAGAGAATAAACGCGACGGCGTAATCGTCATCAGCAGTGTAAAACCGGACTGGACCAGACTCGTCCGGCAGATAGCAAAGGACGAGCTCGGCGAAAAGGTCTATATCATAGGCAAAGACATACCACTGCCGATGACTCTCTGGGTGGATGAGCCGGACAAGGTCGGCATCGACAGGGTAGTCTCGGCGGCGGCGGCGTATGATGTCGTAGAGGATGCGGTAGTAGTGGCGGATTTTGGTACCGCTATAACAATTGACCTCGTAGATGAAAATGGTATTTTTCTCGGCGGCGTTATCGGCCCGGGCTTTGAAATCAGCGCAAAGGCCCTGAAAGAAAATACCGCCCAACTGCCAAGAACAAAAATCACCAGGCCGAAAGCACCATACGGTAAAAATACCGCAGAGGCCATAAACTGTGGGCTGTATTATGCTGCTATCGGGATGCTGGAAGAGGTTATCAGGCGTTACGCAGAAAAAATCGGCAAATGGCCGCGAACTATCGTTACCGGCCTGGCTGCAAATACCATAAAGGAAGACTGCGATTTCATAGACTCCTTTGTGCCTAACTTGGTTGTCAAGGGCATTTTCCTGGCCTACAAAAAATATATCGAAGAAAACGATAAGTCTATCTGACTTGTGTGTTTCGAGTAATGCCCCTCCTGAGAAAAGAGGAATCCGCTTTCTAATCTTTAACTTCTTATGAATACTTTCGCAGCAGTAACGACGGGCAAAGGCACCGGTGCAATATCGACCGTCCAGGTCTTCGGCGGTTCCGCCGAGGCCGTCATAAAAAAAATATTCAAGCCGGCCGGAACAAAACCGGCGAAATTCAAGACCGGCGAAATCCTGCTCGGCACAATCGCCGATGGCAATGAAACCATCGACCAGGTTACTATCGGCTGTGAGCAGGCCGATAGTTTCGCAATAAACTGCCACGGCAATCCGCTTATTGTAGCTGACATAATGCAATTGCTTCAGCGCCGGGGAGCGACGCTGCTGACCGCAGAGCAGCTTTTAACAAAAATCATCTCTGCACAGAAACCCATCAATACAATTGCAGTCGAAGCTAAGCTGGCTCAGTTGAAGGCTAAAACCATCGAGGGCACCAAAATAATCGCAAACCAAATCGACGTCGGCTTAAGCAAAAAAGCCGCAGAGTGGCTGGAGAACATCAACGCAATATCTCTTAATCAAATTTCAACAGAGGCCGAGCGGATACTTGAAAACAGCCGAACGGCAAAACTGATTATCGCCGGATGTACAGCGACTCTGATAGGCCCCACGAACAGTGGTAAAAGCACGCTTCTTAATTATCTGGCCGGCCGACAAAAAGCAATTGTTACTGATATCAAAGGTACGACCAGAGATTGGGTGACAGCCCAATGCCGAATCGATTCTTTATTCTTAGAGCTTGTTGATACGGCAGGACTGGGCGAAGAGCTTCTGAATCCCGAAGATACTATTGAAAAAGCAGCTCAGAAAAAAAGCCTTGAGATTTTGGAACAGGCGGACCTGGTCCTGCTCGTTCTGGATAACAACCAAAAAAATGAACAGTTTGATGAGCGGATTGTTGAAAAAATGGTGGGCAGAAAAATCATCACCGTCTTGAATAAATGCGATTTGCCGGCTAAATTCGACACCGATAAATTACCTGAGATTCTGTCAGACACTATACGAATAAGCGCCAGGGAAGGCACCGGAATCGAGAATCTGCTCGAAAAAATCCGGCGAACTACCGGCGTTGCCGACTTTGATTTGAAAACTGTTGTTTGTTTCACAGACCGGCAGGAAAACCTGTTGAAACAATTAACAAACATCAAATCCAAACAACAGGCGGCCTCAATCATAACAGAGTTGTTAAACGGCCGGCTTAGTGTATAATCTGCATCTATGGGTGTCAATACCGAAAAACTAACGCCTGCGATGAAGCAGTTTCATCAGTTCAAGAAAAAGCATCCCGATTGTATTTTGTTTTTTCGCATGGGCGATTTCTATGAGACCTTTTACGAGGATGCCAAAATCTGCTCAAAGGTCCTCGGTCTGACTTTGACCAGCCGAAGCAAAGGCGATAATCCCATCCCGCTGGCCGGCGTGCCGTATCATGCCGTTGACGGGTATCTGAAAAAGATGTTACAGGCCGGCTACAAAGTAGCGGTCGGCAGCGGCCTTACCAGAAGGCAGCGGGAGGATTTCCTTGCTGAATTGGCCAAAGCACCAAAGCTGCAAGAGCCGGTGGATTGTCCTTCCGGGTCTATATGCCGATTGCCGGGCTGGCGGTGCAGAGTTCGCTACTTCGGGCTGACGGAAATGGGTCATCTGCGATCACCGACTTTCGAGGGCTTGATTTGAGGGGAGCGCCGTGGCAACGAGGATGCAGAGGAAGAAGAACGCCGTATTGTCCAGAGACTTTGAGAGCAAGGTCGTAGGTTCGAAACCCTCCCCCGCTATTAACCCCTGGAGACAAAATCCAGGCCTGTTTTTCAGCTCAAAATCACAGTTTCTTGAGGTTGTGTTGTAGTAATAGAGATGTGACCAGATAAGGCAAGGAGGAAACTATCCCGGCCCCTCAATGGTTTTAGTTATATTTACCCGCTGCCCAACTTTCTTGAAGTGGGACATCGCATCTTCACGGTTAGGAAAGTCTTTTTGCGTGAAAAAGAGGACGGTCTGCCCAATACGAATCTGGTCGCCGTCCATCAACGTTGTCTCATTGTCGATTTTTCTGTTGTTGACAAATACACCGTTTTTGCTCTTCATATCGAGGGCAAAATACTTCCCACTTTCTTTGTCGAAATGGATTTGCACGTGTTTTCGGGAGACCCCATCGTCAAGTATCTGAATTAGAAGTGCTTCATCTCTGCCAATCACGGTTGTTCGTCGGCCAAGCGGGTAATAGTCGCCTTTGTTTTTTCCGGACATTACGATAATAGAAGCCATTACAACTCCTTGTAACAAATACTTAACCAGATAAAGGTCGTTAAATATTGGTTGGTCGATGTACCGCTGTCGGAAATTACATTAGCTGCTTTTCGAGCGTTGCCGAGCAGATACCGCCTTCAATCGCTATTGTTGGTATGCTATTGGCTATTCGCAATAAAATCAAGCTTTTTTTCGGCTTGGTTTTAAGATTTTGTCATATTGCTTTCTGATAGAAGGTGTTACCGTAGATTTTATCTCTTTTTGGTTATACACCTTATCTTTCACACGGGGATACGATGCTCCTTGGACATTCCAATGTCAAGGTTCTCAGGCGTTGACATTCCCAGGCGTAGAGGGATATAATCCATAGCGGTGTGATTACTCAATTTCTGTGCAAGGGATTTGACAGCATATTCAAATATGCGAGGCATTTTAATGAAGAGATTTATCCTGTTTGCATTTGTTATTTTATTGTTTAGCCATTTATTACCGGCACAGGACAATAAGGTCGAAAAATGGGACGTTTATGAAATGTCACTGCCTGGACCATCGGCTCCCAACCCGTTTGTTGGTATTGAACTGAGTGCTGTTTTTAAAAATGGTGACCGGACTTTTGAGCCGGAGGGATTTTATAACGGGAACGGAATCTTTAAAATCCGTTTCATGCCGGACAATGAGGGTCTTTGGACTTTTAAAACGGAAAGCAATCGCGATGAGTTGAACGGCAAGGAGGGGCAGTTTGTATGCACCGCTCCTGCACCAGGTAATCATGGTCCCGTGCGGGTGAGAAATCAATATCATTTTGCTTATGAAGACGGGGGCGCCATTTTTTTTATTTGGGACTACGATTTATGAATGGCCGTTTCAACCACAAAAAAGAAAACAGCAGACTATTCAAACCCTAAAGAGCTCGCCTTTCAATAAAGCTCGCTTTCTGGTCATACCGCCCTGGAGGAAGGAATATGTTGAAGGGGCGGATGCTCTGGATTGTTTCCCGTTTGAAGGCACTTCAAAAGAAAACTGGGACTTTTCCCGGTTCAATCCTGTTTTTTTCCAAAGATTGGAACAATGCGTGTTAGAGCTTCGAGACATTGGTGTTGAGGCTGACCTCATACTTTTCCGGCCTTACGATAATGGGAAATGGGGATTCGATAGAATGGATGCTGAAACCAATGACCGCTTTGTGCGTTATGTAGTTGCTCGTTTTGCGGCCTACCGCAACGTCTGGTGGAGCCTTGCCAACGAAAACAGTTTCATACGGTATCTAACCGACGCCGACTGGGACCACCTTTTTCAGCTTGTGCAGGCAAAGGACCCTTACCGGCATTTACGCTCCATTCATAATGCCGGTCGGATTTATGATTATTCGAAACCATGGGTTACGCATGTGAGTCTTCAATATTATAATGCAGTCCGTGCGTTTGGTGTATCACCGCTATTAAGAGATATCTATCGAAAGCCGATTGTGCACGACGAGATCAATTATGAGGGCGATATCGATAGACGCTGGGGACAATTATCCGGTGAAGAAATGGTTTATCGCTTCTGGGTTGCTTACATCGGTGGCGCTTACGCAACACACGGAGAAGTCCTTACGCATCCGACCGACGAAAAATGGACCTCAAAAGGCGGCAGACTTCATGGACAGAGCATCGCAAGGATTGCCTTCCTGAGAAAAATCGTCGAGGATGGGCCTAAAGAGGGGCTTGAACCGATAGACCAATATTACATAAGAAATGCCGCGGGTAAGTATGGAGAGTATTATTTGTATTATTTTGGCAAGGAAGAGGTAAAAGAGTGGGAGTTCAGGTTGCCGGATGAAGCCCTTGAACGGTCAATGCAATTCAAAGTCGATTTAATAGACACTTGGAATATGAAAATAACTCCTGTTGAACAGATATTTGAAATAGAGCAACTGGACCGTTATGAATATATTGATAAAAACAGGTCAAAAATAAAATTACCCGGCAAACCTTATATGGCTTTGAGAATACGCCGGATTAAATAAGTGTTCAGCAATTTCCGTCGTTTTTGAAGAAAAATATCAACGTGAACCTCCTTAAAGGTAAATCAATCGTCAAAGCAGAAGCTGAAGTCGGCCTCTATCATGTCCGGAAGTATGGCTATTTGCTGTCCCAAATTATCAGGCTTACTTTCGTGCTATGATGTGAAAAAAAGCTTGCAAAGTGCAGAGTCGCGAGGATAATGGGGGCAATGGAACCCAAACGGTGTTTGGGCCAAGAGCAAATGCTTATTATAGGATAGCATTTCCCGTAAGGGATGCTGCGTATAAAGTAAACACCATTCAGTAGGAGAAGACACATTATGAGCGAAATTACAAAAAAAAGCACGTCACGTCGTGAGTTTTTGAAGCACACCGGTCAGATCGTAGCGACCTCGGCTCTGGTAGCGGGGGTTGTTCCGCGCATCTACGCGGGGGAGAACAATACCATCAAGGTAGCCTTGGTTGGCTGCGGCGGCCGTGGCGCTGGCGCAGCATCTAATGCTCTCTCCGTCCAGAACGGTCCGATCAAGCTCGTCGCCATGGCAGACGTCTTTGAAAGCCGTCTTGTGCGCAGTTACAAAGCTTTGAAAGACATGCATGCTAAACAGGTGGACGTGCCAGAGGATCGCAAGTTCGTCGGCTTCGATGCTTACAAAAAGGCGATGGATTGTCTTGATGCTGGTGATGTGGTGATTCTTGCGACGCCTCCGGCGTTCCGCTGGGTGCATTTCACCTACGCCATCAAGAAGGGCCTCAATGTTTTTATGGAAAAGCCTGTCACCGTGGACGGCCCTACGAGTCGGCGGATGTTCAAGCTCGCCGAAGAGGCAACGGTGAAGAACCTCAAAGTAGGAGTGGGATTGATGTCCCGTCACAGCCGGGCGCTCCAGGAACTGTTTCAACGCATCCAGGACGGCGAAATCGGCGACCTCATTCTGTTGCGCGGCTACCGGATGCATGGACCAATCGGGTTTTTCTCCTCGCTGCCCAAGCCACCCGGTATCAGCGAACTGCTTTACCAGGTGC
>Ga0315296_10000177_pt1 | contig 61364 bp, 58 predicted proteins | sample YL17G14_18_MG_FD_203921 | JGI IMG/M metagenome (GOLD analysis project Ga0315296, IMG submission 203921) | Sediment microbial communities from Yellowstone Lake, YNP, Wyoming, USA - YL17G14_18 | ecosystem: Environmental > Aquatic > Freshwater > Lake > Sediment | place: USA: Wyoming | collected... | reverse complement strand
CGATTGGGGGAGGAACATGGAGCGGCCGCAGGGGGTACGGTGGGGGCGGGGGATTTAGCGGAGGTGGAGGGTTTTCAGGCGGAGGCGGCGGGTTTGGGGGCGGCGGCGCCTCGGGAGGGTGGTGATGCGAAAGGTACGAAAATATATTACCGAAAGTGACGCAGAACGGATCCGTCGTTCGGTCGTAGAGGCCGAGTCACGCACCCGCGGAGAGATCGTCCCCATGATCGTCCGGTCCAGCGATCCCTATGCCCACCTGCACGTCACGGGCGGTATCGCTTTCGCTGTGGCGGCCTTTGCCGTCGTGAGCATGCTACGGCCCTGGATTCATCCCTCGTGGCTGCTCATCAGTGAGCTCCTCGGCTACGCTGCTGGGAGCCTCCTCTTCCGCCTCGACGGGGTCAAACGCCTGTTCCTGACAAAGATAGAGATGGAAGCGAAGGTATTCGACCGCGCCCTCCGCGCTTTCTACGAGCATGACCTGCACAAGACGCGGGAGTCCACAGGCATCCTCATCCTGGCGTCGTTATTGGAGCGGCGGGTGCAGATCCTGGCGGACCACGGCATACACGAGAAGGTCGGCGATGCGGAGTGGCATAAGGCGGCGAACCTGCTCACCCGGGCCTTGAAGGAGAAACGAGCCGGGGATGGATTTTGTGAAGCAATTGCCCTCTGCGGTGATGTCCTCGCCCGGCATTTCCCGGCTGCTGAAAAGAATCCGAACGAATTGCCGGACAGGCCGATTCAGGGGGAGTAAACCCGTTCCCCGGCCACGGATTGTTTTGCATGGAAGCAGCGCGGTATTCTATATCCTCAGAACCCGAATGACGAACCCGTGTAGACATTGCTTGAGTGAATAAAGATGAAGGGGCTTTTTTACAGGCTGCTGGCTGTCCTTTCCGCGATACTCGGGGGCTGGGTTGTGTCGTTTTTCACCTGGATCATCACCACTGGCTACTTCATCCTGCTGCCGAAGAGGACGGCCGGGAACGTGAGGTTCTACAAGGCGCTCTTCCCGGAAAAGGGTTGGCCCTATCATCTGTGTTGCGCCTGGAGGCAGTATCATCATTTTTCCACGGTCTTTGTGGACAGGCTCCGTTTCACCCGGGAAGGGCGGGTGGACTGGTCTGCCGAGGGCAGGGAGGCTGTCCTTGCTGCGGCCCGCGACAAACGCAACGGTATCTTTCTGACAACTCACTTTGGGAACTGGGAGGCAGCGGCCCGGGGATTCACCGGGCTCGGGATCAAGCTCCTTTTATACATGGGGACGAGGCAGTATGAACAGGTAGAGGCCCAGGTCAAGAAGGACCTTGCGGATCACGGCGTCAAGGTCATTGCCATTCCCCAGGGAGAGAATGTTCCTTTCAACGGGATCGAAGGCCTGCATTTTTTGAAAGACGAGGGGTTTGTTGCCATGGCCGGGGACCTGCTGTGGGGGTCTGACCAAAGGACTATCACGGTTACATTCCTGGGGCGCAAAACGCTCCTTCCCCAGGCCCCCTACGCCTTTGCACTGGTAACGGGCGCTCCGATTTTTGTGTTCTTCGTCATCCGGACAGGGAGGGCGAAGTACCGGATCGTCGCCCATCCACCCATCTATGTCCGGGCCGAATCCCGGGATCAGAGGGGCGAGGCCATGCTCAAGACAGCCCAGCAGTATGTGGCCCTATTGGAGAAAACCATCAGACAGCACCCGGACCATTGGTACCACTTCGCACCGATATGGGCCGATGATAAAATAACCTTGTGAAAGTCCTGTTGATTGCGACGAACAGCCTCGTTCACCCCTATCCGGTCTATCCGATAGGGATCGATTATGTCGCAGGTGCGATATCGCCTTCCCATCAGGTGGACATTATTGACCTTTGCAACCCAGATGCTTTTCAAAGACTGGATACAAAGATCAAGGAGTTTTCTCCTGATATCGTCGGGCTGTCCCTGAGAAATATGGACACGACCGATGTCACAAAAATCCTGAGCTTTACCGGCCAGTTCTCAAGTATCATCTCCAGGGTCAGGCAGACGACCCGATTGCCCGTGGTGCTGGGCGGGAGCGCCTTCAGCATTTTTCCCGTGCATCTCATGGAGGCCCTGGACGCAGATTATGGAATTGTCGGCGAGGGAGAGAGGCTTGTCACGCTCCTGGACGCCCTGGAAAAGGGCAATGATCCATCCGGTGTGCCGGGTGTCATCACAAAGGGGAAAAAGAAGGCCCTTCCCCCTCAATGGGACGGCCCCATTGTCAGGTCGTTTGACAGGAACCGTGCCTATGTTGAATTTTATTTAAAGAACGGAGGAATGCTCAATATTCAGACAAAGCGCGGATGCCCCCTGGAATGTATCTACTGCACATATCCCCTTATTGACGGTAAAAAGGTGCGGTGTTTTGACCCGAAGGCCGTGGGACGCTTGGCACGCGAGCTTCAGGATGCCGGGGCCAAGTTCATCTACATCACGGACTCATTGTTCAACATCAATGTCGCCCACAGCATTGAGGTGGCCGAGGCTTTCGCTACCAACAAGGTCAGCGTCCCCTGGGGGGGATTTTTCACGCCCAAGCCCATGCCAAAGGATTATTTCCGTAAGATGGCTGAATGCGGCCTCACCCATGTGGAGTTCGGTACGGATTCACTCTGTGATTCCGTCCTATCTTCTTACCGGAAACCTTTTTCAGTTCAGCATGTCCTGGAGAGCCACCGCATGGCGTGCGAAGCCGGGCTATATGTGGCACATTACCTCCTTCTGGGCGGCCCAGGGGAGAACGAGCGCACCCTTGAGGAGACCCTTGCTCATGCCGATTCACTGGAGAGGGCCGTCCTTTTCTTTTTCTTCGGCATGCGGATATACCCTGAGACCTCGCTTTATTCCATCGCACTGGCCGAGGGGAAGATTGAAAACCAGGACACATTCACAAAACCCATATATTATCAGGCCGATGCCATCGGGCCTGACGCCATCATGAAGGCAGTGAAGCAGCGTGCACGGGGACGCTTGAACTGGATCATTGGGTCTGGCGGCGAGCTTATGGAAAAAACCGTCTCCCGCATGCACAGCCAGGGATATACGGGACCACTGTGGGAAAAACTGATCTAATCGTCCCTCCCCGGAAATCCATCGTCCCCTTTTCCCCGGCGGCACTGGCCGGGATCGCAGCAATCCTGATCGCTGCCGGCCTTGCATTTGTATCTATCTGTCTTGTTGTTATTCCCCTGGCGGTTTTTCTGCTTGCCTGCATCATCGCCCCGTTTTTCCCCGGGCTCCAATTCTTTATGCCGGTCATCACGCATGGGTTGAAGAATACCAATGCCGTGGCCCTCACATTTGACGACGGCCCGTCCCCTGAAACGACACCCCCTTTGCTCCATCTGCTGAAGAAGCTTTCTGTGCCTGCCATGCACTTTGTAGTCGGCGCGAAGGCCGCATCACATCCGCACCTCATCAAAGACATACTTGCCCAAGGCCATGAGCTGGGGAACCACAGCATGCGACACGATTCATTTCTGATGCTGAAATCCTCCGCGAATCTTGCGGAAGAGATCGCAAAATGTCAGGGCGTGCTTGAATCGTTCGGCATTCTCCCGCTTGCATTCAGGCCTCCGGTGGGCATTGTCAACCCCAGGCTGCGCAAGCAGCTCCTCAAGCTTGGGATGTACTGCATCACATTCAGCCGTCGGGGAAGGGATTGGGGCAACAGAAAAGTGAAGGGAATCGCTTACCGCATCGTCAACCGCGTCCGTCCGGGGGACATCATCATGCTGCATGACTGTCTTCCCAAAGGTGATGCATCTGTGGAGCAATGGCTGGGTGAGGTTGAAGAGACGATTGCAGGGATCCGCGCGAAGGGGCTCAGGATCGTTCGCCTTGCAGAGCTCATAGGAATACCCGTCATGGCTGCCGCGCAAAGCACTATCAAACCGGATAAGGCCTGAGATTATACAGACTCATGAATTATTGCTTATCTCAGTATTGCCTTCTCCCCTGATGTGCTGTAGGGTGAAACTAATAAATAGTAGATAAATATGGAATAGTCACGCATTGGATACAAAATATTTGAAGGGGGGGCAAAATGAATAAACGAGTGTATTTATCTATATTCTTGATGGCAATAGTTTTTCAATCATGCAAGACATGGGTGCATATATGTCCGAGTAACTATGTGCCAACTTTTGAGAATAAATTCTCTTCTTATAGTGGAAAAACATTATGCTTTGCAGATGTAATCCATGAAGATCCTAATAACGACCTATGGACTTATAAGAGCAAATACTATTTTAAAACTTGGTATGAAGTTAGTACCGACCTGCCGTCTTTTTTTGCAGAAAGCTTTAAAATGTCGTTTGTCTACATTGGTATAAATATTTGCGAATCCGAGTCTCTCCCTGGAATGCCTGTAATGCGTATAATTCTTCTTTCCTTAACAGACATGGAGTTCAAATTAAAAGTGAATTTGGTTGGAAAAGGAGTGTCCTTCAGCAAAATCTATATCGTGAAAGAGCCTCCGCCGAAAAGTAAAGAATATTTAGAGGAGAGAGCATATAGAATGGTCGGCAAAATGATTGAAAATATATTGAGCGATCAAGATTTCAACCGAGCATTCTTACAGGCTAACTGATCCCTCTCGTTATTCACCCACCTATACCCTGACTTTCTCAAGGTGTCGGAGCTTCAGCCCGTATTTCTCTTTTGCTGCCGCAACCTTCGTGCGAAAAATCTTGAGCTGTTCTTCCTCTGGCATATCTTTTGTGTCCAGATAGTTCCTCTCCCGAATTCTATGGATCTCCTCCAAACCCTTTGATTCTTTACTCGTCATGTCTCAACACCTCCTCTGGGGTTGCAATGTCAATATCTTTATATCCTTCAAGCCGGTTCACCCCGTTCACGCCAAAACGAGTTTGCACTTTCACCATGTGATCCTGGTTCCAACTTACAACGATGTCTATATTATTGACGACTGCAACGGCTATATGGCGTGCATCGTCAATAAACCTTTCAGGGAAGAACCTTGCCTCCATATATTTCTTCACAAGAGCATCCACTTCTTCATCCCTAACAAGTTCAATAGGATCATACTCCTTTACTTTTTCAAGTAAAAGTTCTCTCTTGTGGATGTCTGGAGTGTCGCTCAGCTCACTGATAACAACATCAGAGATGTATATCTCAAAAAGCTCTTGTTTTACGGATGTAAAGAACTCTTTCGTTATATCCCTTTTTTCAGGGGCGTCATCAGCAAAGAGGAAGTTCCAGATGGATGTTTCGAGATAGAGTTTAAGTTTTTTCATTGGAGGAGGCCTTTGTATATGGTCATACTATCATATATGTGATCCTTTTCAATAATGGATTGGAGGAATTCACCAATTGGGGTCAGGTCTTGTGAGCCGAATGCTCATACGCCTCCGGCACAAATCTTGATATTTTTTGTTCCTGGCCACTACCTGGTCATACATGAACGAGTTCAATTTTGACCCTGGCGTTCAAGGCTTTGGCGACCTCTTGTAATGTTTTTAATTCCACATTGTCGCCATTTTCAATTCTGGAAATCACGGACTGACTTGTATGGAGCTTCTTGGCAAGCTGTGTTTGCGTGAATCCCAATTGTTCCCGTAATGCCGCAATGCTTGCAGCCAATCTCATCCAGTCCAGACCTTCTTCAAAGGATTCTCGCACTTCAGGCCTCGATAAGGCTTTTTTCTTATACTCAGCATATCTATTGGTCTTTTTGGTCATTTCCTGCCTCCCTTAAGTGTTTTGTTCTGTTCATCCTCCATCATACGCTGTAGAGCCACCCGCTTTTCTCCATCTGGAATCTGGTCCGTGTGCTTAAGAAACGCATGGAGCAGAATGAACACCCTGTCTGTATCTCCACAATATAAAAGTCGGTAATGGCTCTTCCCATAGTGGGCTCGAAGTTCACGAACTCTGCCCTCGACCTGGCTTGAATAGGGGAAGGGTAGATTCGGGCCCCATTCTTCCAGGAGCTGAATCACCTGCAGCACTTTCCCTACATGTCTGTCCGGGAGTGAGTTGAGAAACTCCTCTACAGGGCATGTCTCGTCATCCTCCTGGTAAAAATCTACCTTCCATGGCGTGTTTAAGGATATATCATTAAAGATATAAAGTCAATCCACCGGAGTGATGCATCTGTGGAGCAATGGCTGGGGGAGGTAGAGGAGACGATTGAATTATTGCTTATCTCAGTATTGCCTTCTCCCGTGATGTGTTGTAAGGTGAAACCAATTATAATAAAAGGAGGTCAACAATGAGGGGCAATAGAATCTATGCAAAGCTACAAATGGTTTTTACAATTCTTTTATGTGCAATAAGCATTATGAATTGTCGTCAACTTACTTCATCGGAACAACAACAAAGGGCAGAAGAAGAAAAACAATGGGTAGAAGAAGAAAAACAAAGGGCAGAAGAAGAAAAACGGATGGAAAATTGTATTAAAAACATTTACATTGTCGAAGAACAATCTATCAATAAACCCTATAATATCATTGATATTGTCTCTATTACCGAAAAGAACGGTTATACACAATGGATGTTAGATGAACTAAAGAGAATGGCATGCAAAAGGAAGGGTGAAGCTCTAATTTATCCTAAAATAGATGTAGGCCCATGGAGGACTACGTTTACATCAAAAGTCATTATCTGGACAACGCCTGAAAATCCGTAAATAAATATCAGCCAATATTGACCTGCAGTCGTTTCCCCAGAGCTGCCGCAACCCGTTCCAATATTGAGAGCTTGATGTCCTCTGCGTGGTTCTCTATCCTGGAGATCGCCGTCTTCTTGGTCTTCAGCCGCCGGGCCAGCTCTTCCTGTGTTAGTCCTACTGATTCCCGCGCCTGGCGCAGCATGACACCAACATTGAATTGCTCATAACCCTCGTTGAATCCTTCAGCGAACTTTTTGTCCCTCTTTTTCCTTTCGCTTATGTATTTTTTTAGGTCACTCATGCGTTGCCCTCTTTTCAGAAAATATCTGGGGAGTGACAAAACAGGTGACCATCAAAGGAAATCACCTAAAACAAAGACCGTGATTTCTTTTATTTGCTTGAGCTTCCTGTCATTAGTGAGAAATGCATCCGCTCCGGCATCTATAGCTGCTGAAATCTGAATAGCATCGGCAGTCCTGAGATCTGGATATTGTCCCCGTAGTTTCCCGGCCCTCTCGGCTATATGTACCGAAATTTCTATCAGGTTTAAATTCTTTCCATGTCTAAGGAATTCAACGAACTCTTTTGCCAGTCTCTCATTACCAGCCTCAATTGGCTTGGGCAAAACCTCAGCAAGGGTAATGACAGAAGAATATGCATTTATTTTACCGCTCTGAAAGGCATTGACAACTTCTCTGGTAAGAGGGCCAAACTTAGGATGAGATTCGATGTAATAGATAACTGGGGCAGTATCTATAAAGATTGTTGTGATGCGCTCAAGCTCATCGGAAATGGTCATGCCCGATCTTCTCTCAGGCGATTTATATAGTCTTGTGCATCCTCCTTATCCCATAACCCTTTACCGAGTCCATAGAGTTTATCCCAGTCAAGTTCCCTTTCCGGGGCGCGCCTGCCTTTCCTCAATTGGTGAATTACTCTTTCGACCAATTTTAATTGCTCCTGAGGAGCGAGTTTCTCTATTTCTTTCCCAATTTTTTCCAAAGGAACCCCTTTCTTCATTCTCATATTCTTCATAAAAAAACAATATCAGGTTGACGAACAAAAGGCAAGGTTATTACCTCAAAGGTGCGTCTTTTCAGGGCGGAGTTACTTTTTCAGAGCTCATCGGAAAGCAGGTCATGCAATTGGGGTCAGGTCTTGTGAGCCGAAGGCTCATACGCCTCCGGCGTAAATTATGACATGGCCGCTGCGCAGAGCAATATCAAACCTAATAATGCCTGAGATTATAATGTCATTCAGGAAGAATCGCTAATATAGACTTATGGATTATTGTTTATCTTAGTGGTGCTTTCTCCCATGCTGTGCTATAGGATGAATCCAATATTATAGCCGACCAATGAATAGGGGCCAGTAACAAACCCTGGAGGGCGAATATGAAAAAGAAGAAAATTCGTCTTTGGTTGTTATGGGTACTAATTGTTTTAACTTCTACAGAATGCGCTTCCGTTTACTTTATTGGTTCTCGTAGTTCTGGATTTAATGAACTTCATCACCCAATTAAATTTTATATTGCTCCTTTGGAAGACAAACCAGCAACAAGAGGGTTAGTTGCCTTAAGGATATGTATGAAAGAAAAAGGATTTAATTTGGTGGACGATCCAAACAAGAGCGATGTTATTATAACTTACAATAAAGATGGGCGTCTTGTCGATCCCAACAATTCTTTGCTAATGCTTTTTGGCTCTGAAAAAAAAGGGACTATTGGAGATACAACTTTTTCAGGAACAACAACCTCATTCGCGGTTGTAACAAATCCAAAAGGAGACGATTTTTATGGCATAGACATCAATATGTATACATGGAAAAAGGATAAAGACGGAAATCCAAAATTTACTTTTGTTTGGAGGGGGTATGTTGATGTTTATAAGGAGAACTTTGATGCAAATCCGACATATTTTGTATGCAAACTAATCACCAAATACGGACAGGAAAAAGAGGGTTGGGAGAAATGGATGTGAAGCCTCTTCGCTTCATTCCGGACCTCCATTTATTGCCTGGCTTGAACCCCCAAATTTTCTGGTTGGCCATAAAAATGGCCAACGAATAGGGGTTAGTCACGAATAGGATTCAAAAATTTATGAAAGGGAGACAAAACTCAGGAACAAAGACTACGATGGAAGGAAGAAGAACTACGAAAGGAGAGTTGTCATAAAAAAATTTACTATGTTGAGGAAAAATCCATCCAGAAACCCTATAAAATCATTGATATTGTCTCTATTACCGTAGGCAATGGGGAAGAAGAATATGGATTAAACTATCTCAAAGAAAAAGCCTGTGAAAAAGGGGGCGATGCGTTGTCTGTACCGGAAAAAGTAGTGACTTCGCCAGAATTAAGACTAAGTAGCAGAGACTACTACCTTAACATCACATTTACATCAAAAGTCATTATCTGGACAACGCCTGAAAATCCGTAAACCGATTGGGGTCAGGTCTTGAATTTTAGGGATTGCTTCGTTCCTCGCAATGACAGGCGTACCGATTGGGGTCAGGTCTTGAATTTTAGGGATTGCTTCGTTCCTCGCAATGACAGGCGTACCGATTGGGGTCAGGTCTTGAATTTTAGGGATTGCTTCGTTCCTCGCAATGACAGGCGTACCGATTGGGGTCAAGTCTTGAATTTTAGGGATTGCTTCGTTCCTCGCAATGACAGGCGTACCGATTGGGGTCAAGTCTTGAATTTTAGGGATTGCTTCGTCCCTCGCAATGACAAAACTTTCAACAGGCGGACTCGCAATGACAAAACTTTCTACTAATCGTCTTTTAGATCCTTCTTGAGATCATTGAAGCCCTTCTTGATTCCCTTGCCGGCCTTGACCGCATGCTTCTTGATGATGGGGGCTTTCTTCTTTACAACCTTCTTTGTATCCTTGACAAGTCGATCGACATCTTCGGCAATTGGATCCTTCTTTTTGCCACCACCCATAGCGAGGGCTGGGGGATGGAGGACTAAGAGGGCAAAAAGGATAATGAAGCACAAAGTAGCAATTCGGTTTATGGTTTGAAGTCCTATGCTGTGCATGGATGGTTCCTCATTAGATCCAATGTTATCACATTTCCTGTCCTCCATATAGCATTACGGGGTCGGGTCTTGTGAGCCGAAGGCTCATACGACCCCCAAAACGCAGATTGCTTCGTCATCCGCCTAAGGCGGATTCCTCGCAATGACAATTTTTAAAATTTCAGGTTTGCGAATATTTACATTTTTTGATCGAGGGCTGTATAATTGGAAACGGACATGGAAGAGAAAAAAGTTGCTTTGGTAACAGGCGGGAGCAGGGGGATCGGCCGTGCTATCTGTGTAGAGCTGGCCGCGGCCGGTTACCATGTCATCATCAATTATAAAAGCAATAAGAGCGCGGCCGACGAGACTCTCAAATTGGTGAATAAGGCGGTTGGGACAGGAGAGACGGTGCAGTTTGATGTTGTGGCTGCCGATGCAGTCAACGCCGCCCTGGATGCTTTGCTTGTAAAGCATAAGGCCATCCATGTCCTCGTCAATAATGCGGGTGTGGCAGTTGATGAGCTTTTTGCAATGATGTCCCAGAGCAGCTGGCAATCCGTGATCCAGACCTCATTGGAAGGGTTTTTCAATGTGACAAAGCCCGTCCTTCTTAAGAGCATGGTGCGGGTGAAAAAAGGTTGTTCCATAGTGACGATCTCGTCTATCTCCGGCATCATCGGCAATCGGGGGCAGGTCAATTACTCGGCAGCCAAGGCCGGGCTCATAGGGGCCAGCAAGGCGCTGTCCAAGGAGCTCGCCCGTCTCGGGATCAGGGTGAATGTAGTAGCCCCAGGATTTATTGAGACAGACATGACAAAGGATGCGCCGAGGGAGCAGATCATCCCATTGATACCTATGGAACGGGTGGGCACGCCGGAGGAGGTGGCCAAGGTGGTTCGTTTCCTGTGTTCCGATGATGCATCATACATCACCGGGCAGGTCATCTCCGTCAACGGCGGCATGGTTTAGGGACCCATGTTCATAGCGTCATCGGTTTTTCTCGCCCTAACTGTTGTTTCTGCTTCGCAGGAAAGGTGGGGGGACAATTGGGACAACATCAGGAAGGCCATGGCCGGAGTCCAGTCCATCAAGGCCAATTTTGTCCAGAAGAAAAACCTCAAGATTTTGGCCAAGCCCCTTGTCAGTAAAGGGGTCTTTTTTTATCGCGCCCCGGAGGACCTGCGCTGGGAATATACGTCGCCCATAAAGAAGGTCCTTTTGGTAAACAGGGACATGGTCAAGAGCTATATATGGGAAGAGGGTGATTATGTTCAGGATGCAGGGGCCAAGCTCGAGGCCACCCGCATTGTCATGGAGCAGATCGCCTCCTGGCTGAGAGGGGATTACGAGGAAAACGATGCCTTTGTCCCTCAACTTAAGGTTGCCGCACGGACCCGGATAGAGCTGATTCCTGCAAAGGATTTCCTTAAGGAGTTCATCACCCGCGTCACACTGACATTGTCCGATACCCCCGGGATCATTACATTCATAGAGATCAGCGAGCCCCATGGATCGTCTACTATCCTTGAGTTCACGGACATCTCTTTGAATAAATCTATTCCGGACACTATATTCAACAGAGTGAAATGAAACAGCTGTTCTTTGTTCTCTTTTTGATGATGGCCGTCTCCTGCCGGATCCTGCCCCCTACGGCTCCCATTGTCCCGATTGACCCCGTCCTGATTGAAAAATGCAGTTCTCTCTTCCCTCTGAAATCATTCCGTGCTGTCCATGCGCTCACCGCGTCCATGTTCGGCGATAAAAAATCCTTGTTTGTCGGCATCACTGTGGCGGATATTCCCTCCGCACGCATCCGCAGTTTCCTGCTCTCAGTGGAGGGAATGGTCCTCTTTGATGCCACGAGCGTCAACAGGACTATTACGATCCACAGGGCGGTAGCGCCTATGGATAAACAGGGTTTTGCCCAGGGGCTGTTTTACGATGTTGAATTCATCTATTTCCCGCCGCAGGGGACGCTGACAGGTGCCGAGGTTGCTGCAGACGGCACACTCGTCTGCCGCTGGCAGAATAATCATCGCTTTGTTGAGATATCCTCAGAAGCCTCGGGCCACTCTACCTTGACGGAACGAAGCGAATCCCGGGAAGTTTTGAGACGCGCAGAGTTCTTCCCGCCCCTTGTCAACGGGTTTTACAAAAAAATCTTGCTTGAGGTCTATGATGTTGGGGGTGTTGGGGACCTGGGGGGATACTCTTTGTCTATGGATTTTTTGGAGGGAGAACCTATCGCGCCCTCTGACGATTTATTCGCCCCCTGAGAGCCCAGACGATCCGAAGCATATTTTTCAATAATTACACGTGTAAAATACTTTATTAATACATTCATATACATGATGTTATCCCTTCCAATAAGGAACATGGACAGGGTCCACACCAGGTGTGATATCAGATACGCGATCGGGCCGCCGATGAGGAAGATAAGCGGGTTTTTCAAATACAGTGCAGCAATGCCTGTGGCGCCCACAGCGGGCCAGCCTATGGTGAAGCTGATGGCCAGCAGGACAAGGCCAATGACGAGCCTGACCGAGGGCGGTTCCTTGAAAACGCTCAGGTCAGCCTTGGATTCACTGGCTTTCCGGCCGTAGGATGTCCTGGCAAGCCGGACGGCCAAGGCATGCATTACAGACATATTAAGACCACACGTTTTGTCCGGATACAGTTTGTCATTCCGAGCGAAGCGAGGAATCTATGGGATTGCGGAGCCTGTTCCGAGTCCGCCTCAGGCGGACGAAGGAATCTATGGGATTGCTTCGGCTTTGCCTCGCAATGACAAAATTTAAGCCTCGCAATGACAAGAAAAGGGAATATCCTCGCAATAACACCATAAAAAGTTAAATCTTGCGGAAGATCAGCGAGGTATTGATCCCCCCGAAAGCGAAGTTATTGTTCATGCAGATTGAGAAAGATTTCTCCTGCGCACTTCCCATCACATGGTTGAGGGGTGGGAGTTTTGGGTCAGGCGTCACGAGGTTCTTTGATGCAGCCATAAATCCTTCGTTCATCATTAGGATGCTTGCAATGGATTCTATTCCACCGCAGGCACCGAGCGTATGGCCCATATACCCCTTGAGTGCGCTCACCGGGACCGATGATCCGAATACATCATGCGTTGCCGTGGCTTCCGCAATATCCCCGGCCTCGGTTGCAGTCGCATGTGCGTTGACATGTCCGATCTGCTCCGGAGACAGGCCCGCGTCCTTGAGTGCTATCCTAATAGCGCCCGCCATTCCCTCCGCGCTCGGATTGGTCAGATGCGAGCCGTCACAGTTCGTTCCGAATCCAATAATTTCGCAGTAGATATGCGCTCCCCTGGACCTGGCGTGCCCGTATTCTTCCAGCACAAGGCATGCCGCTCCCTCTCCCACAACCAGACCGTCCCTATCAACATCAAAAGGACGGGGGGTCTGGTCGGGCCTATCGTTGTAATTTGTAGATGTGGCATGAAGGAGGTCGAAGACGCCCGCGTCCATGAAATGCATTTCCTCTGCGCCGCCAGACAGCATGAAAACTGCCCGCCCCGCCTTGATGGCGTCGTAACCGAACCCCACTCCCTGGGAACCGGCCACGCAAGCCGTGCATGAGGCAATGACAGGCCCTTTTACATGGAACATCATAGCGAGGTTGGCCGCACAGGTCTGGCTCATGAACTGAAGGTAAATGGATGATTGGATGCCCCGGAGGCTATTGTTGGCGATTACATCCTTCATGAAGCTCTCCAAAGCCTGGGAGCTGCCGGCAGTCGAGCCAAACGATATCCCGCACATCGGCGACCCGATTGCGCTTTCCTCAAGGCCGGAATCTGCAATGGCCTCCATTGTCGCAATGGCGGCAAGGATGGAGACGCGTCCCATGCTGCGCCGATAACCGCGCGGTATGACCTTCTCATCCACACCTTCGCAGACGCCTGCCACTTTTGCCCTCAGGTGGTCTATGGCATTCCATTCAGGCATCATGCGGACACCGCTGCGGCCGCTCAGAAACGATTCTTTCAGGGCTTTCAGCGTGTTCCCTATGGGGGAGCGGAATCCGATGCCGGTGACGACGACTCTTGTTCCTCTCATTGCGGTTTCCTGCTTCATTGTCCTCCGTATCCGAGAATTTTTCTATAATGATTTTCCAGCTTGACTGCTTCAGCCTGCTCCTTCCCTTCTTTGGGGGGCGGAATCGGTTCCAGGAATTCCAACTCAATGGTGGATGTTTCTTGCGGCGGATTATACCATTGATCTTCATGGGAAAGAAAAGGCGGAATATTTCTAATGAGGACGGGCTGGACCGGGACATTGGCTTTTCTCGACAACTTGAATGCCCCTGCACTGAAGGGAAGCATTCCTCCTTTTGGCGAGCGCGTTCCCTCGGGGAAAAGCATAAATTTGAACCCCTGTCTCAGGAGATCCATCGCAATTTTCACGGGCTCCATGGCCTCGAAGGCATCCGAGCGTCCGGGTTCAAAGACATATCCCGACAGCCTGAAGATGGGACCGAGACCAAGCTGCGATCTCAGGTCACTCTTGGCAAGGACAGACATCTTCGGGATGTCCCTGATCAGGACAATGATATCGAAAAGACCGGGATGGTTCGCCACGATGATGCATGGTCCATCCATTACCTTGCCCTTGCTGGGAAGGGTTTTGAGCAGGCCCCCCGCCTTCAAGAGCCGGAGCCAGATGGTAAAAAGGAACCTGTGGACCCCCTGAATCCTCCGGGGGTCAGGTCCTGCGATCCGTTCGTAGACCAGAAGGAACGGCAGAATGAAGATCTGCTCAAAGAGGATCCCCGCCCCGAATACCATGAACATCATTCCCATGAACTGACCCTTGATGAGGCGATATATTGTCGTTGACAACATGGCGTCACGCAGGAAGGGCATGGAGATTTTTCAGGGGAAGATAAGCCACCGCCCATGTCCCCGGACCCATATGCACCCCGGATGTGAGAGAGAAGGGGTGGACAAAGACCTCTGCCAGTGGAAAACGCTGGACAACACTGTTCTTAAGTTCACCGGCGACCCACTGCTCGTTGTCAGAAAATTCCAGCATGATAAGCGCGGGTTCCTGCGGCTTAATGTCGCCCTCCAGCTTCTGGAATGCCAGGGATACTTGCTCTTGTGTATTGCGGACCACCGCTACCCTTTTTACTCCTTCAGCTACGGGAGTAACAACCGGTTTCATGCGCAATATGTCCCCGAAAAACGCGCTTGTCCTGGAAAGCCGGCCCCCTGCGGCCAAAAAGTATAGCTTGTCCAGGAAAATGTATTCTTTGCATTCGGCGACGGCGCGCAGGGCGAAATCCCGCACGCTCTGCGCAGATTCGGCTATCAGAGAAAAGCGGGCGGTCGCCAGTGCGATGAGGCCCAGACGCCCGGAGGCAGCCGTGGTGTCTATGACCGTGAGGCAGTCGTCCGGATCGTTGTCCCGTTTCCAGTCCGTGACAACCTGATAATTCCCGGTGAACACGGAGCCCACGCAGAGATACAGTGCATTCTTATACAGGCTCACAACCTTCTCGTAATGTTGATGTCTTTCGAAGACAGATGCCTGGGAGGTGGAGACCTTGATCCCCTTGCTCATGGCAGTATACATCTCAAGGGGGTTGAAGTGGGTCTCAGGGGCGCACGTGGACCCGATAGTGATATAGCTGTTAAGGAGTGTGATATCAAGGCGGAATGCATCCTCCCTGGTCACGCTTCCAGCTGCGTCCGTCATGACATGGATTGCTTGAAGGGGACGGGGCCGGGAAAACTTCATGGTTTGATCGCGCAGATCGTCTGCTGCCCATCGGACCAGGCTGCCCATGCGGGAGATGGAGTCTCTGACAGCGGATTGGTCCCCTGTATGAATATGGATCTTCACATACTCCTCGTGATCGAAGGCTACAACATTCATTCCCAGACGGGACATTTTGTCCACTACCGTCCCTGTGTCGCCTGAAACTTTCACGACGGCATCAATGCAGTCCCCATTCTCCCGCGTCCCATCCCAGGATGGGCTGATCGCCAGACGATCTTTGAAGACCGACGCAATGGGTGTAAATTGGGGCTTCTTCCCATAAAGCATATTGAAAAAGGCATCAAAGAAGATGAACATGCCCAGGGCACCGGAATCCACCACCCCTGCTTTTTCCAGAACGCTTTGTTTCCTCGTGGTTTCATTGACTGAGTGCTCGAGGTTTTCAAGCACATCGTTCACCCAGCCCCCCTCGTCATCAATCCGGGCCTTGCCCAGGGCGGACTCAAGTGCATCAAAAAAAGTGAGCATTGTCCCGGGTTCGGGCTTGGAGACGGCATGCTGCGCGCGTGTGTTTCCGATCTTCACGGCTTCCGGCAGGAGGTCTGTTTCTTCATGGGATATGAACCCGGAAAAGAATTGCGCGGCGATGTTCCCGGAGTTGCCCCGCGCGTTCAAGAGGAGCTGCTCGACCACATCACTATTGTCGCGCCACTGCGATTTTAGGGGCAGAAGGCTGATTATCAGGTTGCGCCCTGTATCACCGTCCGCAATAGGGAATACATTGATTCTGTCCAGCAAGTCGGCCCACGCAGCGACCCTTTCGGTCCCGGCGCTTAAGGCATCATGGAATCTTGCGCTCATCGTCATACCTCAAGGGCCTTTCGTATCTTTTGGGGGATCTCGAATTCAATCTCCAGATCGGGCATCTTCATGGCGACCTGTTCCGATTGTCCGGTCGTGCATAGGATATTATCGGGCAATAGCCTGATCTCGTAATCAACGACGATCTTCCGTTTTGCCTCCACAATGCGTGCCGTGCAGACAAATTCATCCTTATAGCGTAGTGGCCGGATATACTTCGCCGAGATGCGAATTACGGGAAAAAGCAACCCTGTTTGTGAATAGAAGGCGAGGAAATCTATGTCAGCGCTGTTGAACAAGCCGTCCCGGGCCGCTTCAAAATATTGGAAGTAATTCCCGTGCCATACCACATGCATGGGATCAAGATGGTGAAACGGCACGCGCAATGTGACAGAAAAAGTCTTCGCCTTGGAATCTTTCATTTTAGCTATTGTAAATATTTTCCTCGTGTGAGTCCAACAACCTTCTCAGCAGGGATTCATCCCCTATCAACTGGGAAATGGTCCTCAATGTTCCCAGCGCCGTCCCCAGAATTCCCGGGGCGAAAGTGCTCTGTCCCACCAGATGCAATCCAGATATGGGCGTTCTATGCAGTGCTGCGGTCTTGAATTTTTGATCCGTTGACCTGAGGACGCCGTATGCTCCGCCGTCCGGGCTGTTGACCCAGTCCCGCAGGGTGAGGGGGGTGAAGGAATCCACAGTGTGGGCGCCGGACAGGGGTCCCAGGAATTCCCTGGCCCTGTCCAGAAGGATGGAGACCTCGCGATCCTTGGCATCCTCATACTCCTGACCGCGATGTCCGGTGCTCGTGTCTTTCCACTGCTGCCATTTTTCAAAAGGGCTTCTCTCAATGATAGAAAGGACATTCCACCCGGGCTTCATGGACTTTTTTAGTTGTAAAAACATACCCTCGCCGATGTCGGCCGAGTGGAAAGCGAAGAGATTATACGGCTTGGGAGGGTTGTCAGCAGCAGGGACAGCGATATGGGTGCAGAAAACTCCAGGTGTTTCCTTGAGAGAAAGGATTCTATTCCTGTAGGAGGGCTTCACGGAATCTTCCGGCAGCAATCGGAGCAAAGTTTTCGGATGGATTGCCGCAATCAAGGCAGACGAGGAAAGTTCCCTTCCGGATGCGAGGACAATCCCACGCACTGTCCGATCTTGGACAAGTATTTTCCTAACCTCGTCCCCCTCGATGATGATTCCACCAAGTTCTTTAACCCTTGCAGCGAGGGTATCTGCCAATTGTCTTCCTCCATTCGCAAGGCGCCATGAGGACAGGAGATAGGAGGAAACAGCGGAGCTCCACATATACAGGGGACATTCCTCAGGCAGCATACCGATCCAGCCCAAAGGGACCAAGAGGACGGCGCACAGTCCGGGGGAACATCCGATGTCCATGAGGTATGCGCCGACGGGCCGGAATTCGCTGACGATATCGAAATCCTCCTGCTGATTGGCCATGGCGGCCAACGAGGTGAGCCGGGCGGCAGCTATGCGGATCACGGCCATGACCTTGGCGATTTGCGCAGCCTCCTTTGGAAAGGCGAAGAAAAGGTTATTTTCGAAAGCGTCAATGCCGGATGGAAAATCAAATGTCATATCGGGGAAATGATATTGGTCAACAACCCCGCCTTCTCCCATGCGGACAAGGGGGATGCGGGATGTGATCCCGAGGAAATCAAAGATGCGGCGGAGGGGCTGCCCGTCGTCCATGGCGCCGATGTAGTGGACCCCAACATCGCATTCGATCCCCCATCGTGTATAGCTTCTCATGAGGCCGCCAGTGATCTTGTTTTTTTCAATGACGGTCACACGGCAGCCCAATTTCGCCAATGCAATGGCTGCTGTCATACCTCCAATACCCGAACCAATGACCAGGATATTATCCGGAAGGGACATTTATGCTCCGGCGCGGATCTCCACGGCAGTGATGGACTGCCCGAAACCCATGAGGAGGATCCCCTTGCCGTCCAGGGGGACATCACTGCCTCCGGCAAGGGGAGCAGGGACTTTTCCTGCTTGTGCAACCCGGAGAGCCAATACGGCCGCAGCTGCGGAGGCCGCAGCATATTGCCCGGTATAGCGCCTGTAGTCAACGACTGACCCTTGGAATCCGGAGAAAGAGAGGAAGCTGTTGAGCTGCTCCCGGGCAACGGTCTCATACATCAAGGGGATGCCGGCGAAGAGGGCGCCAAACCGTCTGTTGATGTCCGGTACTCCATTAACAACCTCCTGGAGCGCGAGGCCGGTATCTGTCCCGGCCTGTGCCGATCGGCAGACAAGGGGCGCCAGCAGGGGGCCCTGAGCATTGGCTTTTGCGACAACCATGAAGCCCCCCCCTCCATCGGAAAGAACCCTGTCAACAGCCGCTGATGGATCGAGAAGGGGAGACATGACCGCATGTGCTTCATCTGCGCCAAGGATGAGGACGCGTTCGCCTTCGGAAGCAACGAGGCTTGCCATCAGGAGGGCGTGCTCGAATGAGCAGTCTTCACATGTGGTTGTGATGTTGGCTCCCGTGGCCTTGAACCACATTGCAAGCTGTCCTGCCGGGGCGTTGTGCACCGAGCCGATGAAATCCGTAGGGCTGGAGAAGCGCATATCGGACTCGTATAGCTTAGTCAGGAAATCATAAGTTTCAGAGAGCGGTCCCCATCCTGTCCCGAAAAATATCGAAGCCGGGATAAAATCCGGACCTGCATCCTTTCCTGCTGCCACAGCCAGTGAGAGCGATATCTTGGATAAACGCTTCAGCCGCCTGATCTGACGGGCGGGTAGATCCCTTGTGATGTCGTTTTCCGGAAATGTTCCCGCAAGAGGCTCTCCCTTGAGGAACTTTTGGAGGGAGACCTCGGTGCCGCCGCTTCCGGTGAGACATGCAGCGCCGACGATTGTCAGGGCCCTGGGAAGTGAGGGGGGGTGAGGGGCGGGCTGCACATCAAGGGAGGCCAGGACTACGGCTGCATTGTTGCCGCCGAAACCGAAGGAATTGGACAAAGCGATCCGGATAGGACGCCTTTCGGGCCTCAGGACAGCCGGAATGCCGAGGGCCGGGTCAAGATTGGTGCAGCCTATGTTCCCGGGGATCACCCCTTCGGACACGCACAGGGAACAGATGGCGGCTTCTATTGCGCCGGCTGCCCCGAGGCAATGTCCTGTCATGCCTTTTGTGGATGATGCAGGGGGGATTTTTTCTCCGAAGAAAGCACGGAGGGCCGCGGCCTCCGCCGCATCATTATCTATTGTCCCGGTGCCGTGCAAATTCACATAGTTGATGTCTGATGGCGAAATCCCCGCGTCAATGACCGTGTCTCGCATTGCTTTCAGGGCCCCCTCTCCCTGAGGATTGGGCGCAGTCGGATGATAGGCGTCGCAGGAAAGCCCAACGCCCAGGATCCGGGCAATAGCGCCAGTGGGCGGATGCGAAGAGCCCTCAATAAGCATCATGGCCGCTCCCTCCCCCAATGACATGCCAGCGCGGTTTTTATCGAGAGGCCGCGAGCCATGCGGGTCTATCAACTGGAGGGAGAAAAACCCATAATATGTGAATTGGCAGAGCGCATCCGCGCCTCCGGCGAGGACACGCCGCGCCATGCCGTGCCTTATCAACTCTATGGCGATCTTCAATGCGGCCGTCCCGCTGGAACACGCTGTGGATATGGTGAGCGCCGGGCCTGAGCACATGAGGTTCTTCGCGAGGTATGTAGCCACTGTCCCGGCTCCATGATATGCATATTTTCCGGGAGTTTTTTCTTTGTGCCCGATCAGGCTTTCACTTGTAGGCATCCCGCCCGTTGTTACGCCGACAACGATAGCGTCAATAGGCTCATGCTTTCCCTCCAGGGCATCATGTGCGGCAAGGAGCGCAAGCGCGTGGGTCCGGGGGACATCTGCGGCAAGACATGTGGCGCTGTCTATTTCGCCCGCGGGCATCCGCTGATCCTCGGCCGTATTGAATAAAGTCAGCGGACGGATACCACAAATGGAATTTTTTAAGGCTTCAAGTGTAGGATGACGGCCTCTCCCAAGGGGGCTGATAAGACCAATTCCCGTGATGAAGATGCCGTCGGAATGCTTCACATATTCATCAATGAGTACGGTTGTCGGAAATGTATTTCGCCAGGGCGTTGAATGAGGCAAACACCTTCCGGCCCAGCTCCTTGCTGTCGATCCTCACACCATAATCCTGCTCAATAATGGTGACCAATTCCAGGATATCAATGGAGTCTATGCCAAGCTCGCTTCCGACAAGCGGAGCATTGTTGTCTATATCGTTTGGTGCGACATCCTGAATGTTCAGAATATCAAGCACCTTTCTTTTGAGCTCGTCGATTAATTTTTCCAATTCCCCGCTGCTTTTATCCGGCATTATTATTTCTCCCCTATTTGGCTGTCATGGTTATTGATGAGTATCATTGCGGGAATGGATGGATGCAACAAAGGACTCCGGACAAAGGATCAGGATTCCATTTTTTTATTTATATATTTAACAATACGCCGGATATTGGCAAGCTTCATAAACTAAAGCATTTTATGCAACACCCATATCCTTGTCAAGCGCTCCACTTAAATGTCAATGGTTACTGACGGGGCGGGACGGGCCGACGGGGAACAAGCCTGTCTTTTCCTGACCGTTTGTAGATTTTCAGGAAAAGCTTGCCCATCTTCACGGACTGGGACTCGGCGGCATAAAACCGTTGCCAGGCTTCATGATAGAGCTCTTGGAGGACATCGGGAGTCATTTTCTTCGGCAGGTATACAACGGTGGCGGCGTTATAATGATTCCAATCCAGGTCAAAGATACGGCCCTCAGAACTCATCTGTTTAAATACCTGGGTGCGCGGGAATGGTGTCAGTACAGTAAATTCCGCCAAATCGAGCTCAATCGTGAGAAGGAAATCTATGAATCTCTTTATAAAGTCTTCGGTGTGATCGTCCATTCCGAGCAGGATGGTTCCCTCCACGCCGATGCCGTGATCGTGATACATCTTTATCCTGTTTTTTATTTTGTCGGAGATTGTATAAATAGCGTGGTAAATGTACCAGCAGCCTGCTTCGCGGGCCAGCTTTAGTATTTCCGGGTCCGGCGTAATGGGATGGGACACCCAATGCTTGCCCATCCCCGCCATGGCCCGGAAAACTTCTTTTTGCCATGGGATGCTTTGTTCGAGCGAATTGTCCACAATGAAAAGGAGGTCCGAACAGCGTTCAATGTCGCTTATCACTTTCTCAATGGGACGGGGACGATGCTTTGATCCATCAAGAAAAGGAACGCAGCACGGATAGCAATTGAAACGGCATCCCCGTGATGTCTGAACGAGATCCACCAGTTCCCAGCCTTTATACACATAATGTTTTTTCTTGTCATAAAGATCCCGGCGGGGGTTGGGGACTTTCGCGATGTCCGGGACGCCTGTCGTTGAGTAAGATTTTTTTAGAGTTCCTTTCTTGAGGTCCTCCACCATATGCTCTATCAATGGTTCACCCTCGCCGATGACAATGCTGTCTGCGTGTTTTATTGCCTCATCAGGGCAGAGCGAAACATGGAGCCCTCCCAGGACCACAGTTTTTCCACGGCTTTTAAATTCCCGCGCAATCTCATAGGCCCGCGGCGCCTGGCAGCTCAACATTACGGATATCCCAACTGCATCATAATCGCCGTCAAAGCTGATCGGCTGCACGTTTTCATCCTCCACGCTCACGGAGATGTCATCGGGCATACATGCTGCGGCGGTAATCATCCCCAGGGGCGGAAGATCAAAAGGGGTCTGTCCCGGCAGCTTGGGCCAATGCGGAAAAACGAAATGGAATTTCATAGAATGGCCGAAGTATAGCATTTATGTTTGCCGCTATAAACAGCAGGGCTTGTTAAAATTTCCAGGAGAAATTGAAGACCGGTGAGATGCTTTCTTGGGGCGATATTTTTTCGAACTTATTTAACCAATAAACACTATATGTCATGCCAAGAGTTCCGCCTGATACGGCCCCGAATAGAAGCCCCGGCACCGAGCGATCCACCACCTCTCTGAAACTCCTGCCGCCGCTACTAAAACCTCCGATAGTTCCACCCAGTAATCCGCCTCCAAGCGCGCCTACGAGCAGACCCCAGCACATACAACCAAGCTCTTTACCGGGGGTCATCCTGGAGGCCTGGGTTACAGCATCAACCTTTTCCTCGGATTTGAGCAAAGAGAGAACTGCATCTACTTGCGCTACTGGGCCTGAGCCCTGATAGCCCTGGAGAAAGAGTGTTGTCTCGTTGGGAGTAAGGGGATTATCAGCCCATGCGAAAGGGGAGAACATACCTGCGCTGACGGCAATAGAGAAGAAGACGATGTATGGTTTAGTAATAATCTCGTTCATATATTACAACCTCGTCCAACTCTTTGTCATCTCTGAAATATCGTCATTGCGAGGAACGGAGTGGTTGCGAAACAAAGCTGAAGCAAACCAGGAGATTCCTTCGTCCGCCTTAGGCGGACTCGGAACAAGCTCCGCAATCCCTAACATATTGACTTTTCGGAACATGAGATTGCTTCGCCCGCCTATGGCGGGCTCGCAATGACAATATTTATGCCTCGCAATGACTCAGAGAAAATATTCCATATAGCGCTTGGAATGGCTTGACAAATTAAGAGTTCTGGACATAATAATCGTCAGAACCATGAAATCACTCGTTACATTGTGCCTTTTTATTACTTTTTCTAACTCATCTATCCTTCATGCCCCGGGCGATATACACGGCCTCCGGTTCATCTCCGTTATGGAAGGATGGATGGTGGGGAAAGAGGGGGCGATCTTTCATACTACAGACGGGGGGGAGAGCTTCTCTAAGATTGAGCCCATTGTTGATGTCCTTCTCACCTCGGTGGATTTTTCCGATCAGGGGCACGGGTGGGCGGTAGGCGAGATTGGAACGATCCTCCATACAGATGACCGCGGTCAGACATGGGTCAAGCAGACAAGCCCGGTGCCCTATCAACTGCTCGGGGTCTTTGCCCTGGGCCGTGAGGAGGCATGGATTGTAGGGGACTGGGGGACGCTGCTCCATACGAAAGACGGGGGCAGGAACTGGGAGGACCGAAGCCTGAATATACCCATTGAGAAGGCCGGGGTGATGGAGCCGGCCGCCTTTGAGGATCTGAAAGATCCCATGACGGGCAATGTTCTGGTGAAGAAGGGGGAGACTATAACCGCGGAGACAAAGGAGTCTCTCGGGAAGAAGGGGATCAGGATACGGATCAGGGAGGATGTGATCCTGAATGACCTCTTCTTTCTCAATTCACACATCGGATGGATTGCAGGAGAGGCAGGGCTCCTACTCCACACGAGAGACGACGGCCGAAGCTTCTCAAGATCGATACTGGGCAAGGGCGCTGACCCGTATGGTCCACCTCCTCCCTCTCTCTACGGCGTTGGCTTTGCTGCGGGAAGCAAGGGGCTTGTTGTAGGACTCATGGGCACTGCATACAGGCTGGGTATCGGTTCCGCTCCTCCGGCGAGGGTGGAGATGGGGACGGACAAGGATCTCTACTCTGTTTCAATGAGCGGGAAGACCGTGTGCATTGCTGGCTCGGACGGCACGGCGCTCGTAAGCTCGGACGGCGGGAATACATTTAAGGCCGTGAAGGAGAAGGGGCTTGAGCTGAAATGGCTCAGGAGGGCCTCTGCCACCGAAGGTGTATGCTATTTCGGCGGGGAGGGCGGCGTTCTCCTAAAGGTGACAACCGGGGAGGAATGACATGGTAGAGAGATATCTGAGATTTCTTCTTAGGCACCGGGCCATCATCCTTGTCGTGATTGGCCTTATCACGGCATTCTTCGGGTATCGCACGGCCATGCTCAGGATTCGGACAAACTTCTTCGAGCTCTATCCACCGCGCCATGAATTCATCAAGACCTACCGGAAGTTCAGGGACCTTTTCGGCACCGCCAACCTTCTGACCATTGTGATGGAGGCGAAAAAGGGGAACATTTATAACGTGGAGTTCTTTGACAAGGCCGACAAGATCACCCGGACCCTGATGGACACGAAGGGGGTGAACCCCTTCCAGATCATGTCCATCGTTCATCCCAGCACCAAGGGGTTCCTGGTCAAGGGTTACTGGGTGGACGCGGTCTCCATCGTGCTTGCCCTGCCGAAGAACCAGGCGGACCTGGATGAGATCCGCCTGAAGGTGCTTAAGAACCCAGGGATCAGGGGGTTCCTTGTGTCCGAAGACGAGAAGTCCATTCTCATATTGGCAGGACTCTGGGAGGAGCAGTTGGACTTTAAAGACCTCTGGAACAGGGTCCAGGGGATAAAGGCCCTGGAGGACGACAATATCACGATCTACGCCTCGGGTTTCCCTCTTCTCTATGCCTGGCTGCACCAATACATCCCGACCATCTTTTTTATCCTATTTATTACATTTCTTTGCATGGCCATCCTCCTCTTCTTTTTCTTCGGAGACCTCAAAGGGGTAGGGGTGCCCCTCTGCTCAGCCCTTGTCGGTGCAGTCTGGGGCCTGGGCATGGCAGAGGTGGTGGGCCTTGCCCTTGACCCGCTCCTCCTCGTGGTCCCTGTCCTTCTTTCAGCCCGCTGTCTGAGCCATTCCGTCCAGGTCATGGAGCGCTACTACAATGACTATCGCGCCTCGCAGAACAAGGAGGAATCCATCGTCTCGGCATTCCGCGCCCTGACGATCCCCGGCACACTCGGCATCCTGGCAGACGGATTCGGGATCCTGACCATCGCTGTCTCAGGGATCCCTCTTATGTGGAAGCTCGCCATCTACTCGAGCTTCTGGCTCATCAGCATCATGGTGGCCGTATTCCTTGTATCCCCGATCCTCCTCTCGTTCGCCTCGCCCCCACATGGGCGGGTCAGGGGGTTTGGCTCCGAGGCGTTCTACGAAAGGTTTGCCCGCTTTCATCTCGCCTTTATAAAAACAAACAGGCGCCAATGGGCTGTTGTTGTGACAACCTTTGTTCTCATCGTTGTATGCGGGGCTATCGGCAGAAACTTGAAGGTCGGGGATGTCAGCCCGGGGCGGGCGATCCTAAAAGAAGATCATCCTTATAATGTGGCCTACAGGAAGCTCAACACCTCTTTCTATGGGGGGAACCAGTTCATCATTGTGGCCGAGGGGAAGAAAGAGGGCGCCATGAAGGAGATAGAGAACCTCAGGCTCCTTCAGAAATTCGAGCGGCATCTGGCCCAGAAATCCGGAGCGAAGGCCTCCGTGACCCTCACGGATCTTGTCAAGCGGGTCACACGGCTCTTCAGGGAAAACGACCCCAACTGGGAGGTCCTTCCCTACAGGCCCAGGGATGTGGGCGGCATCGCCTTCACACTCCGCAGCGGCCGGGAGCTCAATCGCCTCTACAGCTCCGACCTCAAGACCGCAACCATTACCCTCTTTTTCACTGATTACTCCAGCGATGTGGTGCGGCGTGCAGTCGCGGCCTCAAGGGATTTTATCCGGAGCAATCCATCGGAGAACATGAGCTTCCACCTGGCGGGCGGCCTCCTCGGAGTCCTGGCCGCCGTGAACGATGAGGTGGAGCGCTCCTACTGGCTGATCCTCTTCAGTGTCCTGGCCACCATGTTCGTCCTTGTCACGATCTTCTATCGTTCCCTAATAGCCCCCTTCATCCTGCTTCCGTCCCTGATCCTGTCCCAGTTCGTCTCTGAGGCGATCATGTATTTTGCAGGCATTGACATGAACATCAACTCCCTGCCTGTGGCTGCGGTTGGGATCGGGATCGGGATTGACTACGGGATCTACATGCTGAGCCGCATTGAGGAGGAGAAGGACTGGAAAAGCAGGCCTGTGGAGGTGTTTGACCTGGCCCTACGCACGACAGGCAAGGCAGTGCTTTTCACTGCCACAACCATGGTGCTGAGCGTGGCGTTCTTCCTCTTCTCTCCGGTCAAGTTCACATCGGAGATGGCCCTCCTTCTGGCCATCCTGATGGCGATTAATATGACAGGGGGCCTCGTGATTGTGCCCGCCCTTGCCCGCATCCTCAAGAGGTAAGATTTTTAGATGGAGCTACAGAAGTTTCCTTTTTAGAAGAGTGATGTAAAAATCAATGAGTTTCTGATACTCTACGAAGACCTCCCTTACATATGTTCTTTCTTTCCACCATATTTTCGGATCAAAGGTGTCATACTTGCTTGGACTTATGATAAACTTAATTTTTCCCTCAGATAATTTAGTGAATATCTTCATTGCCCTTTTCGAGTGAAATTTGGATGTAACGATGATGGATTTTTTTATCCCTTTTTGTAAGAGGTATGGTATGGCTATTGTTGCCTCAGAGAATGTGCTGTTACCGGTCTGTGGTATTATCTCAATATCTTGTTTGGGCACTTTGAAGTAATCGAGGACCATCATTTCAATGTCCTCCTCTATGGGTATCTTTAGCCCCCTTTCCTTCAATGTATTATATCCACAAGGGTATTCTTGCTTTGTAAGTATGATCTTTTTTGAGAACCCTTTACGATATATATCCACGGCTTCCATTACCCTTGCCGGCGCTCCGCCTGACAACACGAGTATTGTTTCTGCCGGTTCTATCGGGTCCTGATAGACCAGATTTTCTCCAATGAGTCTGAGCAAAGAAGGGTTGAGGAGATAGACAATTAAAATGAGAATTGGAATGGAAATCCATACCAGATATTTCCTGAGAAACTTCATTTGATAGATTATATCCTCTTTAGGATTTCCACTCAAATGTTACTGTTGAGAGGGTCATTCGGGGGAGGTGCTTGTCAAGGTGTTGAGGATTATGAAAAGAGTTTCTTGCTATACTTTATAGACAATATTCCGATGGGCAACAGCGAGAATAGTAATGACCTTTTGTGGATAGTTAACAATGTATACCGTTCTCCAGTCTCCAATCCTCAAACACTAATCTAATCCCAGTCTTTTCTTCACCTCTTTGAAGGGTATTCTTTCCTTTGATGCAAGTGAGGTATTAAGCCTCTCTTCAAACTCTTTCCGTAATTTCAAACCCTTATCAGGGTCTTCCAATATATCCTTTATTTCTTCTTTAACTGCCTTTTTGATTAAGACCTTTAATTCGTCAATAGTTAAGTCTGCCATTTTCATGTTTCCTCCTGCTAATTTCTTCAGCCAATCCCGCTTGAAGAATCATAACCATATTCATATATATCAGAGTTTTGCTCTAACCTCAAGTGAGAGTAATAAATTGTCACGGGAAGAAATACAAAGGGATCCTGAGGTACTGGAAAAAGAGGGTGGCATCGTTACTGGAAGAGGGGCAGGGCAGCCTAACGGTTTTCAGCATTCGGTAGAGCTAAGGGCAAGGCCTGCTTCTGAGGTTTCTTTATACTTCTTTGACATGTCGTCGCCCGTCATCTTCATTGCTTTGATTACGCTGTCGAGCGAAACCTTTTGATACGCCAGTTTGCCGGACGAAGCAAGCAGAAACGAGTTGTATGCCTTCACCGCACCCATTGCATTGCGCTCAATGCATGGGATCTGAACATACCCGCCTATTGGGTCGCAGGTCATCCCCAGGTGATGCTCTATGGCGATCTCCGCCGCCGCCTCTATCACATCAATGCCGCAGCCTGCACAGTATGCAAGCATGGCCGCGCCCATTGCAGAGGCGGTTCCGATTTCCCCCATGCAGCCCATCTCTGCGCCAGAGATGCTGGCGTTGTGTTTCACCAGGAACCCGATCGCTGCTGCAACAAGCAGCCCTTCACGGAGCTTCTGCTGGTCGTAATAGAAGTGTTGCTTCATCAAGTATGCGAGGCCTGGGATTACGCCGGAAGAGCCAGAGGTCGGAGCCGTGACAACGATGTTGCCAGCGGCGTTCTCTTCGGCTGCGGCTTCACAATATGCATTTAGGAAAATCAGGAAGCTGTCCTGCGACTGCGAATGCTGCTGTGCTTTCGTGTAAAGCGGCATTGCCTTGCGGTGAAGCTTGATAGGGCCGGGCAGCAGGCCGTCTGTCTTTAGACCGCGATGCACCGCTTCTTGCATGAAATTCATTGTTGAATCCATCCTGGCGCAGATCTCCTCGCGTGCATAATTGCAAAGCGACATTTCGTTTTGAACGATGAGTTCAGGAATTGACAGATTATTCTGCCCGATATGATGTTTCAGCTCCTTCATCGTCGCATAGGGATACTTTGGAGTCTTCTTATCCACCTGGCCTTTTTCCTCCCCCTTGCGAACGATAAATCCGCCGCCGATGGAATAATATTCCTCCTCAGCGACAACCTTTTTCCCTGCCATCAGGCGTAAAATCATTGTGTTGGGATGCGGGAGATCGAACTTGCCGCGCATGTAGTGAATGCTGGATGCAGTGAACTGTAACTTTACGCCCTTGACGGGAACCAGGTATGTTTCCTTGTCGTCTTTCATCAACGAAGAAAACCACTGCGGGTCGCAAGCTTCCGGCAGCTTGCCGAGCAGCCCGCTCAGAAGCGCGCGATCTATGCCATGGGCCTTGCCGGTTGCGGCAAGCGAGCCAAAGAGCGTGATATCAATGGCCGTTGCAGATGCCAGGGTGTCCGCGGAGAAGTTTTTAATTCTATTGATAAAATCGTATGCTGCTTTCATCGGTCCGATGGTGTGCGAGCTTGACGGGCCAGGACCTACTTTGAATAAATCAAAAAGTGATGTAGTGATTGGTTCGGTTCTGTCCATTTCAAATAATAAGTATAGCATATTGGAGCGGGACGGCTGCATCTTCGCTTGTGAACAGAAATAGCCCGATGTATGTCTAATATATATGAAGAAGATTATTGCGGCGCAGATCTTGATCATGGCAATCACCTTGCCCTTGTCGGCCCTTGCTGAGAAAAAGACCATGGCGAGGATTGAAGACCCGGTGGTGATGGAGTGCAAGGACATGGGCCCGCTCTGGGGAAGCCCGATGGACGAACTATCTCTGATAGCGCTGCAAAACAACTCCTGGGTCCCAATTCCCTTCCAGATTGATCAGAAAAAGCCTGATGGGATGTATGCTTTCACCCTGGGTCCGGAAGCGAGCCCGGACCCGGACCCGAACCTGGACGCCAACGACGAACTGGTGTTCATGGTCAAGGACAGCGGCGACCGGGCGGGTAAGGGCCGCTGTCCCGAGGGCGGGAAGACTATCATGGAGATTGAAATCATTGATCCCAAGAACGGCCAGAAGGGCTGGGTATACCTTGCCCGTTTTGCTGGCAAAGCGCCCCGCTCGCCGGAAGACTACATCAACCTTTTCATTGACAAGGATAATAATAGAAGAGGCGTTACCACTTATGAATACACTGGCTCCTCGCCGCTTGACAGGGTCTCCATTGATTATCTTGCGGCCCAAACCACGGCGGCAGGTGAAAAGGGCGTGAACACTCTCGACCGGCTCAAAATTCGGGGAAAGCTGATCTTCCCTGGATGGATGAGTATTCCCATTAAAGCAGATGAAATGCTGAAGGCAGAAGACCTGGCCTATATTGACGGTCCGGTCCGGGTCCTGCAGCTCTCCGAAGGGCACCTGGGATTTGGATTCATAAAGATTAAAGGCACGGGATACATGCTCAGCGAATACTACGTGAACCACATCAATTTCCCTGTTTACATGAAGTCTCCCAACCTCCCGGGGTTCCTTAAAGGTTTGATACCCAAGTTCCGAATGAGGGCTTTCCTTGATTTTAATCCCAACATCAAGGGGACCCACAGCTTCAGTCCGGCTAATCCCTTAAAGGAGGATGTCGTCATGGATGGTAAAATGAGCACGGCCGAGAAAAACCTCGACACCAAGACCCCCATTGACTGGATCGCTGGCTCAGGGCCGCAGGGCGCCATTGTCTCACGCCTGATCATGGGAGAAGAACTGGGCGGTTCCATCAAAATGTCCACTTATTACTTGGACGACAATACGGTCGCCGACCCGCCCGAGAGCTACAAGGGGGTGCAGGGAGCCGGGTTCCTTCTGGAAGGAGATACATATGTCCCAGAGTACAGCTTCCGGAGCATTGACTACTTCAAACAGGAGCTTAAGCCCGAGGACGTCCACGGCATTCTTGACATCCTTGATCATCCGGTCAAGGTCAAGGTTACCAGGGTCAATTAACAATTAAAGATTTGAGATGTCGCCGGGTCGTTGGCTCTGAACGGGTCATTGAGGGGGTTGACAAGGGCTTGACAAGTTCCGAATGGGTTGGTAATTTGACTTACAAGCGGATACCCAATCCAAGGAGGTGGAAGATGAAAAGAAGATGCCTCATGGTGTTTGCTGTATGGGTTGCGTCATTATTTCCAACCCTTTCCCAGGGTGCTGTTTTCCTTGATGAAGATCGGTCGCTTTTGTTCACTATGCGCGGCTATACCCAGGGCAGGATGCTCACCGTGGATCAGGAACGCTTCAGGGCCGAGTATTATCCCGTTGCAAAGGATACCCTGCTTCAGCACCGGGCCTACTTTGAGCCGCAGCTCCGCCAGGACCTGGCCCCCCGGACCGACGCCACTCCTTTCCTGATCGGCCTGAGAGACTATCTTGGAATAGACAATATCCGTTATTTCTTTGGCGTGAGGGTGGAATACGACGGAATCTATGATTATGGTCCCAAGGAATACGAGGATAACCTGCCCCAGGCCACACGCGAAGAGCTCCGGTATAAAACCAGGCTCTTTGAGGTTTATGGCGACCTGAGGTTCCTAAAGAGACTCAACTTGAGGATCGGCAGGCAGAACATCTCCTGGGGTGAGACCGATGCGTTTCGCCTTCTTGACCAGATTAATCACCTTGACCAGAGCTTCGGTGGATTTCTCACCCCCCTTGACGAGCGCCGGGTGCCTTCCTTTATGGTAAAGGGCAACCTTGACCTGGGAAGTTACGGATGGCTCAACAACCTGTCCCTTGAGGGGTTTGTGGAGCCGGATGCAGAGCTAACCGGAGGGCCCACAATGCCTGTGGGTGCCCCATGGTCAATCATCACAGGGCCGCCATCATCCCTTGAGCTGAGGATGCCTGAGAAGGACACCTGGACCGACGCCAGGGGGGGAGGCCGGTTCCTTGCCACCCTCGGCGATTACAGCTTGTCCCTTGCTAATTACTGGACATATCCAGACAGCCCAACCCCTACGCTCCACTTTGACAATACGAAATTCGATCCGGTGAAAAGGGCCGTCCCCTCTGCAGCCGAGCCACTTGATGAAAGCTATCCAAAGGGTGTGCCCTATGTGGAGCTGGCTTATCCGAGGGTAATGGTAAGCGGCGCTTCACTCTCCGGGCCCTTGCCCCTGTCTCCATACACGATCTTCCGCACCGAGTTTGCCTATGTCAAGGATCACCCGGTTTTCGTCCCGGGAACGAGCCTTCCCATTCTCGGGCCTGTCCTTGATATGGACGCGAGCCAGATTGACAATTATGTTGCCCAGCTTGATACCCTCCAGCGGCAGAAGGCCATCCTGGGCCAGGGCATTGAGGGGGAGTTTACCAAGAGGGATGTCCTCCGGTGGGCCGTGGGATTGGACAGGAACCAGTGGATCCGCTTCCTAAATCCGAGGCAGACATTCTTCCTGAGCGCCCAGTTCTTCGGAGAGCATTACAAAGACCTTCCTGAGGATGCCTTCTACTCCATCCAGGAAGATGCCCTCATCAGGAATGTAGCACTACCGCCCCCGACCGGCGGAACAACGATCCTCTCAAAGCCCGTCTATGTCAAGCTTCCTCAGAATTATTACAGGGCTACTGCAACTGTTAAGACCGGCTATCCATTCTGGAAGGGATTTATCAGCCCTGAGTTCTCAGCGATCATGGAGTTCGGGGACTTCACGATATTCTCCTATCTACTCCAGCCGGCATTAAATTACCTCTGGGACCCAATCCGAGTCCGCGTGGAATACAACTATATCGCAGGGGACTACATCGGCGTCGGGTTCTTGAAGGACAGGGATAATGTGATGTTAAAGCTTGAGGTCGTCCTTTAAGGAGGCTGCCATGAATAGAAAAATTACACACATCGCATGTCTGATAGCCGTTGTTTTTGGAGGGCTTCTCACCTACTCGTGCACCAGGCCTGAGAAGGATAAGGGGAAATTCCTCAATGTGGATGTCACTGAAACCGTCTCCTTGCCCGGTATCAAGGGGCGCGTGGAGGTGGCCCGGGATGAATGGGGTGTCCCGCACATCTACTCAGATAACGACCACGACCTTTTCTATGTCCAGGGATTTCTCCATGCGCAGGACCGCCTGTTCCAGATGCTCCTGCTCAGGGCTGCAGCCCAGGGACAGCTTGGGCTTTTTGTGGGGCCGGATATGCTCGCCACGGATGTGGCTGTCCGCCTATTTAAATTTGGCAGAGTGGCGCAGGAGATATGGGATGCCGCCTCTGCTGAGGACAAGGCTGTCCTTCAGGCCCATTCAGATGGGGTGAATGCTTACATAAAAGTTGCCAAGTGGGAGGATCTACCCTTTGAGCTCCTTGGGCTTGGCTTTACGAGCCTCTCAAGGTTCGAGGACCTGCCCTGGGACCCTGTGGATTCTGTTGCGTTCGCCAGATTTATGACCTGGGACCTCAGCTTTGACAACGAAGGAGACGATGGAACGGCATTCCAGACCATCATGGGAAGCCTCGGAGCCTACTACACGCCTCTCGTTGGGAACCCAACAGCAACAACCTTGGCGGGCGGGATGACCCTTGACCTATTTACGCCCACAACGCCCAGGGGGACAACCATTTCACTTCCGGCCACCTATGGCACAGCGCCCCCGCTCCTCGCAGGGAAATCAGTAAATGTTGGGAAGATCAAGGCGCTTGAGAGGATTCAATCTTTGAGGAACAGACTTTTCGGCCCCAGGGGGATGAGCAATTCCTGGGCCGTTGCTCCGGAGCATACTGCCTCAGGGCATGCCCTACTTGCCAATGATCCCCATCTGAGCCTTGACCAGCCCCCGATCTTTCACGAGTCCCATCTCAACACAAAGAAGCAGGGCGGAAAATACAACATGGCAGGGGTGATGTTCCCGCCCGATCCCGGCGTGGTCATCGGGTTTTCAGAGGACCTGGCCTGGGGTGAGACAACCACAGGGTATGATGTCACTGATTTTTATGTAGAGCTGGCCCCACTCGCTACGGAAACCCGTCCAATACCCACCCAAGTTTGCCGTGCAAATCCATCTACCCCATGGAGTCCATGCTCTGCTGGGTTTACGACTGTGACAACAAGGAAAGAAAGTTTCATGTATAATGCTGACAAGTCACAAACAGACCCTTGCGCACTTGACCCATCCATCAAGGCATCCATTGAGGACGAATATCCTGTTGATGTCGGCACGCCGAGCACTATCTACCTGTCAAGGGGCGTCTGCCTCCTCCCTGTGACCTACTATGAGGTTCCAGATCATGGTCCCGATCCAATCCCGGTCGCAAAGGTTCTGCCTGCCAACAGCCTTGGTCCAGGATCGCCTGTTGCCCTCGTGAGCTTCAGGTGGACCGGGCTTGAGCCGTCCACAGAGCTAAGGGCCTTCTTCGGCTACTGGACAGCAAAGGACGCCAATGAGTTCAGGACTGTAGCCCAGAGCTTTAGCGTGGGCGCCCAGAATCACCTCGTTGCTGACATGAACGGGAGCATCGGGTGGTTCCCCTACGCCTGGATTCCGGATAAAGCACTTCAATACTGTACCGATAGTACTTTTAATTCGGCGCCTCCCTATATTGTTCCCCCATATCTACCGCAGCCAGGTTATAACTCAGGTTGTGACTGGAAGGGATACCAGCCTCTTGAAGTCCTTCCGCAGCTTCTGGACCCGGAAGAGGGCTATATCGTTACGGCCAACAATGCCCCGCTGCCCCCAGGACCTTCTGCATCTGTGCCCTATTATCATGGGACATACTATGACATCGGATACAGGGCATGGCGGATTGGGGAGCGGATAACAGAGGCGGTAGCATCAGGGAAGAAAATCACTGTCCAGGACATGATGGACATCCAGGCCGACTCATACCTTGGCCCCTGCGAGGACTTTCTCCCCTTGCTGACGGCCACAGTCGGCGCCTGCTTCACGGCAAGCCCTGCGGCTTATTGCACCACAACGACCATGCCGGCAGGGGCGTCTGATGCCCTCGCCGTCCTTGAATCCTGGGACTGCTACACGCCTTCTGGGATTGAGATGACCCCAAGCGGCCCTGTAGAGTCCACAGATACTGATGTGCGGAATAATTCGGCTGCAACTTCAGTCTTTCACGCATGGTTCGGAAACTTTGTCCACGACACCTTTGATGACCAGACCTTTGGACAGGGTGTTGGAGGAGACCAGCTCAGCCAGGCCCTCTACAACATCACATTCCGTCCGGGTTGTGGATTCACAACCCCTGGGAAACCATGTCAGCTTACAGGACATGGACCGGTGGCAAACAGCTATTTCTGGGATGACATTGGAACTACCCCAACAATGGAAACACGGGACATGATAATAGTCAGGGCATTCGCAGAGGCTGTCCAGGCCCTGGCCGAACCCCAGGTCCTGGATCCCGAGAGTGACAGGTTAACAGGCGGATTCGGCAGCTCGGATGTGGACGGTTGGCTCTGGGGCAAACTCCACACGGTGGTCGTGAGGAGCCTTTCAGGAATGGCACTCCTGGATATCCCATCGCCCTATGACATGTTCTATGCCGGAGGTTTCCCCAGGTCCGGCGGCAACTTTGGGGTGGATTCTGCGGATCCCGGTGTGGCAAAGGCAACCCTTAGCTCCCCGCGCAGCTTCACCTACTCCAGCGGGCCATCCTACAGGATGGTTGCAGAGCTGGATCCGGCCGGGATAAAGGTGTTCAGTGCGATCCCCGGCGGCCAGGTCGCAAGGCCAAGCAGCAAGCATTATGACGACCAGATGCGCCAGTTGTGGTCGGTCAACAAATACCATCAGTTCTGGTTTGCCGATAAAGATGTTGAGGCCCATGCTGTCAGCCTCACGGTGTTTCTCAAACCATAGAATGGAGGATTGAGCCATGAAGAAGAGCCGATATTTCAGAATGACTGTGATCCTGGCCCCGCTCCTGCTCCTTGTTTTGTCCTCTCCTTCAGCCATAGGAGCAGAGTTGTCTCCGGGCACAATAATTACCAAGGATAATGCAGATCTTGTCAGTGACCTTGTCCCGGAGGCCGTCTTAAAGCGGTTGAAGACAGGGGAGTATATCATCAAGATTGGTCAGATCTCTCCTGCAAGCCTGGCCTCTGTCTACAGCAAGGCATTCTATGAGGCGAGCGAGTCCAACAAGGGCAAATACAAGCTTGACAAGCGCGGTGGGATAGTGGACGAATCAGGGAAGAGGCCGACCCTGGGCCCGGGATATCCATTCCCGGCTCTGGACACATCTGACTCGGAGGCAGGGGCCAAGATCATGTGGAACTATGCCGCCTCTGAATTCCAGACCGTGTCACAGGAGGTCATGTTTTTATTGAAGACCTTCAAGGGTTATACAGTTGATGTCTCCGTCATCGCCCGTGGGGCAAGGGTGTCCAATGATTTCCGGCCGGGCACGACCAAGGCAGAGGGAATCACCTATAAGGAGCTGTCGATCTACCTTTCGCCTGCAGACATCTTTGGAACGGTCAACCTCACATGGCGCTGGCAGGACCCGACCAAGTGGGACTCGATCTGGGCGTATGTCCCCTCCCTGAGACGTGTGCGGAGGGTTTCGGCTGCCAATCGCTCGGACACCGTTGGAGCGACCGACTATATGACGGACGATATAAACGGCTATGCAGGCAAGGTGGAGTTCTTTGATTGGAAGCTTTTGAAGACCGGCGAGATGCTCCTCACCTATATTCCGGATAGCGCGGATTCCTCAACAGTTACTTTCCCCAAGGCTGGAGAGGCCATACCGAGGAGGGGGAAGAAGGCGTTCATGCAGCCCAGGTTCAAGACCACATGGGGATATCAGGAGGAGCCCAGGACCCACGCAGCATGGTGGCCCACCAATGTAATATGGGTCAAGCGCCCCGTGTTCATCGTGGAGGGGAAATCGAGAGACCCCTACTACAGCGTCGGGACGCAGCAGCTCATCATTGACAGGGAGACATACAGGATCCATATGAAGCTCGGCTGGGACAGGGCAGGGACCTATTGGAGGACACAGGTAATGACCCAGGGTTATTATGTGTCTCCTGACAAGACAGTAGCGGCACCGGCAGCGGAGATCTCCTGCTTGATAGATGAAAAGCAGAACAGGGCTTCCACGAGCGACAGGACAGATGCGGAGGTTACACCGACAATATTCAACATTGACATAGACCCGCAGCTCTTTTCAATATCGAACTTCGTCAATTACGGGAAGTAGTCCCGTATAGGTAAGTCCCGGTTGTAATCATGAAAGCCGCCGAAGCCCTTGCCGCATGCATGGAAAGGGCAGGGGTGAAGAGGGTCTATGGTGTAATCGGAACCTCAGTTGTCTCCCTCGTCAATTCCCTTTATCAGTTTCGCGAAAAGATCAGGTATATCTCCTGCCGCCACGAACAGGTCTGTGCCAGTATGGCCGACGCAGAGGGAAGGCTGACAGGCCGGCCCGGGATCGCTGTCAGCCATTCCGGCCCAGGCACCCTGAACACAGCCATCAGCCTTGCCATTGCCTGGAAGGATTCATCCCCCATGGTAGCCATTTCCGGCGCTGTGGCGCGCAAGCTCCGTGGACTCGGGGGATTCCTGGAGGTGGAGCATGGGGATGTGTTCCGGCCGATCTGCAAGGCCACATACAGGGTTGAGAAGGCAGGGGCAATAGCGGAGCTTTTTGCAACTGCGTGGAGGCAGGCATTGAGCCCTCCAAGAGGGCCGGTACTCCTTGAGGTTCCTGAGGACATCTGGCTTGAAGACGTTTCGCCTGACATTGGGAAGCTGAACCTTGAAGCAGGGGTTCCTCCCCAAATCAATGATGAAGAGGTAAGGAAGGCATTAACGGCGCTTGGCAAATCTGAAAGGCCTGCGATCCTTTCAGGGGGAGGGGTTGTCCAGTCACATGCATCGCCCGACCTTGTCAGGCTGGCCGATGCCCTCGGCGTTCCGGTTGTTACAAGCGGCAACGGTAGGGGAAGCATCCCTGAGGACCACCCCTTGTGCTACGGCCGCGCGGGTTTTGCAGGCGGGAACCCTGTGGCAGACCATGCCCTCAGCCGCGCAGACTTGATCGTGATAATTGGAGCCACTTTGTCTGAGACCACCACCTATGCGCAGACCTGGGATGTGCCTGGAAAGCTTGTAATTATAAATGCGGACAGGGATGCGCTCAAGAGGGAGCGCCGCAGCCAGGCTGTGCTCAAGATCCATGGAGACGCCCTTGGATTTGTCCGGGCAGCGATTAAGATCCTGCCGGGGACGGGTTTGTCCGGGGCCCTGCAGGCGAAAATGGCCGTATGGAAACGGGAGCTTGAGGAGAAAAAGACCCAATGGAAGGACATGCTTGACTCGTCAGCCAGCCCGGATCGCGACCCTGTTTCTGCAGGCTTTGTTATGAAAACCTTGAGGGGCATGCTTCGGAGAAACGCCATCATTACAACAGGGCAGGGTGTCCATCTTGTTTATGCCAATGATTACCTCACCTGCTATGAGCCCGGGACATTCCTTTCGTCTAACAACTTCGGTGCTATGGGATTTGGGTTTCCCTCGGCCCTTTCCGCCAAGCTCCTCTATCCTGATAGACAGGTCTGTGCAATCCTTGGCGACGGCGACTTTATGATGACCCTTCAGGACATGGAGACAATGGTTCGGGAGAAAATTGGTGTGAAGATCTTCGTGATCAACGACAACTCCTACAGGGTCCTCTGGCTTACGCAGCAGGTGGTTCTCGGCGGGGCAAGCTACGGAACCGAGCATGGAAACCCTGACATGATGGCTTTGGCCGGCGCCTTCGGGATTCAGGGGCTCAGGATCAAGAGCGCCTCGGATGTGGGCCGGGTGCTCGGCCAGGCGCTTTCCACAGATGCTTCCGTCCTCATCGAGGTCCTCATTGACAGGCAGGACATGGCGCCGACAAACATGGAGGCAGTCATAAAGATGCGAGGACTGGGACCCCAATGAAATCCAGGGACGACAGTTTCATCACCCTTGCCTACGGTCGCACTCCTTTGAAGATGAGGGCCCCGGACAGGCTTGTCCAGATCCTCAAGGCCAATCCGGTTCCGGGCGTGCCAGACTTTGCTGCCGAGCTTCGCCGTGCACTGGCATCTCCGATAGACAGCCCGCGGATCAAAGACATGGTCAGCCCGGATACCCGTGTAGCAATCGTTATTGGCGACAGGACGCGGATCATCCCCAGGCGCGAGATGATCCTCTCAGTCCTTGAGGAGCTTTCAGGCGTCCCTGACAGGAACATTGTCCTGGTGTGCGCCAACGGCAATCATCCTCCTTCCCCGATTGAGTCCCTGGGTCTGGGCGACGATCTTGCGAAGAGATTCCGATTCGTGAGCCACGACTCAAATGCCAGCGGCGAGACGGTCTCAATAGGAAAAACAAGCGCTGGTATAGAAGTGAAGATCAACAAGGTTGTTGCTGAGACGGATTTGAAGATCCTTGTCGGCCAGATCAAGCCACATTACTTCACAGGCTATTCCGGCGGAGCCAAGAGCATCCTGCCCGGGGTGTCTTCCTTTTACACCATAGGAACCAACCACCTCATGAAATCCATGCCAGGAGCCAGGTTGGGAGCGGTAGAGGGGAACCCTGTCAGGAAGGACATGGAAGAGGCGGCCAGGTTGGCGGGGAAAAGTTTCATCCTTAATATTGTGATGAACCAGGACAAAGAGGTGGTTAAGGCAGTGGCAGGGGATGTCGTTTCTGCCCATCGTGAGGGAGTCCAATGGGCTAAGAAGGTTTGTGAGGTCCAATCCGGCAGCGCTGAGATTGTTGTTGTCTCGGAAGGCCTCCCGCTCTCTATGAACCTTTTCCAGGCGGCAAAGCTTGTTTCTCCGGCAGGGCGCGTCCTGAAGCCCGGCGGGGTCATTATCCTTGCTGCTGAATGCCATGAGGGGGTTGGTCCCCTGATTGCGGTGAACGAGATCATCTACAAGATGGGGCTTTGCCCGGCGCTTCCGGCAGAGCACAGGATCCTCCTGGTTTCAGCTCTTCAAAAGGAAAGGGTGGCTGAGACTTTCTGTGAATACTCTCCTGGGATAGAAGAGGCCCTGAAAACAGCCGTGGCCCATGCAGGCCCCTCAGCCGGGACAATTGTTATTCCAAAGGGCGGCCTTATTGTGCCTGTAGTTTAGTTTTTACAGAAGCCATCTTCCCGGGTTCATGATCCTCTGTGGATCTATTAAATTCTTAATTTTCTTGATCATTTCAATAGTTTGCTTGTCCATCCGTTCATAGAACTTTTTGACGGCCCATGCCGGCGCCTTGTATGGGACAAATCCCAGTTCAAGAACAATATCGCAGACTGCCTCGTTAACCCTGCGTGCCTTGAGGACCTCCTGGGGCTCTTTCTTGTTGAATATGGTGATGAAACGAAGCACTCCGAAATGTCCCCCCTTCATTGGCCTCAAGACAGCGAGATGCGGGAGACCGTGCTTATCCAGGACCTTCTCTGCCTTCCTCAATGCCGTTCCCCACATAGAGGACGGGCCGTAGGTTCCAACCCATGTTAGACCTCCTTCCTCAAGGAGGAAGTCCAGGGTCATCGGGAACTCGGCGAACCTTGCAAAATCAGGGACGAACTTGACCAGGTCGTCCACATTGAGGGGGCCCTCCATCTTTTTTAGATACGGCCTTACGATCCCCTGGAATATTTTCTCTTTATGCCTGATCTCCGAGCGGCTGTTCCCTGTGATGTCGCTGTAGAGGTAAAACTCCGGTTCGTTCGGGTCCCTCTTCACAGGCCTTCTGACCCCGAGCATCATCTTTGCAGCCGGCCATGTCAGCCCTCCAAGGTCGTCTGCGACCTGTCTTCTGACCATATCTTTGATGAGGGAGAATCCATCCTCTGCCTTGTAGAACAGGAGGAAGCTCCTTTTTCTTCGGGCGGGCTTGGGCCAGAGCTGGACTGCGAGCTTAGTGACGATCCCCGTGGCCCCCTGCCAGTTGACGAAGAGGCCGGTCAGGTCGGGCAAAGGAGCCCTGCTGAACCATACCGGGCTCAAAGATCCGGCCCCGGTCTTGATTAGCTCTCCGTTGGGAAGGACGGCCTCAAGTCCGTTGATCCATTCCCCCATTGACCCGTGCTTCAGGGAGAGGTTGCCGAGGCCATCAAGTAGGCAGTTGCACATGACTGAGACATGAGGCGGGGAGAGCGGATAGCCGATGGTTAGCTCGGGTGCATTATGTTCCAGGTGCTCTTTTAGCTGGCCGAATGTGACCCCGGGCTCGAGGACGGCGAACATCTCCTCCCTGTTGAGCTCCACGACATTGTTCATATCCTTGAGGTCCATCACAATCCCTCTCTCCACCGGAAGGGCCAGTCCTCCGAGGTTGGTTCCTGCCACAACAGGGGTGATGGGGATCCGCTCCTGCGCTGCGTATCTCACGATCTTCCGGACTTCGTCAACGCTCTTCGGCTTGACAGCAATATCCGGGAGGGCCGGCTCAGCCTCGGTCATGTCTTCGGAATATTGTTTGAGGGACGAAGGATCAGAGATGACCCTTCTCTTGCCCACGATTGCGAAGAGGGCCTCCCTTATCTTCTCAGTATCCCTTGGGCTCATTTTTGTGGAGGGGGCCGCAGTAGCCGGGCAAAGCGCATGAGGAAGAGGGGATTGCCCCGGAAGCTAAGCTCTCCCCTGAGAAGTGGAAGGATGGGGAGCCTGCTTGTTCCGGCTGCCGTTAATCCGGAGATGCTTCCCTTTACACGCGCCTTCACCGCCCCACCCGTCGGCCTTTCTATTGTGATTCCTTTATCTGAAAAAACAACAAGAGCCTCCATCCTTCCGGCCTGCACAAGGATCTGTCCCTTCATTGGGAACAGCCCCGACCCTTTGGGTTCCTGGAGGCTCGTCTTGAGAATTTTCCCGAGGAGGAGTCCCAGGAGATTCATTGTCTCCGGGGACTTTACCTCAACGGTCATCGGCCGTATATGGCCACGCACGCCACAGAGCCCGGTCCTCCGAGATTGTGGATGAGGCCCTGCTCTGCGTTCTTTATCTGCCTATCTCCGGCTCTTCCAAGCAGCTGCTGGTAGACCTCGTATGTCATCCTTACACCCGATGCACCGATTGGATGGCCGCAGGATTTGAGGCCGCCGCTCGTGTTCACAGGCATGTCACCGCTCAGTGCGGAACGTCCTTCCCTTATGAATGCGCCTCCCTCTCCCTTCTTGCAGAATCCGAGGTCTTCATAGTTCAGGATCTCCGTGATCGTGAAGCAGTCATGGACCTCGGCGCAATCAAGCTCTTTTACCGGGTCCTTGATCCCTGCATCTTTGTAGGCAAGCTTTGCGGCATTTTGTGTGGCATGAAAGCCCGTGTATTCATTGCCGGGCTCGAAATACCTGGTATCGGTGACCACAGAGAGACCCATGCCTTTAATCAGGATATACTCGCCGTTTTTCTTAATCTTCTTTGCGAGAGCGGGTGTTGTGAGTATGGCGACCGCTGCGCCGTCCGTGGTCGGACAGCAGTCAAAGAGCCCCAGCGGATCGGAGATCAAGGGTGCTTTAAGAGCCTGTTCAAGTTTGATCTCTTTTCTGAAATGGGCCTTTGGATTGCGGACACCATTGAAATGATTTTTTACCGCAACCTTTGCCAGGTCCTCCTTGGTGGTCCCAAAGCGGTTAAAGTGGACAGTTGCCATCAAGGCAAACATTCCCGGCGCAGTCTGGCCTTTCCCTATTATCGGATGGCCGTGGGTGATTATCTGCTTGATCAGGCTTTCGCGGGGACCAACATCCCTCATCTTCTCACACCCAACCGCTATGACAATGTCGAAGACCCCTGCTGCAACGGCAAAAGCGGCGTTCCTCACCGCCTCCATACCTGTGGCGCAGTAGTTTGTCACCCTCGTGACCGGCCTGTCCTTTAGCGAAAGGGCAGTTGCAAGGAACGATCCTGCCTGACCCATGAAGCCTCCGGCCTGGTCAGGCGCAAATGTCCCGAGCCAGCCTGCCTGGATCTCCTTGGGGTCAATTCCGGCGTCCTCGTATGCCTCATAGGCCGCCTCAACAGCCATATCCAGAAAGCTCATTTCAAAGTTCTCTCCGAACTTCGTTGAGCCCATCCCGATGATTGCAACCCTGTCCTTGATGCTCTCTGCCATTTGATACCTCCTTTGCTAATTAAAAGAAAAGCCCCCCTTTTTAATCCCCCCAGAGGGGGGACACTGACAATCCCCCAGAGGGGGGACACTGACAATCCCCCAGAGGGGGGAACGCTAATAAACCCCCCTTAACAATCAGCTAACGCACCGGACGCGTCTTCCAGAAGTAATGGTTGAATCCCTTGGCCTCGTGGTATTTCCTGAGCCCGAGTTCTATATCCATGCCGATCTTCAGCTCGGCAACATTTCCCTCGGTGAACTGGGTCAGAAACCTCCCACCACCAGACATGTCAACAACAGTCATCCCAACAGGGGTTTCCGGCGCCGGGATCGCCCTTTCCACAGTATATGTTACTATCTTTCCCCTACGCGACAACTTTATATCTGAATAGTCATCCTTGGTTTGACAGGCATAACATACCCTTCCTGCAGGGAACCAGACTGTTCCGCACTTATTGCACTTCTTTCCATGGAGACCCAAGTCCTGCTTTTGTTCCCTGTATAGGTAAGCGATGGATGTGAAGGGGTCTTTGGGCCAAATGCCTTCCTTCAACCTGAGCATCTCCCTCCACTTGAGGTATTTTGCGTAGCTCGTGAACGACTTCTTTGAATTGAGCCAGTCCCTGATGCTCCTCTTTTTGGGAAGATTCTTTATTCCATCGGTCACACGGAGAAGGAACGCATCGGCTCCGTCTCCATATCCAATAAGCAGGATCCTGTCTCCGGGGGAAGCGTCCTCAAGAACAAGGGCGAGCTGGAGAAATGTGGATGCACTCCCAAGGTTTCCAACGGACAGTAGCAGGGGGTCCTGATTGAAGGTCATGGCGAGGGGTCCCGAGCCCTTGGCCAGGGCCATGTAAGCAGCCCCATGAGGAGCGAAGGCGATTGTTTTGCTCACATCTTCGGGTTTCAGCCCGGCCTTCTTCAAGAGGCCCTGGACGGCTTGCTTTGTCACATTGAGATAACCGTAAAGGTTGGCGAAGCGTTCATCGTCATAGTTCAGGTAGCTGTCTTCCTTCTTCCTCCAGACATCGAAGAACTCCTGATTGACGGAGCAGTAGTCCAGGATCTCGCAGATTATATTGCCGCCCTGTCCGACCAGAAGGGCACCTGCCCCATCACCCATCATGGCTTCCATGTAATACTCGGGCTCGTTGAGCCTGATGTCTGAGGTTGCAACAACAATGTTTCGTGCCGAACCCGCCTTCACTGCATCCACCGCGGCCTTGAGGGCCATGTGGCCTGACCTGACCGAGTTGGCGAAGTCCGCAACTGCGATGTCAGCCCTCAAATCGGCAACGACGGCCAATGTACTTGAGGTGGCCTTCTCCCAGTAGGGTGAGGAGGTGGAGGCGAAGTAGAGGCCGTCCACGCTTGAAAGCTCCTGTCCTTCAAGGCAGTTGAGCACGGCCTCAGAGGACATGGTAAGAACATCCTCATCGGCGTGGGCTAGGCTCCTCTCCCCGACCATCATCACGGCCAGATCTTTTGGAAACTCCCAGGCCTGCATGAAGACCTGGCGGTCAATTCTATGGACAGGAATGTATGAGCCAATGGCCTTTATTCCGACCGGATTGTTAGCGGACATGTTTCCCCCCTCTCTTATTGCTCAAAAGTCATTTCCAATGGCACCCTGGAGCCCTTTACAATGCTTTCGGCCCTCCATAATACCCTTGGGAGCAGGTTCTTGATGAAGAACTCTGCGGTCTGTACCTTTTCCTTGTAGTACTGGCCCTCTGAGACCTTCTTTGAAGCGATGACGGCCTGCTCCAGCAGGTAGTAGGCGCATACCACATCCCCGAACATCTCAAGAAATGGTGTGGCGTTCAGCACCGGATATGCCTGGTCTCCTCCCATGCTGAGACCTCCCAGGTGCATTGTGACCTCTGTAAGGGTGGTCTTGGCCTTGTCAAATGCTTCAACGAGCGGACCCAGTGTTGGGTGCGACTTGTTCGCCTCTACAAATGTGTTGATTTCATTGATGTAATTCATGAAGAGGAGGCCCCCCTTGGAGGAAACCTTTCTTCCCAGGAGGTCAAGTGCCTGGATTCCGTTGGTCCCTTCGTAGATGGAGTTGACCTTGAGGTCACGCACAAGCTGCTCCACGGGATATTCTGAGGTGTATCCATATCCGCCGTAAACCTGAAGGGCTGTGCAGGCAACCTGGAAGGCCATGTCGCTGCAATAGGCCTTGCAGATAGGGGTGAGAAGGTCCATAAATCCAAAATATTTTGCCTTTTCCTCTGCATCCGGGGTGCTATCTGCGATGTCGCCGTAGTAGGCAGTGGCATAGAGGAGGGCGCGCATGCCTTCAACATATGCCTTCATGGTGGCAAGCATCATCCTGACATCCGGGTGCTTTAAGATGGGGACCCTTTCAGCGTCAACATCTCTGAGCTTGTGGAACTCCGTGCCCTGGATCCTCTCCTTTGAATACTGGAGGGCGTAAAGATAAGCTGCGGAGGCCTGTGCCAGGGACTGGACCCCGACGCCGATCCTTGCTTCATTCATGAGATGGAACATGATCTGGATTCCCTTGCGCTCCTCCCCAATGAGGTATCCGACGCATTTCCCATTGTCACCCATTGTGAGCTGACAGGTGGCTGATCCATGGAGTCCCATCTTTTCCTCTATCCTTGAGCACACTATGTCGTTCCTTTTTCCAATGCTTCCGTCAGGGTTGGGCAAAAATTTTGGGACGATAAAGAGGCTCAACCCCTTGATCCCCTTGGGGGCACCTTCTGTCCTGGACAGGACAAGATGAATGATGTTCTCAGCGAGGTCGTGCTCGCCCGCAGTGATGAAATTCTTTGTTCCTGTCAGGAGGAAATGGTCTCCCTCCTTCTTTCCAACAGTTGTTATGTCTCCAACGGCGCTCCCTGCCTGCGGCTCTGTCAAAAGCATTGTTCCTGTCCACTTGCCTGCTGCCATGGGAGGGACATAGGTCTTCTTCATTTGATCCGTGCCAAAAGTCTCAATGAGCCGTGAACCGGCGGATGTAAGTCCGACATATGTGTTGAAGGCGCAGCCGGCGCCGATGAAGATGTCGCCTACAGCCGGGGCAAGGAATCCGGGCAGGCCCTGTCCTCCATATTCCGGGCTTGCATGAGCCCCTACCCATCCGGCCTCACAGTATAGCTTATAGACCTCGTGGAACTCCTGCGGGACTTTTACCTCCCCCTTGTCAAACTTGCATCCCTTTTTGTCCCCGATTGGATTTGTCGGTGCAATCTTTTCCACGGCCAACTTCTTCGCCTCTTCAAGGAGCATGACCATATCATCCTTTGAGAATGAAGAGTACCTTGGGAATTTCAGGACCTTGTCCTGAACACGGAGCTGCTCGAAAAGAACAAATTGTATATCCTTCATATCTACTATGTAGTCTGCCATATTAGCCTCCTTTTCCTAATTTATTTCGTCCCTATTACTGCGGCCTCTCATAGAGGCCGGCCATTCCCTGTCCGCCACCAATACACATTGACACGATACCATATCTGGAGCCCCTCTTCTTCATCTCATAGAGAAGGGTCGCTGTAAGCTTTGATCCGGTGCAACCGAGGGGATGACCAATAGCGATGGCTCCTCCATTGACATTGACCTTCTTGGGGTCAATGCCGAGCTCCCTCACGCAGTAGAATGCCTGAGATGCGAAGGCCTCGTTGATCTCAAAGAGGTCTATTTTATCCACAGAGAGCCCTGTCTTTTCAAGGAGTTTCCTTATGGCGGGCACCGGTCCTATTCCCATGATCTCGGGCGGGACCCCAACTGCCACAGCATACCGGAAATATGCCATGGGCTTAATGCCAAGGGCCTTTGCCTTCTCTTCGGACATGACTACCACGGCAGCGGCGCCGTCGTTGAGTGGGGAGGAGTTTCCAGCCGTGACCGACCCGTTCTGCGCAAATACCGGCCTGAGCTGTGCAAGCTTCTCGAGGTTCGTTTCTGCCCTCGGACACTCGTCCGTATCAAAGACTATCTCCTTTGCAACAGGGACGCCGTCCTTGACGTCGTATACCCGGGTTTTGACAGGTATGATCTCATCCTTGAATTTTCCATCCTTTATGGCCTTCACTGCCTTCAGATGGCTTTCAAATGCGAACTTGTCCTGTTCTTCACGGCTGACGTTGAACTTCTTGGACACGAGCTCTGCGGTGAGTCCCATTGGGGTATAGGGTTCAGGATAGTTATCCGCGAGATACGGATTGGCAGCCATCTTGTTTCCCCCCATGGGGACCATGGACATGCTCTCCGCCCCCCCTGCAATTATTACATCGGCAAGCCCAGATTCTATCCTTGTTGCGGCGACCGTGATGGACTCAAGGCCTGATGCGCAGAACCTGTTGACCGTGGAGGCAGGGACAGAAGATGGAATGCCCGCAACGAAAGCCGATATCTTGGCCATGTTCATTCCCTGCTCGCCCTCCGGAAATGCGCAGCCAATGATGACATCCTCAATATCCTCTGGCTTGAGCCCCGGAACCCTGGCTATGGCCTCCTTGAGCACAATGGCGGCAAGGGTATCGGGCCTGGTGTCCTTTAGCGATCCTCTCACGGCCCTTCCAACAGCCGTCCTGACCGCGGATGCAATCACAACATTTTTCATGAGAGCCCTCCTTCTTTCTTTTTGCTTAAGCCCATCTTCGGTCAATTGCGAAGCGGGCGCCCAGTCATGAGCATTTGTTTCATCCTCTCCCGTGTCTTCTCATACCCGCAGAGGCTGACAAATGCCTCCCTTTCAAGTTGGATCAGGTATTCCTCCGAGACAGCGCTTCCAAAGGAGGTATTTCCGCCGCTGAGAACATAGGCGAGCTTTGAAGCAATGATCTCGTCGTGCTCCGAGATGTATCCACCGAGCTTCATGGCGTTGAGCTGGATCTTCGCTGTTGCGCGTCCTGACTCGCCGGTGACCTTGATCTTAGGAGGCATTGGCGGCTTCCAGCCCTCTTTGGCCATGGTGATGACCGAATTCTTTGCCTCATGCAAGAGAAGGTCCTTGTTTAACACGATCCTGTCATTGGGCCGGAGGAACTTGAGATCCCTGGCTTCTTTTGCGCTTGTGGCGACCTTTGCCATGGCAATGGTCTCAAAGGATTTTCTGAGGTATGGGAACGGATCCGTCAAGACGTCTTCTGCGACCCCCTCCATATTCCTGATGAGCATTTCCTTTGTCCCTCCGCCGCCGGGGATGAGCCCCACCCCTACCTCCACAAGACCAATATAGGACTCGGCATTTGCCACATTCCTTCCGGCAGACATACAAACCTCGCATCCGCCTCCCAGGACCAACCCGGATGGCATTGCCACAACCGGTTTCTCAAAATACTTCACGGCCATGTTGGCTTCCTGGAACTCCTTGACGATATTAGTGATGTTGTCCCAGTTCTGGTTCTCTGCCTCCATGAGGAGAAGGAAGATGTTGGCGCCCGCAGAGAAGTTTTCTCCCTGGTTCCCGATTACAAGGCCGGTAAAATTCTTCCGGACCTCATCAAGGGAGCTCTTCATCATTGAGATGATATCGGCATCAATTGCGTTCATCTTCGTGTGGAACTCGAGGCAGGCAACCCCGTCGCCAATATCAATGAGGGTGGCTCCGGTGTTCTCCGCGATGACCTTTTTCTGCTCCTTGAGATTCAGCAGAACAATGGATCTCTTGTCCTCTTTTACTGCCTTGGGCTTTCCCGTGGCGAAGTCGTAATAAGAGGTCTTCCCGGCCTTTCTTTCATAGAAGCTGGTTTTCCCCTTTGACAGCATCTTCTTGACGAGCTCCGGGATCTTCATTCCCTCTTTTTCCATCCTCGCACAGGATTCCTTCACGCCGATCGCATCCCATGTCTCAAATGGACCGAGCTCCCAATTGAAACCCCATTTCATGGCGTTATCAACATTCATAACATCATCAGCGATCTCAGGTATGCGGTTGGCGGAATAGATCAGTGTCCCGGCAAGGACCTTCCATGCAAACTTGGCAGCCCTGTCGTCCTTTGCGATAAGGGCCTTGATCCTCTCCTTGGTGTCTTCTATGCTTTTTACCTCAGAGAGTGATTCGAATTTTGCCTTCGCCTGTGGCCTGTATTCAATGGTCTTGTAATCCAGGGTCTGGATGTCTTTTCCAACCTTCTGATAAAAGCCCTTCTTCGTCTTGTCGCCGAGCAACCCCTTCTTTACCATCTCGTTGATGAAATCCGGAATGCCGAAGACTTCCCTGCACTCATCATTGGGCAGGGTGTCGAACACATTTTTCGCAACATGGACAAGAGTGTCCAGTCCCACCATGTCCGCTGTCCTGAAGGCCGCGCTCTTTGGTCTTCCCATCGGGGGGCCAGCTATTGCATCAACTTCCTCAATGGTATATCCATCGGCGAGCATGGTCTTGATAGCGAGCATCATGGAAAACACTCCGACGCGGTTGGCGACGAAATTTGGGGTGTCCTTTCCGAAAACCACTCCCTTTCCGAGGATGTCCTGCCCTACCTGTGTCATCAGGTCCACGATTTCTTTTTTTGTCTCATTGCCAGCGATGATCTCGAGCAGCTTCATATACCTGACGGGGTTGAAAAAGTGTGTGACCAGGAAATGCTCTTTAAATTCCTTTGAGCGTCCCTCCGTCATTCCTTTGATGGGTATCCCCGATGTATTAGAGGTGACGATAGACCCTGGCCTTCGGGATTTTTCCACCTTGGCGAAGAGCTCCTGCTTTGGCTTCAAGCTCTCAACTATCACCTCTATGATCCAGTCACACTCGGGGAGACGCCCCAAATCGTCTTCTAAGTTTCCTATGGTAATGAGCGGAGCGTCTTTCGGTGAATAAAATGCAGCCGGCTTTGCGCCGAGAGCCTTGGTCTTCCCCTGAATGGACAGGCGGTTTCTTAGTGCTGGATCCTTGCTGCTCTTATCATCCTCAAGGACGATGTCCAGGAGGAGGCAGGGAATGCCTGCGTTGGCCATATGGGCAGCGATGCCGCTTCCCATGACACCCGCACCGAGTACTGCTACCTTTTTGATCTCCATTTTTTCCCCTTTCATGGTTTTGCCCTGACTGTGAGGACAGGGCAGGACGCGGTCCTCACAACCCTTAATACATTGCTCCCGATGAGAAAGCTTTCCAGGCCACCCCCGCCGTGGATTCCCATGACTATGAGTGATGCCTTTTTCTTCCTGGCAGTTTCCACTATGGCCCGGTATGGGATCCCCCTGATTACCTCCTGTGATACTCCTGGCAATTTGCCGAAGTTTCTTAAGGTGAACTCCTTTAAACTCTTCCTCGCAGTCGTCATCCTTTCCCTATTCAGCTCCTCTAACGGCTTTTCAGGGATGTTTAAATGGCTCAGCTCGTCCAGGTTTTCAACGACATGGATGACGATAATGCGGCTCCTGTAGCGCCTTGCCAGCTCCGTGATATAGGCCACAGGCGCCTCGGAATTCTTAGACATGTCTGTCGGAAACAATATCGTCTCAAAAAGCATATTAAGCCACCATATAATAAGCAATCTTTATACCAATAGCAAGAGGCATACTTTTTGCTCAAAAATACGGGTTGGGATATGGGGAGAACTATATCTATTGCGTTTTTCCTGTTTTTAGCCATGGCTATTATGGCTTGTTTTGATGCAGGATTTGTCATAACAAACTATATAAGGACAGGGCCAAGGCTGTTGGCGCTGGGATTATTATTTCCGGGGAATTCTAAAATGGACCGCGTGTTTTCGGGTCATTTAACCCAATTATGTGGGTGAAAACACGCAGGGTTCTGATGAAGGATTCGCATGCCTGAGGATACAATTCGGATATTGATCGTTGATGATGAGGCCCTGGTCTGCTGGTCGTTGTCAAGGGCACTCCAGGAGGAGGGGTATGAGGTGTCAACGGCGCAGAGCGGAGAAGAGGCACTCAATATCATGACAGAATGGAAGTTTGACCTCGTCGTCACAGACCTAAGGCTCCCGCAGCTCAATGGTATGGATCTTCTCCGTGAGATAAAAAGACGCTTCCCCCAGTGTAAGGTCCTGATGATCTCTGCCTTTGGCACACCCAAGGTGAGGGATGAAGCCATGAGGGAAGGGGTCCTTCAATTCTTTGATAAACCCTTTGACATCAAGGAACTCAGGGAGAGTGTGCGTTCCGCCCTCAGAACAACCAATAGCGCAGCATAGTAAAGAGCCCCCTAACAGGGGTTATTGGTCTGAATCAGCTGAGGTGATATTTCTTCATGCGGTAGCGCAGTGTATCGATTTTCCCCACATGGAAGGATCAATATTATGTTGTCCCTATAGGCCCTTTCATAATGATTTCTGCCCTTTTTTTCCATTCGTCTGATAAATTTCCTTTATAGTTATTGAGATAGTCTGTAAGTTTCGTTTTGAGGATTTCTGTACATGGAACATCCCAATCTAAATTTTTTATCTTTTTAAAGATTTTATTGGCTTCCTTCACCTCAGAATGAATCCAATCCAGTTCAACATGGCTATCAAACGCCTCGAGGATGGAAACGCTTTCGTTATTTATCTGCGATTTCAGGTCGTTATCCAGGAGGAGCCGGGGTCCTTGGGGTGAACAATTCGCTAGCTTATAAGCATTGATTAGACCATCTCCCATGACGGGATGAATTGTCATAATTCCTTCACCGAGTGCAATGCCGCCGTTCTCATAATTATTTTGTATTTCTTGCGGGTAACAACTGAGAATGTCAAACATTTCCCCTTGAGAGATGCTAGCCCTCGCAAATCCGTCATTAAAAACAATAGATCGCATTATTGCGATTGCGATAGAAATGGGCCTTACTAAATCAGGATCTCCGAAGTACGGGCAGATAACAAAACCGTCACCAATTTGATAAATAAAAAGCCTTTTGGGAGATTGTGAATAAATTTCATTTCCAATTATATAGAGATCCCCTGCCAACCTGGACAAAAGGGACAAAGCTTTACCATGTCCCGATTTATACAGTTCGGAAAATCCTTGTATATCAATAAATAATGACCATTTAATCATTAATATTTAGAATTCTCTTTGTAAAGTTTGTGAAAGGGGCGCCCTTTAGTCCAAATTTATATCATTTTATTTTTTTGCTTATTTTTACCATATTCTTCTTTAAATTGGGGATATCAGTTTGAATGACTTCCCAGGTTAACATCAGGTCAATACCGAAGTATTCATGAATGAGGATATCACGCATGCCTGCGATCTTTTTCCACGGAATGTCAGAGTATTTTTCTTTTATGTCCTTTGGAATGTTTTTGACAGCCTCTCCAATGATTTCGATGCGGCGAATGATAGAATCTTGAAGCTGGGTGTCCGTGAAAAAATCGTTTTTAGTTCTCTTGTTTGTGTATTTATCGAGCAATTCGATGCATTCCAGGATGTGCCCGATTAATATCTTTGGGTCTTTTCTCAAAGAATGACCTCTTGTTCATTTAAGATATTTTTTTTGAGAAGAGGATGGAGGGATGCGTAGGTTAAAACATCAACATTTCTCCCCAGGAGTTCTTGAAGCTCGATTTTCAGACCGGCAAGATCCAATAAGCTCTTTTTTCCCTTGAATTCAACAAGAATGTCAATGTCGCTTTCTTCGGTTGCCTCTCCTCTAACAATAGAACCAAAAAGAGCGGCACTTTTAACCCCATTTTTCTTTAACACATCAATAAGGACTTTTTTTATTTCCTCTATCTGGTTATTTTTCATAAATGTTCGCTTGTTTATCAGCAAAACCACGCCAAATTGCTTTTTTATTGTAAACTCATTATATGTAATAACCATCAAGTAATCAATAGGCCATCAAGGAACTCAGGGAGAGTGTGCGTTCCGCCCTGAGAACAACCAATAGCGCAGCATAGTAAAGAGCCCCCTAACAGGGGTTATTGGTCTGAATCAGCCGAGGTGATATTTCTTCATGCGGTAGCGCAGTGTGTCGCGGGTTATGCCGAGAAGCCCTGCAGCACGGCTCTGGTTTCCTGAAGCCATCTCAAGCGCTTGAATGACAAGGCTCTTTTCCACATCATCCAGCGATACCCCGCGCTCAGGGAGGCGGAAGTCCTTGGAAGGAGCGCCCTGTGTTCCAACCTCAAGGATCAGGTGCTCCGGTAGGATGATATCTTTTCCTTCCAGAAGGACGGCCCGTTCAATGACATTTATCAGCTCACGGACATTGCCCGGCCAGGAATAGGAGAGGAGCCGTTTTTCTGCCTCGGGGCTTGGGCCCCGGACATGTTTCCTGAACTCTTTGTTGTAATGCCCTATGAAATGCTTTACGAGGGGGAGGATGTCATCTTTCCTCTCACGAAGAGGCGGGATAAATATAGGAATGACCTTCAGGCGGTAATAGAGGTCTTCGCGGAACCTTCCCTGCTTGGTAAGATCGCCGAGGCTCTTGTTTGTCGCAGCTACAATCCGTATGTTCACCTGTATGTCACGTGTTCCTCCGACCCTTTTGAAGGTTTTCGTCTCGATGACACGGAGGATCTTGCCCTGGGTGGAGAGGGGCATGTCTCCTACCTCGTCAAGAAAAGCTGTCCCTCCATCGGCGAGCTCCAGGAGCCCTTTCTTGAGAGTCCTTGCATCTGTAAATGCACCCTTTTCGTGGCCGAAAAGTTCGCTTTCTATCAATGTCTCCGTGAGCGCAGAGCAGTCTATTTCCATAAAGGGCTTGTCTCCCCTCTGGCTCTGATAGTGGATTGCTTTTGCCATAAGCTCTTTTCCTACACCGCTCTCTCCGGCGATTAGCACAGTGGTTGCGTCTGTCTCTGCAATTTTTCGCACCGCCTCCAGCACCTTCTTGATCTCGGGCGATGCTCCAACGATCTGGTTGGTTTGCCTCTCTTTTTTTCTAAGCTCAGTTACCTCCTGCCTGAGCATCCGTGATTCAAGGGCCTTACCAACGACAAGCTTGACCACCTCCAGATCAAAGGGCTTGGTGAGGTAGTCATAAGCACCGAGCTTCATGGCCCTGACAGCAGTCCCTACATCTCCGAATGCCGTGATCATAATGATGGGATGCTCCTTGTCCTGGGCCTTGATCTTTTCGAGTATCTCTATGCCATCGGCCCCGGGAAGCCTGATGTCAACGATGGTGAGGTCAGGGCTCTCCCGCTCAAAGAGCTGCAGGCCGGCCTCCCCGGTGCCTGCGGAGAAGACCTCGTAACCATTCCTGGACAGCTCTTGCTCCAAAGACCATTGAATTAGCTTTTCATCGTCAATAACGAGTATCTTTCTTTTTGCCATGATGTTCAGCCGCTTAGAACGCCTCAGCCTTGACGGCCGGGTTCCTTACGGGCAGTCTAACATAGAAAATGGTCCCCTTGCCCGCATTGCTTTCTACAAATATTCCCCCTCCGTGTCCCTCAACGATGCTCCTGGCAATGGACAGCCCCAGGCCCGTACCCTGTGCTTTTGTTGTATAGAATGGATCGAAGATCCTTGACATGTGTTCCTGAGGGATTCCTGTTCCTGTGTCCTGGATTGTGATGAGTATGATCTCCGACATGAGAAAGTATCTGGCCTCTGTATTTACAATCAGCTGCCCGCCGTCAGGCATGGCTTGAATCCCGTTGAGGCACAGATTGAGGAGGCCCTGCTGGATCTGCTCCTCGTCAGCCATGGTGTTCGGGAGGTTGCTCTCAAGGTGTGTGATAATTTCAACCCTTTGTTTTTTTGCCTGGGGCTCAACAAGCAGAAGCGCCTTCTCTATCACGGAATTGATGTTTGTCATGCTGAGCAGCGGAGGGCTGGGACGGGAGAAACTTAAAAGGTCTTTTGTTGTCTTGTCGAGGCGCCGGATCTGCCTGAGGATCTCCTCGAGGACGCCGCGCCGTGTGTCGCCAACTTGATAATCCTCCCTGAGTATCTGGATCGCTCCGCTGATGCCGCCGAGAGGGTTTTTGATCTCGTGGGCAATGCTGGATGCAAGCTCGCCGAGCGATGCAAGACGATCGGCCCTCTGGATCTGCTGGCGGTAGAGGCTTTCAAGCTCCTTCCGGGCAGTGGAGAGTCTTTCCAGCATTGAGTTATATGTCCGCGCAAGTGTCCCAAGCTCATCGCGGCGAGAGGACCTTACCAGTGCGGAAAGGTCACCGCCCTGGGCCTTTGCCATCCTCCGGATCATGACCCTCACAGGCCGTGTGACGAGATAGATAAGGAGCAGCCAAAGGGCAAGGGAGAGGACTGCGATGGTCAGGGATGTGGAGATGAATGCCTGTTTTCCGAGAGACGAGACCTGCTTCTCCCTCCTTGAAAGGGATGCTTCTACGAAGAGGAGGCCGGTGTCGGGATGCGAGGAACCGTGGCAGGAATGGCAGGATTCCCTGTTCATGATCGGGCCTGCGACCCCAAGGCTTCTTTTCCCGTCGCGCCATAATTCAAGGGCCGTTGACCGGCCATGCGCGGCGAGGGACTCAAGCCCCAGGTCCTTCAGGGTTTTCCCAAGCTCCGATCTGTCGCTGGACTTGCTTGCCGTTCCCTTGCTGTTGAAGATCCTGATGGCCGTGATTTCATCTCTTGGAGCCATTTTTTCCATCTTCTCCTGAAGGCTGTCGCCGTGTTTGTTCAGCATCAGGTCAATCACATCAAGCTCCACGGACTTGAAAATGTCTTTCATGCGGTCCTTGTCCAGTTCCGTGAGGAATGATCTTTGGGTTCTGAATGTCATCCATGCCGATGCGCCGATTATTCCGCTGACAATAAGGACAGCGGGCACAATAAACTTGCTTGAGAGGGACGAAAACATGTGGGATTCCCTTACAGTTTACAGAATAAGGGCACATTAAGGCAAGAATTCATCCACATGCTTTTGTAAGCATAAAACTTGCATCGGACTTTTTCAGGGATCTCCACCAAACTATTGACAGGATTTTCCTCATATGGTAAAAAGGCATTAATATGAAGTATCGGAGGGGACAAGCAACTCTCTCTCTGGTAAAGTATATTTCGCAAGAGAGCGCAAGCCCTGGGGTCCAAAAATGGAGCCTCCAGGGCTTTTATATTGGGCTTTTATAAAGGAGGTGCAAGATGAGGCCAATAGCCATTATCCTTGGTGTATGTTCACTCCTACTAATTCCATCCTATCTTCTGGGGGAACACTGTCACGGGAAGAAATCCATCGTTGATATACTCCCTCGCCTCCTCTCGGACATGGCCTCAACTGATCCCAAAGTCGCAGGGAGGGCAGCCATCGCCATCCTCAAAGAAGCCGATAAGATCAATGTCAGCATAGTGCGGGGGGCCATGGCAAGGGCAGGTGAGCTTCAGGACTGGCGTGCCTTCCCTCATCTCATAAGTATCCTGGAAGAAAAGGAAACTATTTCCCTCTCCCCCCTGGGGAGAGGGCAGGGTGAAGGGCAGTATCTCTTCGATACAGACACCCGAGCCTTATGCGCTCTTAGCATTGGGAACGTCTTTGGCAACCGCGGCTTTGAGCCACAAGAAAAAGACAACCAAGGGGAGAAAGAGCCCGCCTTCACCGGGGACAATGCCGTTCAGGCCCTTCTTCAAAGCCTCTCTCCTCAGGAGGATATCCGTGTAAGAACAGCTTCTGTACAGGCACTTGGTCAGAGCTGCACCCTTACGGCTTGGATGCCAATGAAGGCCATCGTGGACGACCCGCAGGAGAACCCTGTGTTGCAGAGCATGTCGGTAAGAAGCCTCACGAGGCTCTATTACTGCCTCATCTCCCATGGAATAACACCGCCTTTAGGCAATCCCCATCCCTACCCCCTATTCACTGAGGAGATGGGCATTAAGTCAGCGCTATGGCTCTTTGAGCACTATGGGAACCTACTTACCGTCTTTCCACCCCCCTCCACCCCTCAATGAGGACAGCCATGAAACAGGTTAGAACATTGTGGCAGAGGCATCCAGGCACCCGCTTGGCAATTTTGGTACTTGCCCTTATTCTAATGGGGAGCAGCGGTATAGAGATTCCTCCTGCCTGCACTCAGCCTATTAGCTGTATAGCCAAAACAACAGCACTTGTGGTGGGAACGGCCATGGGAATTATCATTCCCATTGGTCAGGGAGTAGAGAACATAGTGGTCTTAGGGCCCGAGGTTTGCGGGGAGATCCTCAGACCCAATGAGATACAAATCCAATTCCTCGCCCCATATGACCCCTCCAGTTTCTACATTGAAAAACAGATTCAGATAAGCGCGGTGAACATAGAGACAGGGGGTTGGGCGCCACCCCTGAGTCTCGGAAATCCGATTTTTTCTGGGAACCAAATGATCATTACCCTTCCCATAATTCAAGAAAGCGTGACTATACATACCCGCTACACAGTAAAATTAAAATCAAATCCTGTTGAGAATCCCCTGAAACTAAAGGATGGACATGTCCTAGATGGGGAGGTTCCACTCATCTTCAGCGCAGCCCCAGCAGACAGCATAAGCCCTTACATTGCCTCTTACAGTCAAGGTACAGGCTACAGCAAAGGTGCGCGAAATTATACGGATTACATCAAGATTGTAGGCATCCCAGTGGAATTTCAAAACATACCACCACACCAGAAAGACCTAGAGATAGTTTTCAGCGAGAAGATGCATAACATCATGACAATGCCTTCTCGTGGAAACCCAATTGATCCTCGTGTGACCCTTCCCCCTCCGATCACCCTCACTGAATTATCCCTCAATCGGCTGGGTGACACCCGCCTGTTTAACAGTTCATCTATTGTGCCTTACTGGCCTGGCGTCCTCTATCAGATAGGATTCAACTCTTGCACCTCAGCCTGTGAGATAATAAAAGACTGTTCCAGCGGGACCACAGATGTAACTGGAATGTGGCTCTCTCCATATGACCGTTCAACGGCCACAGATCCTGCCTGTCTCTTCAATTCTGACTGTGAGATAACCTTGAGCAAACAAGATACTGTCTTGGCCTTCACCACAGCAAAGGTAAGAATTGACAGCACTGGATGGTGCTTTCCCCAGGGGGGAGGACAGGTATTGGGGATTGCTTCCCCTGACATCGGCACTGTAAGCCTCTCTATCGTAGGCAAGGGTGTGAATGAGAATGTGACCACACAAGTTGGGGGACTCTATAATTATAATACTTGGAACTGGAGTTTTTCGGACAATTCCGACTGGGAAGGTCTTGAAGATGGGGCCTATGAGCTTCGGGCAATAGCCCCTGATGGAGGTTATGATAAAATAGGTATAATAAAGGACACGCAAGTTCCTACAGTCTCAATAACAGATGTGAATCCCTCTTATATGGGCTATGTATCAAGACAGTTTACGGTAGGGATACAATCCTCGGATGTGGGTTGTGGTGTTGTTTCGGAAGAGGTGAGAGTGACGAATCAGAGAACTGGCAAAACGATACCCTTTGCGGCCTCCACTGCCCAGGTGGAGTTGCCTCCTGCGGAGTGGTCCGATGGGGATATTATAACCATACAGGCATTTGCGTGGGACTGGGCGGGCAATCAGGGTGCTAGTGCCTATACAACTATTACTGCCTAATAATATGTGCTATACTGTGTTCTTACAGGAGGAACTCGTATGGCACGACCCAAGAGCATTCGCTTACGCCCGTTAAAGCCTGATGAACGCACCTTACTCAAGAAGAAACTCCGCGATAAAACCCTGGCGGTGCGGATCTATGAGCGCTACCGGGTTATTGCGGAGGCTGCCCAAGGGCGGGATCCCCAGGAGATCGCCGACCGTGTGGGTGTCCATTTCACCATGGTGTATGATTGGATTCACCGGTTTAACCGCCAGGGAGTGTCCGGATTTGAGGACGCCCCGAATCCTCAAGGACGCCCTCCGTCTCTGTCCAGCCGGCAGATTCGACAGCTCATTGCCACGGCCCTGGCCCGTCCTGCGGATTTGGGCTTACCATTTACCCAGTGGTCCGTGGCCAAGCTGAAGACGTACTGTGTGCACAAGAACCTGCTTCCTCCCTTCTCGGATGAATGGGTCCGGCGCCTGTTGCGACGCGAGGGACTGAGTTTTCAACGCACCAAGACCTGGAAGGAGTCTCCAGACCCCCACTATGAGTCAAAAAAAACCGTATTTTGAGGCTCTACGAAAAGGCCCCTTGCCATGGAGCAGTGGTGTGCTTCGACGAGTTTGGGCCGATGGAACTTAAACCCATGGCCGGGCAGGGCTGGGCCAGAGAAAAACATCCCTACCGGCTCCGGGCCACCTATCGGCGCTCCCAGGGAACCGAGCAATTGCTGGGCTTTTACGATGTCCATGAAGACTGCCTCAGTGGAACTATTCACAAACGCAAAACCAGTCATGATATTCTTATGGCCTGGAAGCGGCTGCGGGCCTGTTATCCCAAGGCCATTCGGCTCTACCTGATTCAGGACAATCTGTCGTCTCATTGGCACCACGACCTCACACGGTTCGCTTGCCACAACAATATGCGCTTGGTTCCCACGCCGACTTATGCCAGTTGGCTCAATGCCATCGAAGCCCACTTTGGCCCCCTCAAACGATTCTGTCTGAACAATACAGACGATCCCGATCATCACACGCGACGCCGGCGGATCTATCGGTATCTGAATTGGAGAAACACAACCCATGCTGGCCCACACTGTCCGCTTCGACTATTTAGGAAATATTAGTTGGAGGGGCACTAGCACCCAACAGACCTATACCCTAGATGTTACTCCGCCTTCTATTGATGAGTCCTCTATCATTATCGTTCCAAACTGTTACAATTCTATGACGGGCAGGACGGAATATTCCCAACATCCAACAATTTCAGGTATTGTAAATATCCCATCAGACGATCCCACTGGGCTCTGGGTGGTTTTCATCAATGATGTGGAGGCTGCTGTGACAGAGGTAGAATCGCCAGGGACATATTCTTTCAGTACTTCTCTTACCGGACTGACTCCCGGAAACACCGATATTAGGATCGAGGCGTATGATAACATTGGGAATGTCAATGATATTATTATTCCCGTATATATAGCTTCCTCACCCACGATAAAAAGCTGTTTATCGCCAGGGCAGCTTACACCCTGGAATTGGTGGAGCACTCTTATTGACGTTGAACCGGGAAGTTGCGCTGGGATTTATTCAGTACAAGCTGATTTTGACGGTACGACGCTATCAGAGCACCCTTATTGTGCCGGAGATCTTTGGGTGAGTTTATGTTATCCTTTCGAACAAATCGGTATATATATTCCAGGTCTCCTTCCCCAATGTGATTGTCGCCACAACCTGTTTACAAGCCTGCCAGGGCCGGATTTCCCATATTGTTTCGGAACAACTGTGGTTGGGCAACATACTTTTTCGTTCCAGGCAACCGACATGCTTGGTAATACGGCAACCATAACAAAGAACGTTTTTAATGTGCCTACAGCGGTGGCATATTCTTCACCATTTTATTCCAATTTATTTCCCCCCAATGTAACTATAAGTCAACTTTTTAGTTTGTTACATGGCTACGATGAAGATGATCCTTTCTATAGTGATCCTTCTAAGTATATAAACGATTCTATCAACGAGAGTTTAAGTGAGGCTACTAAAATTGTAAAAGATGGGAAAGTACTTTATAAGATTGCCATTAGTCAACACAGCGTTGATCATATAGACGCATTTTCAGATTTCCTCTTTCAATTCAGTCCAGATGCGAATTATTCGGCTGGAGCAAAATTCCAGATGGGATTGAAAAATCCCAAAACTGCCTTCATAAGAGGATATATTCAAATTGAATATTCCATACCATATCCTGAATTCTACTCATGTCCACATTTTCCTTGGATCTGTACAAGAACAGCGCATAAGAATGTTGTTATTTGGGGAGACTATATTAATCTTCTCGGATTAAATTTAGCATTTAGTTTTTCTTTGGTTCCTTATATCGATGAGAACGGCCATTTGCAGTTATCTGTGGAAGAGTATGATCACAAGGGGGTATTTGTTGCTTCGGATTTTACAACAATACCAATAATTTGCTCAACCGTGAATGTAGCAACAGGTAGTCTTCCACCAAATATACCTGTCTCACCAGAACAATGTACTGCAGCGATTGAAATCTTATTAAATAAATTATTGGTTGATTATCCTTTAAACTATACTATCCCTGATTTGGCAAGCAAAGTTACAGAGACTTTAAAGAAACGAATCAATAAGGGTCTGCCGTGCATCCTGAACAAAACCTTTGATAAAGGGTATGGATACGCATATTGCTGCCCAAATTCGCCGGGTTTTTCCATTGATTCTATTGATCAAATACCATTGGTTGATGTAAAATGGGAAAAGAAAGAATCGCAATTGAGTTCATTGCTTGGATGTGTAGATCCAGAGAAAGAAAATGTATGTCCACCGAGTTTTTTAGACAAAACTTATTATTTCCTAAACTTGTATTATCAGCCGTGCGCATATATACCATAACAACTTGCATCCTTCTCCTGTCCTCCTTATTGGCCTGCAAGCATGGGGGAAATACCTCTACTCACAAATGCCCTATCACTTTGGGCAGGGATGGGGAGAATACGCTCATTGCTGGCACGGGTGTGACACAAACATCCCTTTTTGATGGAGATAGTGGAGCTGCTTCTTATGCGCCGTTAGGGACCATTATCAAGATTGCGATAGACCCCGAACAGAATCTTTATATTTTGGAATTTCCTTTTGTTGAATATCAAGTTGGATCCTGGGGGATTACCTCGTATCAAGGTCCGGAATATCCTCGTATGATTAAGGTTGTCAATCTTGACACACAAATGCATTCGGTTGGAGGCTTCAGCGTTGCGCCGAGTACGATTCAATCCGTAGTGTGGAGCTCCAACCAATGCCCCACAAGCAATATTCCTTTGGACGGCGCTCCCTTGACCACTCCTGCCTGTCTCACAGATATAGAAGTGGCGGGTCCCCGATTGCTCTATGCGTTTGATACCTGGTCCAAATGGACCTCGAATGGCGTGGGGACAATACCCGATCTCTGTTGGAAC
>Ga0315296_10000176_pt1 | contig 61510 bp, 52 predicted proteins | sample YL17G14_18_MG_FD_203921 | JGI IMG/M metagenome (GOLD analysis project Ga0315296, IMG submission 203921) | Sediment microbial communities from Yellowstone Lake, YNP, Wyoming, USA - YL17G14_18 | ecosystem: Environmental > Aquatic > Freshwater > Lake > Sediment | place: USA: Wyoming | collected... | reverse complement strand
GGTTTCATCACGAAATGCAGCTATGACCACGCCGAAAAGCAGGTCTCCGCTACCCGCATCATCTATGATGAGTGTCATTGGGTATTGCCTTCTTCTCCCTGATGGATACTTCAAGCTCGTATAAAAACAGTCCACCAAGATTTCCATGATGGAAGATAAACACCTAAAACGACAATTTACGGTGAAAGATCAAGTGGGAAGTTTAGAAATGGGTGTGGAGAATATGACGGGTCGCTTGGATTCGAACCCTAACCCGAGTGGAGACATCTCCCGAAAACTCGCTTTTGACTCGACATTTTGGGTATCTCCGATATACCATTGAGGAACAAGACGCTTAAAAACAATATGTCGAAAGTGTAGAACAGAAAAACATGTGACCGAACGAATTAATCAGTTGATTAAAAAAAAGAGTGATAGGTTGCTTTGGCTTATGGTTACCATCTCAAAAACGGATTTTAGTCTCAACTGTTATTCTCTATTTCTATGCGGTTGCCAATACAGGTTGTTGAAGCTATAATCTTTCGAAGAAAGAGTGACACAATAGAGTATCTGCTCTTGAAACGGCTTCCTGATAGAAATGGATTCTGGCACTGGCAACCTGTTACGGGCGGTTTGGAAGAAAGAGAGACTCGAACAGAAGCCTTACGCAGAGAAATAAAGGAAGAAACTGGAATAAAGAATCTCATCAGGGTGATAGAAGATTTATACTATTTCGAGTTTTCAAACCCCAACCTGAATCAGGAATACGTCTATGGTGTAGAAGTGTCTTCCACAGAAGAGGTAGTGCTTGACGGAAGAGAGCATAGTGAATACAGATGGTGTGGCATCAAAGACGCTCTGCAATTGCTCTATTGGAAAGAGAACAAAGAAGCCCTAGAGAAGTTAAACAAGATTCTGGAAGATGGTCAGCTATAGCTTTTCCGCAAAACCAAAAACTGGCTCAAGAAATATGTCGAAAGCGTAGAACAGGAAAACGCTAAAATCAACGGCTTAGAGGGTCAAACTGTCCAAAACAAAGAATAAAGAGTGAGAAGGATGTTCGCATCCTTTCGTTTGACTTTTAAATTACGTCTCAAGAGCTTTCTTTGCTTTTTCCAGCATTGCGCCCATATTCTTCTCCATGTCCTTGCCGACCTTTAACTTGTCAACTAATTTGCCTAAGACAGAGTATGGAAGTTCATAGTCCATGGAATATGTGAACTTAGTTCCCTTGGCTGCGGGTTCAACGGCAAATGAGCCTGTCACCTTGAATTTGCTTGCGCCTATAGTGCGCATTGCCATCTTCTTGTCTTTCACAAATTCGGTAATCTCCATGTCCCATTCTTGCTGGTTCCCGCCCGCCGTTGCAACCCAATGCGAAGTTGAACCAACTCCGACAGGTCCCTTCGAGGTTGGTTCCATTTCTAAGTTTCCTTTATTTATCTCATTCATCTTTTTCGTGTCGTTTATGAAAGCGAAGACCTTTTCAGGAGAAGCCCCAATTTCAATACTCTTAGTCAACTTTCCCAAACAATCACCTCCCTTCAAACTAAAACGCAAAACTCTAATCTCTTGTTCTCAGCTTAAATCACTTGTGTAATTGATTTATTCACAGTTGCTTCTTCCCTAGGGTTGGGAGAAAACTCCACCCTTGCCTGTGTTGACATCTGATTCAGCCATAACTTTTCCGCAACATCGTTAGGTTTGTTTATCTGGTTCTACCCTAACGCTAAGAGGTGCAATCCCAGCAAGAGATGGCAAGATGTGTGATAATAATTGCTCTGCACTAAGTAGCCGAACTTTACCGCTTGGATTGGTTTGTGTCCAACCATTCTTCTCTTTATGGTATCTTTGTATATAGCCATGTTTAGTTGTGATGTAGATTGTGCACTCATTATTCTTCAACTGAATTCACCAATCCACACGGTATACTTCGGTTCTGCTATAACTTTTCCGCAAAACGGTTCTGTTAATTCTTAGGGGCTTAGGGACAAAAAAGAGTAAGTGTCAACTGATGGGATTTCGCTTCAATTACGTGACAGGTTCCATTGCACTCATCGAGAATGTAGTGGTATCTATAAGAGTCATCGCCTCGTCATAGATTTTTAAGAACGCTTTGTCTTTTAATAATCTTGCGTGACACTTCTCATGATCTGCTAGGCTGTCATATTCTACCTGTTCAATGTACGCACCCGAGATGCTGCCAAATGTTTGAGTGAAGAGCTTCCATGATTTCATCTCTTTGAACAAAGCTGGATTCTCTTTCATGAATCTCAGAAATCTCTTCAATAATGACTTGAACTCCGCTTGTTTCTCTTGTTTTACAGCATACGTTTCTATTACAAAAACAGTCATTCTATCACCTCCTTCTTATTCCATGTGTCATTTCTGCAGTATAATCGTAAGCTATATTAGTAATTTATTAAAAATCTCCCATCGTTCAAGTTCTGAAGAGTTAACAGAGCCCGAAAAACCAAAAAACTGGCTTAAAAGGACTGATAGAGAATACTTCTAGTGATGCAAAATGAACAGCACCAAACCCTTAAGATGCCAAAAATGTGGAAAACCCTTCAAGAAATTGAATACAAGGATTATTGTACTAAATGTCTTTGCTCACTTCGAAACAATTTCATTCAGCTTTTTAAAAGAGTCTCTATGATCATAACATGTCCCTTCAACTAGCCTTAGAGCTTCTTGAAAACTACACCATTTGAATTCAGAATGTTCCTTTCTATCCAGAACAACTTCCTCGTCTGAAGACACTTCCACACCGAATACGTATGCTTTCAAATACTTGCATACATGCCCATGTCGATTGAGATACTCAATGAGAGGAAGGTCGATAGGTTCATAATAGTGAACATCTTCTATTATCTTGATAATGTTCTTTATTCCAGTTTCTTCTCTGATTTCTCGCTTGAGCTTCCATTTTGGTTTCTCCTTTTTCTAAGCCCCCAGTAATTGGTTGCCAGAATTGCCCTATTTCTGGATGGCTCTTTGGAGGATGTCTTTTTAGAATTAGATACCTAATTTTCCCATCAGTTCTCTTGAACAAAATCGCTTCAATCTGGACTGGCAATCTCATCATTTTTCATGTACAAACTCCGCTCTGTATTCTCCCATCCGTCAGCGAGTTCATTTATTTCGTCCTCGATTTACTTCATACGGTTATTTCCTCGGTTCAGCTATAACTTTTCCGACCGACCGACAGGGTGCTACGGGAGCAGCGGAAACTTGCCCTGCCGCTGGAGAAGAGGCTGGAGAGGGCAGGGCACGGTAGGAGATGAGGTCGGTCTTGAGTAGCAGCACTATCCCCATCCCCTCGGGTACTTGAATTAGATGAGCAGCCCCTTCCCCAAGGAAGGGGTAAAACAATGTAGGTATGAGGGGTCACACATACATTGTTTTGCATGAATAAAATACCGAAAGCCTTTATGTAACCATGAAAATGTTATTCATGAAAAGGCTTTTCAGATACTTGTTGTTAACTTCTATTGGTCTAGAGGTTTATCAGAGGCGTTAATCGTGGAGGAGATTCTGCATCAGGCAGAACAGTTGGAGAAGGATTATGATTGGCTTGGAGCTTCTACGTTGTATGAGAAAGCATTGAATCTGTTGCGTGAAGATGATCTCTTAAAGAAAGGTGAGATTCATGAGAGGTTGGGGTATGCTCTTTACCGTCTTGCGTTTCAGGCTGAAACCATTGAAGAGTTCAGAGACAGGCTGCGTCAATCAACTGTTGCCTATGGAAAGGCTATCGAGTTTTATGGAAGACCAACAGAGTCCGAGAAGACGGCGAGAACATTGCGCTGTAACGCTGCGATCGCTTACATAGGCTATTGGCTTGCCTCGGAGGCACCTGAAAAGAAGAGGTTGCTGGATGAGTGTTGGCGGCTGACAAAGGAGGCTTTGAAATCTTTTGAAGAAGCTGGAGAGAGCTTGGAATATGGGAAAACATACAATCAACTCTCCTCAAGCGCATTTGACAGATATGTTTTTGAATGGAGTTTTCAAGCTCGTGAAAAACTAATGAAAGAGGCGCTGGAACATGGAGAGCGCACAGTCACTTTGCTTGCAGGTGTCAGTGACTCTCATGAACTTGCAAGAGCCTATGTGAAAACAGCCATGTACCTAACTATTGTCGGTTGGTATTTCGTTTCTGACATGGACGAGAAAGATGGTTACTACAAGAAAGGTTTTGGCTACTGGCAGAAAGCCAACGAGCTCTCGGAAGAAACTGCATTTCTTGAGTTGCTGAGCATATGTGAGAGTTTTGAGTGGAGCCATGATGAATTGCTAGCGCACTATGATAAGGCGCTGGACTACGCAAAGAAAGCCAAGGATAAATATATGGTTGGAGCTGCACTGGATTGGCTAGCGTATGCTACCCAGTGGAAAGCTGCGGGAACCGATGATCCGGACAAAAGATTGGAATTTTATCAGAAAGCTCTACAATACGCCAAAGACACTATGAATCAGTTCTCATCAATATCCTACATAAGTCCACGTGGTGGCGTGCTTTGGACAGGAGCGCCTAATGCGGAGTACTTCTACTGGTTGGGTTTTTGGGAAACTAATCTGAGGAAGAAACGTGATTTTTTGGAAAAGGCAGCAATGGAAGGGACTAACGCAATCAAACAGGCGGAGAACACGGGTTACCCTGACATCGTATCGTATGTGCATTACATACTTGCGAGAGTGTTAGGGCGCTTGGCGCAATTAGAAACGAACTCAGAAGAGAAAAGGAAGCTGTTAGAAAAAGCTTTGGAGCACTCGACTGAGTCTTTGAAACTCTCTGATCAACTTGAACGCTTCGTTTACTGGAATCTAGGTGTGAGGTGGAGCCTCTTAGCTGATTCAGAGGCTGAGCTGTCAGATCTTGAAAGGAACGCCGAGAACAGAAAGAGAATGTTCGAGGAAGCTGTTTCAGACAAGGAGCGTGGCTTACAACTATGCATCAAGCACATTTTGTACTTTGAGAAGACAGGGAATCTAGAGAACTATGCTACTCTCGGCTTCCGGCAATATACTTTCGGAGAGTGGCTGAGCCGTCTTTCTGTGTTAACCAATAACAATGAGCATCAAAGAAGAGCCATAAAGGCTTTCGAAGAAGCTGCCCTATCATTTCAGAAGCTGAGTATGTTCAGCCGTGTGGCAGAGTGCCGCTGGAAAGCTGCAGGAAGCTTCGATGGTCTTGGCGAGCACCTGAAGGCGGCTGAAAACTTCAGCTTGGCCTCAGACAACTACAAGCGCGCGGCTGAAAAGATTCCTCAACTCAAAGACTTCTATCAAGATCATGCATCCTACATGGAAGCATGGAATGCAATCGAGAAAGCAAGACATCATCACGGAGAAAAGCAATATGGACAGGCAAAAGAGCATTATGAGAAGGCAGCTAACCTCCATGAATCAACAAAGCGATGGAACTACCTTAGCCCAAACTATCTAGCATGGTCTAAACTAGAAGAAGGAGAAGACCTAAGCCGAAGAGAACAAACCGAAGAAGCCAAAGACCTCTTCCTAAAAGCAGCAAAGCTGTTTGCAGAAGCAAAGAAATCAATCCAAGCCAAACTGGAAAAGATCGAAGACAAAGACGAAAAGGAATTGTTAGTCAACCTTGCCGAAGCTTCTGACGTAAGAGAAGAATACTGCCTCGGAAGAATAGCCCTAGAAGAAGCGAAAATCCTCGACAAACAAGGCGACCATGCTGCTAGCTCCAGAAAATATGGCTCTGCAACCGAAAAATTTCAAAAGGCAACTGATGCCATGAAAGACGAATCTGATCGCCAAGAACTGGAACCCATAGTTTACCTGTGTCAGGCTTGGCAGACGATGACACGAGCAGAAGCGGAAGCCTCACCCGACTTGTACAAGGAGGCATCCAAACTCTTCCAAGAAGCAAAGGACCACAGCCTTGACGAAAAAGCAAAAATGCTGGCTCTAGGTCACAGCAGCTTCTGCAAGGCGTTAGAAGCAGGAACAAGATTTGAAGCTGTCCGAGATACGTCCCTTCATACATTGGCAACACAACATCTGGAAGGTGCAGCAAGCTATTATCTGAGAGCAGGGTTTAAAAACGCTTCAGAATACGCTGAGGCAACTCAGAAACTCCTAGACGCATACTTGTACATGCACAACGCTAAGACTCAAACCGATCCAACTAAGAAAGCCCAATTCTACATGATGGCCGAAAAGGTACTTCAAGCCTCAGCAGGATCATACCTCAAAGCAAAGCACCCTGAAAAACAAGAACAGGTTTCAAGCCTACTAGAAAAAGTCAAGAATGAAAGAGAATTAGCCCTATCCCTAACCGAAGTTCTACACGCACCACTAGCAACTTCAACCACCGCAACATTCACAACTCCCAGTCCCACAGAAGAAACGGCCACAGGACTGGAACGATTCGACCACGCCGACATACAAGCAAACATTATAACCCGCCAAAGAGAACTCAAAGTCGGTGAAAACCTCAACCTAAAAGTAGAACTTGTTAACGCTGGAAAAGGTCCCGCTCTCCTGATTAAACTAGCCGAAGTTGTTCCTGAAGGTTTTGAATTAGCAGAGAAGCCTGAGGTCTACCGCGTTGAAGACAGCTATCTCGACATGAAGGGAAAAAGACTTGGCCCCCTGAAAACAGAAGAGCTAAGACTCATCCTCAAGCCGAAGCTCCAAGGCACATTTGCTCTGAAGCCCACGATATTTTATCTTGACGAGAACGGCAAGTACAAGTCTCACGAACTGGAACCAGTTACCATAATGGTGAAAGAACTCGGGATAAAGGGCTGGCTTAAAGGAGAAAGGTAACGGTTAAACCAGTTTTGCGGGGGCCTTGTAGGATATACTCGTACATTCTTGCTTTCAAATCTGAAGTTTATGGAAGGACTATTACTTTCGGATACTGGCCGCCTGCAAGGGTCTGAATCATCACTTCGACACTCATACCCGATATCCAATTCCCAGTTGATTTTGGCAAAGTTATACTTCCACTTATGGTGACGCCAGCTATAACTTTTCCGCAAAGCTCTTTGTCTGTCTGTAATTGTAACTGTATGTAACAGAGAGATAATAGGGGTAGAGTATGTAGGAGTAGTAGTCGTACGTTTTGGGGCTTGGAGTTTGGGGCCGGATTTTTATCTCGTGTGTGTCAAACCAAAATCAAATCTGAGCGCGCGCTCTGGAAGAAGTGACGCGTGAAAGGATGGGAAACACTTGGTTTGTGACAAAGAACAAGGGAAACGCACCTTACAAAAGAAACGATACACGCTCTTTCCATCGATTGATGATATAATTCGCAAGGCTTCGTCGTCTATTCCTTTCTGCTATCTTGCGAAAGCGTCTAGACCACTGTCTCCAAACCCTCTTTCCACACTTCAGACATTTTGGTTCGTTAGCCATATATTTCTGAACGAAAGGTTCTTGTCTAATAGATTCCATTGCTCTATCAACATGCTTCTTGATTTTTTCTTTGTTCATTTTCCTATCTCTCATTTATTTTCCTCATTGATTCTGGAATGTGATAGTTTCCCATTTAATACGCTCTTGCTCAACCGCTTCTTTTATCATTCTCCAAAAGCTTTAACATTAGTCCAAAGAACAAGGAGAAGGAAGTCAAAGGATACAGAGGCTCACTATAAGGCTTATCAGGTTAGGTAGAGCAATAACACTCAGAAGCATCTAATCTTCTCTCAGTATCTTGTTCTTTCTTTTCTTGAGGTCTTCCTTCCCATTTTTCCACTCCACTGAAATCCACAGACTTCACACTTCTTAGAACCGGCTTGGACTGCTATTTTCTTACTTCCACATTGGGAACATCGTTCTTTTCGAGCCATCTATTTCATCTGCCAGTCATATTTTGGAGGTGAAAAGACAAAATTGGGCTATCATCTTCTCTTCTGCTTCTTTCCACCACGAGCTCTTCTCGTTTGATGACCTTAGCTCTATCACGTCGAGCGCTATTGATAGGTTTTCGCCGGGGATTCTGTTCTCTACTCGTGTTCTATCACCTCAACTTTCAATTGTCTATGGCGCCTTTTTCAAGATAAACCTGCTGTAAATATGCTAGGACATCGAAACATCCAAAGCACTCTAGTGTACACCCGATTGACAAACTTTGAAAGCGACGAATATCATGCTGCAACTGCCAAAACGCTGGAAGATGCGAAGCAGCTCATAGAAAGCGGGTTCGAGTATGTCTGTGACATGGAAGACTATAAGCTGTTCAGAAAGAGGAAGTGAAAAATCGTCAGAATACAATGAAAAACAGCTTCTATACACAAATCCTAAAAGGCGTTGCCACTTTCCTATATCGGGGGATTGGATTTGCCGGATAAAACCGCCAGAAAAGCCCATGAAAATTTCGCCTTTCGATTGAGGATGGGCGACTATGAGGTCGAGATCAACGGAAGCTACGACAACGTCTTGAACACACTCAAAGACTTGCCAAGCCTAGTAGGCAACATCGAAAAGGCGTTCGAAAAAGTGAAGCCTAAAAAAGTGGCAACGTTGACGGTCAGAACTGGGGCTCTCAGCTCACAGAAAACTGTCTCTCAACAATACCCGCAGATATCGCTTGCAGAGAAATTTGACGAGGCAATCTTGAAACTTCTCGAAACTGACTGGGGAAAATGGCGCCCTCGAACCATCGAGGAACTCGGAGAAGCCTTGAAAGCAAGCGGGATGGAACCTTCAGCGCGCACGCTTGCTGGAGTTTTAATGGACTTAGTGAAGAAAGAAAAGGTCAGACGTTGGAACACCAACGCTGGCTACGTGTATATTCTAGCTGAAAAGGAAGCTCTACGCTCAAGAGGCGAAACCGAATGAACAGGATCGAAGCACGCATTAAAACACCCTTCGGAGAAATCATAGTTGAAGGCGAAAACCCGCAAGAAGTCCTCAAAATGCTAGAGAGCTTCCCAAACGATTTCATGCAAAAAGTCTCAGACCTCGTTTCAACCCGTTTAATACCATCAGGCGCTCAACTCAAAGGCGTTGTAGAATCAACAACGGAAGGACCTGTAATAATAGCCCACGAAAACCTGACACATTATGAAGCGATAGGTTTAACATTGTATGCTTCAGAGAACAAGAAGAACACAGCGGCCCATATGACAAAACTACTGGAATCAAGCGGAATGAAATGCATGGTCCCAGCACGACTAAATGAAATGACCAAGAGAGGACAAGTGTTCAAGCCAGATCCCAGCAGACCCGAATTCAAGCTCACCATACAAGGCGAGAGATGGCTAGAAGATGAGGTCTTGGCGAAGCTCAGAGGTAAAATGGGTTGACCGAAGAACGGGCCCGTATAACGGTTCACGTTAAATATAAGGATGTTGAAAAAATACTTTCGGGTAACATCGAGGAAGTTTGGCTGTTACTCAACAGATTCTTCACGGAATTACTTCCTTCATTCGAAATCGCAAGAAAATTGACATTGAACGTTGACCTGCAAGCATTGGCTAAAGACATCGAAAACGTTATTGCCTTTGCTGAAGAAGGCCAATATCTACTTGTCCAAAGGAACAAGCTAACAGACAATGAGACTCTTGCCTTGTTGCTGCTAGCTAACTACGTAGGTCGCCAATTGGGCAAGACCCAAAGCGACGGTCTTTCCAAAGAAGAATTGCAGTCGAAACTTGGAAAAGACTCGAAAATCACAAGCACCCGTCTGGGCGAGCTTGTGAAAAGCGAGATAGTGATGAAAACTGCTGACGACAAATACAAGATCACAACTTTCGGCATAGCTCAGATCCAAAAAGACATTCTCCCAAGAATCAAAGCCAGAATTGGCACATAAATCAATTTGCCAGTCTTGTGAGCTTTAGGTAGGCGGTCGCTTTTGCGCGTATTGATACCTGCGCGGTTTGCCCTCTCTCGTTAAGACTCCATCCTTAACCAAGTCGATCAATGCGTGAGCCACGGCCGTACGGTCATAATGGAAACCGCGCCTCGCCAACTCAGTGTGCACCTCACTCAGGCCCTTGGCACCTGCGAACCAGCCTTCTTCCCACAGTTTCTGAATTATACCTTTGCACGTTTCTGCCCTTGGCGGCTGTGCAGATCTCTCGGCAATAAAAGGAGCCTCTTTCAACTTCTCAGTTACCGTTGAAAGAATCTTGTCTACAGTTGATTGCAGCTGGTCTTCTTGACACTCTATCTCGAACTCTATTTCACCTATCTTCATCTTTAACCGTATTGGCGGTTTTACTTCTTTTTCTGTCAAGAGTCCACCTTGTTGTTTATTGTATTGTGCATCTTGTTCATGCACAACACTTAAATATGTCCTCCCTAAACAATTGGCTATTGGTGAATCTTTGTGATTGCACAATACCCTATTGCAACAACACCAAAATATAACTTTCCACAATCCGCCATGGACACACTACTTCCCCAAAAATTCACCCAGCTCAGCCTAAATTCACTCACTCATCCGCAGAATCAGTTCTTTCAGTTGAATCAACAAACCCTTCAACGGCACGGCATTGACGAAAACCTGCAAACATTTAGGCTCAAACTTGAGCCAATACTTCTCAAACCTATACACAAAGAAACCATCGTTGCAGCTCTAGACACGTCAACAATGAAAATCGGCGAAACAAACGCAGGGATAGTGATAGCCGTCAGAAGCGCAAACGTCTGGAAGCAAGAAGACAGCTACCGCTACACTCGACTTGGCCCGTTCATATTCCATATAACCGAGGAGAACAGAAGAGAAATCTACAACACCTTAGAAAGGGCGTATTTCGCGCCGCTACATGAGCGAAATCACCAAAGCGCGCCAAGTCTATCACAGATGCCCACCCGCATAGCAAGTCTTCTCGAAAGATGGCTTCAAGCAATGCTCGCAAAAACAATGACCAAAGGACTAATCCTCTTCGACGGTTCACTGACTTCTGGAACACCAGACACACCGATACATCGCATGAAGGAAATCCTGAGCAATGGCAGGGACAGAGGCAACATCGTCTTGGCTTTCTCAAAAATGACAAACCTAAGAGTCAACGGCTGCCTCATAACAGACCTCGCATTCGAACACACGCCTCCATATCTGCTTGAAACTATCGGCTTGAGACTCAACCCTCCAATGTTGCCATTAGGCGATGTTTATGTTGCCAAATTAAGTAAGGGTAGCTGTGCCTTCAGACTCGACATCGACAAAGAAGTCTCGCCCTTTGTGAGAATTGAAGCTGTTGAGAAACTGCTGGGGAACGACCTGATCTCACAAAGCTACCCCGAAACCCTGCGCCTCGCCCATATACTGTGCACCTTCACGGCCAATGAAGTGCTAGCTATGCAACATTTCATAACAATGAAATGTGGTCTCCAAATAATCAATAGACCCGATATGCACAGACTTTTGTTCGGACCGTTTGGCAAAGGAGAGAACTACTCATGAAACTGTACAGAAAAGAAGGAAACATAGTCCAAATACTGAGTTTTCCAAATGAAACTGTCGAGAAAGGGGATTACCTGCTTGTTGAAGACAACGAAGCGGGAAAAGCATTGATTGTGCAAGTAATAGATGTGCAATTTGCCAGCATTCCAGGCGTCCTAGAAGAGTTGCTCCGCAGTCTTCCAGACGGAGGTGAGCTGATTCAAGGCGAGGACGTTGATCCGCTACAGATTGCCCCACACATTACTTACATTCAGGACGCCAGTCTACTCATCTGTAAGATTCGAGCAACCGTCGAGAATGAAAACCTAAGCCCGAGCAGCTCATGGCTTCCCTCACGGTCACAATCACTAATAAAAAAACTTCCGCTACCAACGCTGCTCAGACTCGCAAAAATAGACGGAAAACTCCCAATAACTTTGGGAACAACAAAAGACTCCTCACTTCTAACTATAGACGCTTCATCTCTGGACGGGAGACTGAACATTATTACAGGAAAGAAAGAGACAGGAAAATCTCACCTGTCCAAACTACTAATGACAAATCTGCTGGGCTACAAAGCCACAGTCTTCGTCTTCGACTTGAACGGTGAATACCTGAGTCTTGGAATGACATCCGACGGAAAAAGAAACATCAACTACGATAAGATGCATGTCTTGACACCTTCTCAAAACTTCAAGGTGGCTCTAAAACAGCTGAACCTCCACATCATGCTCGGAATTCTTGTCCATGCGCTTCACCTACCCGGAACCTCTGCTCGCGAATTCAGGCGGATATGGAAGGAACTGCGAGAAAGGAACACCCTTACACTGCATGAGCTTGGAGAAACAATCCGCAACTGGAACTGCAACCCGCACGTCCGAGATGCTTTATTCTCACGATACCACGCCTTAGCAAACACAGGCTTTTTCACAGACAACATTGCTGAAGCTGAATTGCTGGAAGAGTCTTTGCTAAAAGCTAATGGAGAGGGCGGAGCCATAGTAGTAAACCTCAGAAACACCTCGGCGATTGACCGTCAAATAGTCGTGGAATACATTCTTGGAAAACTCGTTGAATCGCTTTCGAGCTGGAAGCTGAAGGCAGTGTTTCTCTTCGCAGAAGAAGCTCATCTCTACTTGCGCGAGACTTACTGGGACGACATTGTGACCCGCATGCGACATCTCGGAATCTTCACAACCTTCATAACCAACCAGCCCGACACGATAAGGGAAAACATCTACAGACAGGCAGACAACATCTTCCTTTTCAATTTTACGAATGAGCATGATTTGGATGTGGTCTCAAGAGCTGCGCGGGTAGATGCTGAAACGGTAAGATCTATCGCTCGAGACCTGCCACCTCACCATTGTCTTACGTTGGGAAGAGTGGTCAGAGACTTTCCTGTTGTTGCCAGAGTCAAGGAAATGGATATTAAGACTATGGGAGAAACAAGGCTTTTCTTCGCATAATGAAACCACGATCCGATAACTGCTGAAAGTGATTGTACTCCAGTGCGACCCACTTCACCTCTTGATTTCTGTTTCTATGATTTCGGAAACCAACTCAGCGATCGCTGGTGCCGCTGTCAGACCGGGAGACTCTATCCCCACCAAATTGATTAGCCCGAAGAGGTCTCTGTCAGCTTCATGTCTTATAACAAAATCCTTGAATCCGTCTTTGGGCCCTTGAAGCTTCGGTCTTATGCCAGAAGAATCCTCATGGATTTGACGATCGTGTATTCTAGGCACAAACCTCGATACATCTTCTCGAAACTCCTTCTCATCAGATTCTACAGAATAATCAATCGTGCTAACATAGTACGCATTGGGGCCCAGTCTAGTCGAACCAGTGAGATCGGGTGTTAGGTGAATACCCAGGCCAGGTCCTTTTGGAACGGGATAAATAAGCATCTTTGCGAGTGGTTTTCCTGTCACCCTAAAATAGTCTCCTTTGCAGGGGTGAATTCTATAGCCAATTCTGTCTACGTCTAAACCTGCCATACCCGCAACTCTGTCGGAAAAGAGTCCGGCACAGTTTATCACTATTCTGGCGCCAATATGAAACTTCTCAGTGAGGCTCACTCCTCTCAATTCATAGCCGGCATCGACTTCCTTCAGGCTCGCAAGCTCCGTCTCGGTAGCCAGCACTGCGTTATGTTTCCGCGCCTGCGCGTAGAAATAGTTCATCAACTCGTCCGGCTCAAGTATGCCAGTGGATGGCGAAAGAAGAGCCTTCTCAACGTCAACATTCGGCTCCAACTTCTTAACCTCATCCCTGTCCAAGAACCTCAAACCTTCTACACCGTTATCGTTTCCCACCTGCATCAGTTTGTCAAGCTCTTCAACCTCTTCTTCTCCTATTGCTACCGTTAACTTACCCAATTTCTTAGAGGGAATCTTGTATTTCTCGCAAAGCTCGTAAAGCATCACGTTTCCTTTCACGCACAACTTTGCTTTCAAAGAATCATTAGGGTAATGAATACCTGAATGGATGACACCGCTGTTATGGCTGCTTGTCTCTTGGCCATATCGTCCATTTTTCTCGATAACGTAGACACCTTCGTTGTTCTCAGAAACCTTCGCAGCGACTGCAAGACCTACCACGCCGGCCCCTATGACTACTATGTTTGCCGACTCCATGGACACCACCAAAGCAACCATTGCAGCTGATATTTCACTATTTACAGCTTTTTACTTTGCTTAATTTATCTTTGTTCTTTCTGAAAAACTCTTTGAAAGTCTTAGTAAGATCATAGTCTTCAACCTGGTCAAGTGGAACCCATCTCAGTTGAAGTGCGTCGCTGCTTGCACGGATTGATTCCGGGGAAGTGTGGAGCACTGTGCTGAAATCGATGATGACAAAATGATACTTTATCTTGCCACGCTCATCCATGGAAACTTGGGCCACGACATCAATAAGTTCAGGCTTGTCGACTACAAGACCGGTTTCTTCCTTTACCTCTCTTATCACCGTCTGTTCTAGACTCTCGCCCAACTCCACTATCCCTCCAGGAATACTCCACTTGCCCTTTCCAGGATCATTCTTCCTTTTCTCAAGCAGAATCCTGCCGTGGCAAACTATGATTGCACCGACCCCCACAATCGGCCGGTTCGGATAGAGCCTGCTCAACGTATTAAACTCCTTGGGTAGGGCAACCTTATTCGTATCTTAACGCTTCAACGGCTTTAAGCTTTGACACCTGTCATTCTAGCATGGCCTGAAAACAACAGTCTCTAGCCTATCACTGTTCCAATATCTTGTCCTTCTATAGCTCTCAAGACATTCGTGGGTTTGAACCCGTTAACCACCACGACTCTTACTTTGTGACGCCTCAGAATTTTCACGGCTTCCGGGTCGATGATCTGATGGATACCCGCCTTGTGCTTGTCTTCCAAAAACACGCGCGACAGGTCTTCAAAACTCAAATGATCCAGCTTCACAGCGTTCGGATGCTTCTTAGGATCTTTATCATACACGCCGTTTTGATCCGTGGCTTTAACCAGCACATCAGCCTTGACTCTATCAGCTACCAATGCTGCCACTGTGTCGGTTGTCATGCCAGGCTTCAGGCCGCCCATGACTACGACCTTTCCCTTGACCAACCACTTCACAGCATCATTTATGGTCAAGGGCATGGTTTCACAACCAGCTTCCCCTAGCTTTTTCAGGAGAAGCTGGGCAAAGATTCTTGAAACCGAAATCGCTATCTCGTCTTGAGCTGGTTCGTCAAGACCAATATTCCTCGCAGCAGCGATGAACTCTCTCGCCAACTTCCCGCCGCCGACGACGACTACCAGCCCATGATTTTGCCTGCTCAGGTCTTTCAATAAGTCGGAATACCTGCTGATCAGGTCGGGGTTGATTGGTGAGGCGATGACCGATCCGCCTATCCTTAGCACGATTCGCATGAGCGCTACATCCTTATGCGTACTATACAAGTGGGCAGGTTAAAAATTCTTTACAAAAAGCTCGTCAAGTCTTTTTGGCCTTTGTCTTTTCCCATCTCCATCCTTATCGTTTCCCCGAAGTGTATGAGCAGACCGTCCACTGCTGCAACGGTCGGAACCCCTGTTTTCCCTTGAATCAACTTCGCTTCCTCCTCAGGTCCCTGGAGAAGCATGCTCATTCCAAGATGTGTCATTAACGCTTGTTCAGGATGGGTTGCGTCAACTATTCTTATGGCGTCATCAGTTGACATGTGTCCCTTCCAAGGTTTTCCTGAAGGCCTCATAACACACAAAGCCAAAAGACGCACTTTCTGATAGTACTTGGCTATGTCTTCATAGTATTCAGTATCGCTTGTGTAAGCGAAATCTCCAAACTCGGTTTCAAACCTGAAACCAACAGTATCAGGATCCGTGTGTCTTGCTTCTGTTGTCAAGACGTTGATGTCTCCAGCTTTGAATTTGAGACCTGGAGCTACTTCGATTTTCTGTCCAACCATTTTCTGATGATATTTGGAGATTGAAGCCTCGCAGCCGCTACTCCCTTCCAAGACACTCTTAGGTGCAGCCAGTACCCCTTGCTTCCGAGTCATCCCTCGTGTCATGGCTTCAACTAGAATCTCAGCATCATTGTAATGGTCTGGATGACAGTGGGACACAAATATCGCGTTTATGTGCTGAGGGTTAAGACCTTCGCTTATTGAGTGCACGAGGGCTCCAGGACCAGGATCCAAATGCAAGTTCAAGCCTCCTCCTATGATTCGTATCCCAGCAGTACGCCGCTTCTGCGTTATCGTTACAAATCTGCCACCGCCGGTTCCAAGAAAAGCTATTCTGAATTCAGAGTTCATCAGTAAGTATTCTGGTGATTACGCCATTTTTGCCTTACGCATTTCTCTGCTCCATATCACCAAAAAGCGTTTTTAATCTGGCCTTCAAAGGAATAGGCAAAAGCAACAGGAAAGGCTCGCTATGAACGACAAGCTGATCTTGAGCGGCGTGACGCCATATGATTTCGACTTAAGTGTCTCCATCTTTTCTGATGGCGACAGACAGATCCGAAAATACGAAGACGGAAAGTTCTGGCAGGTCATAACAATCGACGGCAAACTAGTTCTTGTCACCGTGAAAGCCTTGGGAACCGTGGACCACCCAAAACTATCAGTTGAATTGAGATCGGATCACAGAATCTCTGAAAACGATCGAGGAAAAGCCAGAAAAATAGTGAGCACTCTTCTGAATCTTGGTTTTGACCTAAAGCCATTCTATAAACATGCAAGAAATGACAAGACGCTGACGGGCTTGATCCAAAGACTGAGAGGGTTGAAGAGCCCAACAACACCTACAGTCTATGAAGCTTTGATTGACTCTATTGTTGAACAGCAAATATCTTTAGCCGTGGCACACGTTCTGGAAACAAAACTAATCAAGACCTTTGGCCAAGCTCTGAAACTGAAAAATGAAGTCTACTATGCTTATCCGACAGCTCGGAAGTTGGCTTCTGCGAGCATTGAGCAACTACGCGGTCGCGGTCTATCTCTGAGGAAAGCCGAATACATCAAAGGTGTCTCAAAGATGATCACAAGCGGAAAACTGAACCTAGAAAGCTTCAAGGGTTACAGTGATGTGCAAAAGATAATTAAAGAACTTGATGGGATCAGAGGCGTTGGAATCTGGACGGCTGAGCTCACGGTAATCAGGGGAATGCAGAAACATGAGGTCATTCCTGCTGATGATCTGGGCTTGAGAAGAGTCATTTCGCACTATTATTTTGGTGACAGGAAAATCTCGAGTCAAGAAGCCCGCAGAATTGCTGAGAAATGGGGAAAATGGAAAGGATTGGCAGCGTTTTATTTGATAATGGCTGAGATATTGCAGACAGAAGGTAAGTGATCAGGCATGACCCGACACTCAAGCGTTGGTGTTTAAATAAAAGTCTGAAAATCTTAGAAATGAAATGAAAAAAACTAAAGCACTAGCACTCTTATCTGGTGGTTTGGACAGCACCTTAGCTGTAAGACTACTGTTGGAGCAGGGTGTCGACGTTGAGGCCATAAACTTTGTGTCTCCTTTCTGCCTCTGCGACAAAGGCGGATGCGGAGCTTCCGAAGTGGCCAAAAGGTTCGGCATACCGCTGAAGGTTGTGAGTGTCGGCCAAGATTACTTGAAAGTTGTGAGAAAACCTAAGCATGGTTACGGGAAAAACATGAACCCTTGCATAGATTGCAGGATCTTCATGCTGAAGAAGGCGAAAAAATACGCGCGGGAAATTGGGGCCTCATTCATATTTACTGGTGAAGTTTTGGATGAGAGACCGATGTCTCAGCATCTAGGAACGATGAAGACAATAGAAGAGGAGGCTCGATTGAAAGGCAGAATATTGAGACCTCTCTCTGCAAAGTTAATGCCCATGACGACAATGGAAACGGAAGGAATTGTGGATAGGGAAAAACTGATGGATATTCGCGGAAGGTCAAGGAAGAGGCAGATTGATCTTGCTAAGAGATTTACGATAGTGGATTATCCTTGTCCGGCAGGGGGCTGTTTACTAACTTACAAGGAATTCGCCAACAAGGTGAGGGATCTTTTCAACCATAGGAAAAGGGTTTCCTTGAAAGACATAGCTCAGTTAAAGCTGGGCAGACATCTGCGGTACGGAAAAAACAAGATAATTGTTGGAAGAAATGAAGCTGAAAACAAGAGTTTGCTTCAAATTAAGACGAGAAGCGACTATTATTTCGAAGTTCCTGACTGTGGAAGCCCTAACACAATTCTTCAAGGACCAAAAACAAAAGAAGCAATCGAGAAAGCAGCCGCGTTGACAGCTTATTACTCAGACAGAAGAGACGGCGACGTTCTCGTAAAATATGGAATGAACAGCCTAACCAAGTCGATAAGAGTGCCCATTCCTAGCAGAGAGGAAATAGAAAAGATGAGAATAGTGTGAAAACGAAACTTCATATCTATGGCTATGCTTCTTTTTGGACGTGTCGTCGGCTGATGTTGCGGTCAAGGTCTTTCGCGAACTAGAGAATGAAGACCTCCGTGTGTTACAGGTCATAGAGACTGCAATGAGTAAACATGAATTTGTTCCAAAAGAACAGATCGCAAGATTCACAAGATACGACCTTGCCAGGGACACGGACTTCAGACTAAGCCGACTCAGCAAGCTAGGCCTAGTCTACCGGATGCGGGGTCCGTATGTCGGCTACACCCTGAACTATGCAGGCTACGATTGTCTAGCAATAAACGCCCTAGTCAAAGCTGAAGTGCTAGAAGCATTCGGCAAACCCTTAGGGGTAGGTAAGGAAGCAGATGTCTTCGACGCTCTAGGCCCCAGAGGCAGACGCCTTGCAGTGAAATTCCACAGACTAGGAAGGATTAGCTTTCGCCAAACAATGCGCAAGAGAAGCTATACGACAGAGCCCAGTGCACGCTGGCTTTTTCAGTCACGCCTCGCTGCGGAAAAGGAGTTCCAAGCCCTCAAGCTTCTCTTTCCTCGCAAAGTGGCAGTACCGGAGCCGTTTGGCCAAAGCCGTCACGTCATAGTTATGGGAATGATTGAAGGCGCAGAACTCGCCAATTGGAAAAGACTGCCAAGGCCTGCAAGGATTCTTAAAGAGATTCTGCGAAATGTCCGGAAGGCCTACCTAAAAGTCGGCATCATTCATGCAGACTTGAGTGAGTACAATATCATTCTGAAACCTAACAAACATATCTTGATTATTGATTGGCCACAATTCGTTACAAGGGAACACGTGAACGCTCAAGAACTTCTGAAACGTGATGTTGGGAATGTTCTCCAGTATTTTAAGCGCAAACACAGGTTAGCTGTTGGACTCCAAGAGAGCTTGAGATATGTCACAGGAAAAAGCAAGACGCTTATCTTGTAGACACATCCAGCATAATGTAGAGGATATTGTTGCCCCGCAGCAGGACATTTCCATAGTTTGTAATCAGTTGGTCAGCTTTAGATTCAGTTGCTCCTTCCAGAAGTATGTTCATGTGACCATCGCATTTTATCATTTTGCCCCTGTATTCACCGCCGTTCTTGAGCACCACAGCGATTCCTGCGTTCAATTGCTTGATGAGCACGTTGAGCGGCTTCTTGCTAGGTTCCATTTGAGCACCTTGATGTTTGGATACAATTACACATTACGACCAGTCATCACGTATAAAAGCCTTATGAAACTCAGTGTTATCTCTCAAGAAGGAGGCCTTTTTTCCACAACCTAAAAAAGCTATAGCGCGCGCATTCGTGGACTCTGTTTTGGGTCTTGATAGAGCTAAAGATTCAATCAAGAACTCGCTAGAACGCCAAGTTTCCTCTTGCAGTTCAGCTGATAGTTGATTGGAAAATCGGGTTTTCTTTAGAATAAAGACTTAAGTAACCAGCAGCGTGCTAGAAAATGACGGGAATGAAGATAGTCGTCGTAGATCATGTCTATCTAGAAGAGAAGCACATCAGTACACTTCAGTCCCTCGGGGATCTAAAAGTCTTCAAGAACCCGCCTAAAACTGCTGAAGAATTGACAGAGAGAATAAGAGAAGCTGATATAGTCATAGTCGGCTGGAGCCACTTGACCAGAAGCGTTATCGATTCTGCTAAGAAGCTCAAAATGATTTCAATATGGGCCACAACGTGCCATTACGCTGATCTTGAAGCAGCAAGAGAAAGAGGGATTGTTGTGACTCATGTTCCTGGATACGCAACGGAATCTGTAGCAGAATATACGTTTGCTCTGCTGTTAGCAGCGACGAGAAAATTGATCTTGGCTGATAGATATGTGAGAAGAGGTGAATTCGACTGGAGGCCTTTCGGAGGCAGAGAGCTATCTGGAAAGACTCTGGGCGTAATTGGTACAGGAGCCATCGGCTGTCGTGTCGCAGAGATGGGTCGAGCCTTTGGAATGCAAGTTCTTGGTTATGATAAATACCCCAGTCTCAAGAGAGCAGAAGGGATTGGAATGAAGTACGTCGATCTTCAAACGCTATTGAAAGAGAGCGACGTAGTGACGCTGCATGTCACCTTGACGTCAGAAACTGGGAAAATGATTGGCAAGAAAGAGATTGCCCTAATGAAAGATGGGACGATAATAGTCAATACGTCTCAAGGGAAGGTGATAGATGAGAAGGCTCTTGCTGAAGCTTTGAAGTCCGGCAGACTGTCATGCGCAGGGCTGGATGTTTTTGAAGAAGAACCTCCTGCGAAGAACAACCCACTGTTCAAACTTGACAACACTGTGCTTTCTCCACATATCGGATTCAACACTGTCGAAGCTAAGGTGAGATGTACAGACATTTGTGTCGAGAATGTCGCGAAGTTTCTGGAAGGGAAGCCACAAAACGTTTGCTAACACAGCCCAAGGTTGTCTAAAGGTGAAAGGTGAGTTGAAGTGAATCTGACCAAACAGGAAGAACAGATGCTCAAAGGCGAATTTGGCGTAGGAACTCAGAAGGCAATGGAATTGCTTGTCGCCATAGGGGATGCTTATGACGCAGAAAGAATGATCCCTGTAAACCGAGCTCATGCCGCATCAAGCGGACAAGAAGGAGACTTGTACTTTGTCGAGCTTCTGGCTGACGGCGGTGCAAAGTGCAAGGTTCCGACGACCACAAATCCTGTTTATGATCTCAAGTATTTCCATAGCCTTTTTGATATTCCAGAAAAGGAAGCTGACGTTGCTCGAAGAGTGATGGAAGCTTACAAGCGAGTGGGGGCTGTGCTCAGTTGGAGCTGCACACCTTACTTGTCAGAAAACATACCGCTGTATGGTGAAAACGTTGCGTTTTCAGAATCAAGCGCTACGCCATATGTGAATTCTGTTATCGGAGCCCGGACAAATCGGGAAGCGGCCCAAAGCGCGTTAGCTACGGGAATCGTTGGCAAGACGCCTGAGTACGGGTTACACATAAAAGAGAATCGGAGAGGAACGTTCCTAGTCGACGTGAAAGCACCATTGCAGGACGAGTTTGACTACACCCTTCTAGGATACTACGTTGGCAAAATCGTAGGCTATGGAATTCCCGTGGTGACTGGAATATCTAGATGTCCGAACACGGAAGAACTGATCAACTTCTGTGCGATGTCAAATACGTCTGGAGCAATTTCCATGTTCCATATACCAACGTGCACGGTAGAGGCCTCGTCCATTGAAGAAGCCTTTCAAGGCGATGTCCCAAAGGACAAAACCACAGTTACAGACGATGAACTGAAGAAGACCCACGAAGAACTTCAAACAACAAGTGGAAAAATAGACCTTGTCCAGCTTGGATGCCCGCATTATACTCTCGGACAGGTGAAAGAAGTTGCAGGACTACTTGACGGAAAAAAGATACATCAAGGTGTATCGTTCTGGGTTTGTACGTCGGCTACCACGAAACTCTTGGCTGACAAGATCGGCCACACGAGCATCATAGAAAAGGCGGGTGGACATGTCGTTGCTGACACGTGCATAGATGAGCCGTGCTGGATTGACTTTAAAGGGAAGGTTGGAATGACGGACTCGCCTAAATGTGCCTACTACAGACGGTTCAAAGATGTCATTGTTGAAAGAGTTGAGAATTGCGTTGACGCTTCGATCAAAGGCAGGTGGGGATGAAAACCTTGGTAATCTCGTTGAAGTGTCACAGGATTATCGGAGGCTTAGGTGAAGGCGAGGCATTAGTGTCTCATGAGCCGATCTGCTTCTACCTCACAGACCCGGATACCGGCATCATCAGGGAGAAAACTCATGAATTAGCCGGAAAGAACATTGCAAACAAAGTCCTCATATTTCCATCAGGAAAAGCTAGTTCGGTGGTTCAGATAGACGGTTTGTTCAAACTGGCGTCACACAACCTTGCTCCCAAAGCAATGATAGTTAGGGATGTGGAAACTGTGCTTATAGTCAGCGCATTCATTGCAAAGGTTCCCCTTGTAGATAAGTTGGAAAAGGACCCATTCGAAGTTATTCGCGCCGGGGATTTTGTGAGAGTAGATGCAGACAAAAGCACAGTCACAATAGAAGAGGGAGGCACTCGGTTTAGTCGTCTGTAACCTACAGTTTTTGCTCGAGACTTCTTCTAATCCGTTCGATTCCTTCTCTGACTTGCTCATAAGAGACGGAGTATGATATTCTCAGATGGCCCCTGCCTACATTGCCGAAGCCTGACCCTGGAGTCGTTGCCACTCCAGCCTGTTTTAATAAGTATACAGCTAATGCTTCATCTGACTTTTCGAAGTTCGAAAAATCTGGGAAGACGTAGAAGGCTCCTTTGGGCACGGTGTATGAGAGAGTCTTGAACTTGCCAAGCTCACTGAGCACATGTCTTCTTCTCCTGTCGTACTCTGTTACCATCTCTTGAACACAATTCTGAGGCCCTGTCAACGCGGCAATGGCTGCCATTTGGGAAATTGCGTTTGGGCAGAGAGTGGCGTAGTAATGCAGTTTGCGCAGCGTGGCAGAGAGATTTGTTTCGGCCGTTGCGTATCCGATTCTCCAACCTGTCATTGCGTATGCTTTTGAGAAACCGTTTACCGTTATTGTTCTGTCTTCCATGCCGGGCAGCGAGCCTATGCTTATATGTTCTGCTCCGTCGTAGACGATCTTCTCGTATATTTCGTCACTGAAGACTATCAGGTTGTGTTCCTTGGCCACGTCAGCTATGATTTCCAGATCCTTTCGGGTGAACACTCTTCCAGTCGGATTAGAAGGGTTACACATCCAGATCATCTTTGTCTTCCTTGTTATCTTGCTCCTCAAAGCTTCAATGTCCACTGAGTAGTCCTTCTTTTCATCAAGCGGAACTGGAAGAGGCAAGGCTTCTGCTAGAAGAGTGTCTTCAAAGTAGGATGGGTAATACGGGTCTAGAATCAGTGCTTCATCACCCGGGTTCAGAAAACCCATAGCCACAATCAACATCGCTTCCTGAGAACCAGAAGTCACCGTAATCTCTGTTCGCGGATCAGCTTCAAGGCCATTGTCCTTCTCAAGCTTTTCCGCTATAGCCTGACGCAGCTCCATCGTCCCGTCAATTTCTGTGTAATGGGTGAAACCTCTCCTAGCCGCTTCAACCGCTGCGTCTACGATATGCCTTGGCGTCACGAAATCTGGCTCACCTTGCTCAAGATGAATGACATCCTCCATTTTTGCTGAAAGCTCAAGCATCCTGCGGATGGCTGAAGGCTTTATCAAGCTAACTCTTCTAGAACCCTCAGACAACATTCTACAACCTCATTGCTGGTTTGCAGACGTTATCACGTAAGAAGCAATATAAGAATTGGCCTGTGCATCAGTCAAATCCCACAAGAGAACATGAGCGCCAAATCCTATCCAATATGAGAAGACTTCATTGCAGGATTGCCCAAGAACACTTCTAGTAATTATTGAAGATTTCTATTATGAAGAGCCTGCACTCTAGACATAGGCTGCATCATTCAAGTGGCTGGTCGGGCGGGCAAGACTTTCATGAAGCGAAACCTTCATTTTGAATTCGCCGAGCTGGAGGGTGACCTCCAGTTCTCCTGCGACGCTCCGGTTTCTGCTTGTATGCCTGGTAGGCTGGGTGACACCCACCTTGGGTAGGCATCTACAGCGTCTCCGTCAGCCAAAGCCGTTGACTATGCGAAGGACACAAGTCAACTATCCACATTTGGGTAACTAGCATACTAACGAGTCGCGCAGAAGTGCTTTGTCTTGCGAATGTCATTCGTATATCGATTTCCTCAATCCCACGTCCAAAAAGACTACTGCTTTCTCTTTTTCGTCTATCATGTAGATTACGCGGTATTTTCCAATTCGCCATCTCCATAATCCCTCAAGTTTTCCACGCAACTTCGTTCCTGCATAAGGTCCCTCTGCAGCTTTTTGCAAGCCATCCAGAATCTTTTCCTTAACGCTTCTTGGCAGCTTGCCAAATTCCTTAGTGAAGCTTTTTGTAAGAATCGACTTATATGGCAAAGCCTAGTCCTTCATCAGAGCTTCTCTGATTTCTTCAGGACTGTTTGCAACGGAATACTTCTTTTTCTTGTATTCTTCGAGGCTCTTCTCTATTCTTTCCAATCCTTCCTTGTCAGATTGTTCCTCCAAAGTGGCCAAAATCTCTTCTATCTTCGCAAAATGCACATACAGTTCCTTCAGCAAAGGACGGGGAACCGAGACAGATTCGGTCAATTCACTCACCAGCTAAAACAACGTTTCACAAGGTAATTAATCTATTCGAAGAAAATGTAACCCACTGCTGCTTGAATGAGCCTTGAAGTTCAACCATATGGTAACAGTCACATCTCTAGACAGCGATTTGCAGCTCGAATCGCTTGCGATTCCTCAGAAACAATTGAAGAGGATTGCCAAGCCGCCTGTTGCAAATAGACTCAAACTTCAACTATCTTGCCGAAAGTTGATGGTCGGGCGGGCAGGACTTTCATGAAGCGAAACCTTCATTTTGAATTCGCCGAGCTGGAGGGTGACCTCCAGTTCTCCTGCGACGCTCCGGTTTCTGCTTGTATGCCTGGTAGGCTGGGTGATACCCACCATGGGTAGGCATCTACAGCGTCTTCGCCCGCTAGCGCTCTGCTAGCCAGCTCGGAAGCTCTTCCAGGCTGAGCTACCGCCCGTCATCCGGCCAAAAACAGAAAACATGAAACGAATATATTAGCTTTAACCAGTTATCTAACGCGCGCCAAGAGCTTATCCGTTCTTTCCATCATCGGTTAAGTCTTTTGTGTCGTTGAAAAACTGTGAAGGAGAGGGTTGAAAATGGAAAAAGAAAAGGAAATGGACTTGGCCTTATGCTAGTAGCTTTCCGTCTTTCATCATGGCCTTTCCATCAAGCATCCATGTAGGCTTTGGTATTATGAAGTCCTGATGCAGGTCCGCGGATATCTTGCCTCCCATGTGAGAGTTGTCGCCTATGGCCAAGTGAACGGTGCCTCTGATCTTTTCAGACTCCAAGATGTTGTCAGGTCTTTTTGCGTTGGGGTTTGTACCTATCCCCAGCTCAGCAAGGTTCCTTCTGGAAGTGTAGGGTTCTCCCTTTCTACTGAAATCGAGCAGGCCCCTGTATTCGTCGCCGATTTTTCCTCCGCCTACTATTTCAGTGACATAGCCGTTCTTGAATATCAGAGTCATTTTTTCCTTGAGGTCAGGGTACCAGTTAGGCTCTACTACAAGTTTGCCATTAGCAGTGCCTTCCACTGGTGCGCAGTAGGCTTCTCCTGAAGGAAGGTTGCCCCATGCTCCTTTCTCCGTGAAGATCCCAGCGTCAATCATCCCCTTTCGGTCTTTCAAGCTGAAGGTCATGTCTGTGCCTCCAGGAGATGTGACTCTTGTCTCTTTGGCCTTTGTGATCAACTCTGCGATTTTTTTAGTCTCTTTTTCTATTTCACGGTAGTCTGCAGCCATAGGTCCACCTGTGTAGAGCATTTCCGCAACGAACATGGGCATACTTGCGACTCTGGCTCCCGCTTTGCAAGAGTTTACGCGGGCATCCGTGTGGGTCAGTGAGTAAGTGGTTAATGCGATATCCACGTCTGCGTTCTTCATTTTTTCTTCGACTCCTTTTCCTGGGTAAGTGCCGTGTTTGCCTATTGATGGGTAAACATAGAACTCAACCTTACAGTCGGGAAACTTTTCGCTGGCGATCTCGCTGACAGTTTTGGCCAAGAGCGATCTTTCTACAGCCTCTGTCAACTTGACGCTGTCTTTTGATTTCCATTCATCAGCTGTTGGAATGTCTGTGACAACCAAGAGCTTTTCGCCCTTCTTGAGGCCCATGTTCACTTTAAGCATGTTGAAAACGCCGTCGACCAATTTTTTCTTGTCAATCATACGTCTCACCTATTGCTCATTGTTGAAAAGGAACGGACTAGACTTTGCCGAGTTGCTTGGCGAGCTTGGCAAGTTCTGGGTGTATCACTGTGCCCTTGTCGAAGATCTGTTTGCCATCAAGCCAGACTGAAGTGTTCATGCATATGCCGTCTGTGTGTGAGGGTGCAGGAATTGGTTCGCCGCCCGTCAGCATTTGACCGACATAGCCGATTCCCCATTCTGTGCATCCCCATACCCTTTCGTCTTCGACTATGTTTCCTGTCAGCCTCGCGCCTGGGTTGACTCCATAGCAGACGTGAGCCATCCGCAGCATCAGCGGGTTTTTGAAGCTCTTCAGCCACGATTGGAAGATTTGTGCGTCTTTTCCGCCCTCTATTCTCACAATGTTTCCTTCCTTAACATGGAGTTTTATTGGAGCTTTCACTAGGCCGATCGGCGGGACGACGGAGCCGTCGAAGGCTATGACACCATTGATCGACTTGAAGATCGGCGACCAACCTATTTGGCCACCCAGCATGTGAGATCCAGGAGTGTCAGCGTACCCAACTTCACATATCATCGGTCTTTTCGGGTCGTTGTCAAATTCGATGTCTCCACCGGCTGGCGTCGTCATTCTCATGTGCTTGGCCGCTTTCGTGAGGGCAATCAGTTTGTCCTGAAACTTGCCTAACGCCGGCAGATCGACTCTCGCAATGACCCTGACCATCATGTCGACGTTCATTCCCACCAGACACATATGTCTGAGCTTTTTGTTCTCCTTCATGGCTTTCTCGTAAGGGGTCGAGTAGAGGAGCCACTCGTTGTTGTATTCAACCCATGCGTCGGCCTTGTTTAACACAGCTGTCAAAGCTTCTACTGGGAGCATCGGATCGGCGGCCTTGCCAACACCCAAGGGCGAAGCAGTCCACACAACCATCGGTTTTGCTCCGACAGCGAATGCTGCACCAGCAGTCGCTTCAACCACTCGCGGGTCTGATTCGGTGTCCGCTGTTAAGACAAAAGTTTCGTCCTTCTTCAGCTTGTACATTTCAGAGACCAGCTTGTGTGCTGCTCTGGTCAGCTCATATTCATAGAACTGTGGCATTTTTCTTTCACCTTTTCGGATTACGTCTATTCCTTGGAAAAATAATATAAGACTTTCTAAGGACCTTCTATGTGCTAGGAAGGATGAATGCAAATGGACGTTTTTGAAGCTATCGTCGGTCGAAGAAGCGTTCGCCGATACAAACCTGACCCTGTCCCGAAAAAGTTGATAGAGAAAATATTGGACGCGGCACGCTGGGCACCTTCGGGAGGCAACATTCAACCTTGGAAATTTGTTGTCATAAGCGACAAAAAGATTCTTGAAGTTGTTCGGAAAGTGTCGCCTGGCTACCTTGGAGCAACCCCCTTGGCCATACTTGTTTGCTCAGACCGGGAAAAGGAATACATGGTTGGCGGAGCTTTGGGAAGAGATTACCTGTCGGTGGCAGATTGTTCGATGGCGGTCGAAAACATGCTCTTGGCAGCTCATGCACTTGGACTGGGAACGTGCGTGGTGAAATCTTTTTCACGCATCGCGGTCAAAGAAATGCTGGAAATCCCTGAGGGCATCGAACCTGAACTGTTGGTAATCGTCGGCTATACCGCCCATGCTCCAACGCCGCCCGCTCGGATTCCCTTGGCACAAATGGCTTTCCTGAACAAGTACGGTCATAAGTTTCCAACTAGTCTGGAGGAATAAGAATTGGCTGCGAAAAAGCCCACCGGAAATGACTACCTCTTTGAAATAGCCGTTTTTCTGGCAACTAGTGCGCAGGGCTGTCTCAATGAACCGCCTCTCTATGGACCTTTCAGGCTCCTTGACGCGTTAAGCAAGCTCGCCGAGTTTCCAGACTATGCGCCTGGGCTGGCTCCGGATCCCTTCTTGAAAGAAATAAAGGCTATTGTGGATGAAAAGAAGTTTCTGGTAATGTACGATGTGGAGGGGTTCAAGAAGGCCATCGGCGAGATAATAGAGAAATTTGCCAAGGAACTTAAGGCAAGATACTTGGACGCAAAATAGCCCCGTACAACTCATCAAACTGGAAGTTAGAGAATGGACGAAAAAGCTCCATCACATCGCTGGGTGATGGCGATCTCAACCTGGTTGATGATGTTTGCTTTAGGGGCGAGTTGGTTTTGCTTTACACCCATGATGACATTGCTGGCCGAAGATCTAGCTCTGTCTTTTGAGCAACTTGGCATCCTTGTGGCCATGGTTCCGCTATCATTGGTTATAGTCTGTATCCCTAGTGGCTTGCTGGCTGACCGTTTCGGTACCCGGGTAACAGTTCTGATAGGAGGAATGACAATGGGCATTTTTGGTCTGCTGAGAGGATTTGCCACAGACCTCACAACATTGGCTGTGACCATGTTCCTGTGTGGAGTAGGCTATTCTATAGCGTACCCCAACCTGCCGAAGGTGACAGGCATTTGGTTCGCTCCTAAAGAATATGCACTGGCAAGTGGCGTTATGTTCACGGGCATGGAGGTTGGTATAGCTTCATCACTGATTTTGACTCCTGCGGTGCTGCTGCCTTGGACTGGATCTTGGCAAGGTGTGTTCATCGCTGTGGGGACGCTGAGCCTGATTATGACTTTCGCGTGGATACTATTGGCCAAGGAAAGACGAAAGCGGGTGACCTCCGCTTTTGAGACAGGCCCTTCTAATGACCTCGGAGGTGTCCCAATCCGAGAATCTCTTTCCTTTGTGCTTCGTGACAAGCATATGTGGGCCCTAATGCTGACAACTTTCTTCTTACTTGCACCTCAGATCGGGTTACTTGGATTTCTTCCAACAATGCTAGTGTCGAAAGGAGTTGAACTGACTACTGCAGGAATGATAACATCCATGATATCATGGTTTATGATCCCAAGCAGCTTCATCATACCCATGTTTTCTGACCGTATAAGACTGAGGAAACCTTTCATTTGGGTCACATCAGTCATCGCTGCGGTCGCTCTTTGGTTCGCTGCAACAACGACAGGAATTCTCTTGTGGGTTTCAGTAATCCTCTACGGATTTCTCATCGGAAGCATGGCACCAATAATACTAGCGATGCCAGTAGAGCTCGTTGGAACAGCGTACTCGGCAACCGCGGGGGGTTTCATACTCGTCGGTGGATATTTAGGAGCTATGATTGCACCATGGCTAGTGGGCTATCTTTCAACTACCACAGGATCCTTTTTCCCGGCCGTAATAATGTGCACAGTTATGACGGGCATCGATGCCATCTGCGGTCTCATGCTGAAAGAAACCGGGTCAAAGCGCATCTGAATCATTCCATTGTTTTCACGTTCTGTAATAGTCAGCCGCTATCAGTCCTTTTCGCAGTCAATCCGTCTATTTTGCTTGTCTTACCAAAAGAGTCAGAAGCAGAATGCGATTTAGAATGATCAGACTTCTCAGACCTGTTGCAGGTCACAGAAGAGCAAGCCGAAGACGTGCAGTCTGTCTTCTAGGGGTCTGCAGATTCTTAGAGTTGAGTCACTGAAGCCAAGAAATGGAGAGGCTATTTTTAAGTAAGGACTCATGTGAAGACATCTCCCGCACAAATTCCCCTTTTTTCTTCAACTGCTTTCGCGCGCGCTGACGATGAATACCAAGTATCGACAGTGTCAACCATTGAAGAAGCAACGAGACTGCTAGGAGTCGGGTTTGAGTTCGTTACAGACATGGATGGAAAGAAGCTGTTCAGGAAATGGAAGTGAAAAGTGACACATATTTTTGAAAAGAGGCAGTCATTTTTGCATAAGGTGGCATGCCACATAATGGTCAGGTTCAACCATGACAAAAGTGGGCTCCTTACTCTTACAAGTTTCGTTTGCAAGTGGGCACCTAGTGTGAAATCGACAACCCGGCGGAGGGTTTATGGCGCTTGGGACTTCACCTCTAGATGGCACTCCCTTGGGCTTCAGCATCTCTTCTTCGTCTGTCAGCACAGGTACAGAAGAGAGCAGCATTTTCGTATAAGGATGCAATGGATTTTGGAAGAAAACAGGGGTTGGGGCGTACTCGACGATTTTGGCTAGATACATTATTGCGACTCTTGAGGCTATGTTCCTCATGAGACTTAGGTCGTGGGTTATGAACAGGTATGAAAGGTTGAGTTCTTTCTGAAGCTTCATAAGCACCTTCATTATTTTTGCCTGAATTGAAACGTCCAAAGCTGACGTGGGCTCGTCAAGCACTATGAAAGACGGGTTTGTCGCGATAGCCCTGGCAATTGCGACCGCCTGCCTCTCGCCTCCTCCCAAGTCCCACGGTCTTCTCTGCAGAAAGTCCTTGGGAGGCAGTTCTACAGCTTCAAGTAGTTCAACAACTCTCTTGTCTAGTTCGTCGCGATTTCTTGCTAGTCTATGAATCTTTAGTGGTGTTCCCACAATATCTTTGATGGTCTTTGTGGGGTTAAGCGAGGAAGCTGGATCTTGAAACACTATCGCCATATCCCTTTTCAAGTATTTTGGGCGTTTTTTGGCGTGAACTGATACGTCCTTACCTTTGAATATTATCTTACCCGATGTTGGCGTGTAAATTCCGATTATCACATAGCCCGTTGTACTCTTGCCAGAACCGGATTCTCCTACGAGGCCGAAAGTTTCGCCTGGCCTAACCTTGAAATTTATTTCGTCAACTGCTCTAACCACACCGAAGGAAGTCTTGAAATGCTTCGTCAGGTTTTCTACAACTAGCAAGTTCTCATTCTTGTCCATGAAATGTCATCTCTTACTGTAAAGCCAGCAAGCAACCTTGTGGTCATTGGCATCAACATCGAAAAGTTGCGGATTCTCCTTTGTGCATATTTCAAATGCGTAACTGCAACGGGGGTGGAATCTGCAACCTGGCGGAGGGTTTATGTAATCTGGGACTCTTCCCTTTATGCCTTCCGAGAAACCTGCTCCAGTCAATTTGGGAACAGATTCCAAGAGGCCCTTGGTATACGGGTGCAAGGGACTTGAGAATAGCCCTTTGGTTTGTGCAACCTCAATCACATTTCCGGCGTACATAACGTAGACTGTATCGACGGTGTAGCGTATCGTCCCGAGAGCGTGAGAAATCAAAATTACTGATAAGCCCTTCTTTTCCACAAGATTCTTCATAAGACGTAAAACCTGGTCTTGTATTGTCACATCCAGGTTCGTGGTCGGCTCATCAGCAATCAGCAGATCCTTTGCGGTAGACAGTGACATTGCTATACAAATTCTTTGCCTCATACCTCCACTTAGCTGGAATGGGTAGCTGTCCAGCACTCTTTCAGGGTCGGGCAAAGCAACCTCCTTCAGGACATCTATGGATTTTTCACGAAGTGTTTCTTTAGAAGCCTTTTTGACATCAATATCGCCTGAATACTTGATAACATCTGCAAGGAGGTCTCCCACTTTAAACACCGGATTAAGGGCGGCCGTCGGATCTTGAAATATCATGGTTATGCTTTTTCTTCTCATGTTGTTCAGGCTCTTATGGTCCATTTTGAGTACGTCGTTACCTCTGAACTGTATATCCCCTCCATCTACTACGGCGTTGGTGGCTAGAATTCTAAGAATCGCTCTCATGCTGGTGGTCTTGCCGCATCCAGACTCTCCAACAATTCCCACTTTCTCTCCTTGCCGCACTGTTAGGTTTATTCCATTCAAGACCTTCAACTTGCCCTGATAGGTCTTGTAGCCTACGCGAAGATCCTTCACCTCCAATAGCGGCAGCGTGCTATTTTGCCTCCTCGACGAATATGTCTCGAATTCCGTCTCCTAACAGATTGAATCCTAGTATTATGATGCAGATTGACATTGCAGGAAATATGCTTATCCACCAAGAATTAGGTATGAATTGGCCGCCCGAAGCGACCATTGTGCCAAGATCAGGCGTAGGAGGCTGAGCGCCCAACCCTACAAAACTTAACGCGGAACCGAGAAGTATTACCCAACCGACGTCAAGCGTTATCTTCGTCAAAATCGGCCCGAGGCAGTTTGGAAGGATTTCACTGAATATTATGCGGAAAGAACTGGCCCCCATTACCTCAGAGGCTTGAACGAAGTATTCGTTTCTCAACGCCGATGTGGTGTTATAGGTCAACCTGGTGTACCAAGGCCACCACATTACAGACACAGCCATCATTGCGTTAAACACACTTGGAGTCAGTACTGCGGCTATAGCTAGCGCTAATACCAACGGCGGCACTGCGATGAACATGTCCGATACTCTCATCACTACAGAGTCGATCCACGTTCCCCTGTAGTATCCCGCTACCAAGCCCAAGATTACTCCTGGTGGAACAACAAGCGCTAGGACAACTGCAGCCATCAAGAGAGAGTATTGGAACCCAAAGATTGTCCTACTCAGTACATCTCTGCCCATTTCATCTGTGCCAAACAGGTAGGTAGAACTTGGCGGGAGACGTGCATGCGGGAAATCTGTGTACAGACCCGCGTGCTGAGGATAGGGGGTCACATAAGGAGCCGCTAGAGCCGTTACTATTGAGGCAACAGAAATCACCAGACCGACTATGGACAAAGGGCTTCTTGAAAATCTGTACCACTTCCTCCTTAGATCGAACCTAGCGGATAGTTGCTTGACGCTTTCAGGAAATCTAATCTGCAACTATTCCCCCCTCTCCATCAACCTGATTCTAGGATCTAAGTATGCTACCACAACGTCAACCACGATGTTAGCTATAGCATAAATGACTCCTATGACCAAGACCAACGCAATTATACCATTGAGGTCTTTGTTCAACATGTATCTAATGCCGAGTTTGGAGAACCCCGGCCAATTGAAGACCATCTCAACAAGAAAAGCGTTGGCTAACAACGCAGCCATGTCTAGCCCCATGATGGTCACTGCAGGAATCACTGACGGTTTAAGCAGATACTTGAATGTTATAGTCCTTTCAGGCAAGCCTTGAGCTGTTGCCATTGCTATGTAATCCTTATCTTTGTTCTCAACCATCCCAGATCGTATTATCCGCGCGTCTTGCAGCATTCCTCCCATGCACAATGCAAGGGCAGGTAGCACCATATGCGACAACACGTCCAAAAAGGTGCTAATCCTGCCTGTGATTAAAGAGTCTACGCTAGCCATTCCAGTTATTCTTAAAGGTGGCTCTGTTCCTGCGCTAACCACTCCTTGAATTGGAAACCATTTCAGCGACCAACCGAAAACGAATTGAAATATTATGGCGAGTACGAAGGCTGGAACAGATATTCCTATGTAAGAAGCTAACCTCACCACGTTATCAGGCCACTTATATGAATACCTGCCAGCTACTACGCCGAGTGCAAAGGCACCAATCAGTTGAAATGCGGCGGCAAGAAATATCAGCTCAAGGGATCCAGGAAAGTATTCCAACACATCAACCGTAACACTGCGTCTCGTCAGTATAGAGAAGCCCAAGTCTCCGTGAAAAATGTCGCTCACCCAATAAAAGTACTGTTCGTACAACGGTTTATCCAGTCTCAGTTGAACCCTTAGTTGTTCAACGACCCACTCTGGGGCTCTAGGTCCCGCCGCCATCCGTGCTGGATCTCCGGGCAGCACTCTTGCCAAAACGAAAACTAGTACAGACAGACCAATCAAAGAGAAAATCGCAAGAAATACCCTTCTTATTATATAAGTCGAAAGCCTCATCTTGCTCACGCCGTGGTGCCGAAGCTATAAAGAATATGGAGGGCGCTTAAAAAATCTTTCATTCGCAGAAACGGCTAAAATGATTCAAAAGCGCGTGCCGCCACCGTTGAGAAGTGTTTTGTCCGAAGTCATTTGATTTAAGGAAAAAAAGGAGGTTTTATTGACTTTAATGCGGATGAACCTGCCAAGTTCTGTAAACCCTGTCATAGCCCATTATAAGTGTAGCTTTGGAAGGGTCTACAACGGCTGGAATCGTGATGTAGTCCTGTTGAGCGCATGTAGCCTTGTAGTCATATATGAACAAGCTCGGGCATATTTCCATTATTGTTCTTTGAAGATTCTGGTATTTTGTCAACCTTGCGTTTAGGTCTACCGTCGATAAAGCATCCTCTATCATCGCATCTAGCGTAGCATTTTGAAGCCATTCGCCCTGCTCCCATGTTCCAGAAGACTTCGAGTGATATTTGGTTTCTATCAACGAGCCGCCTTCAGGATAGTGGGAAGCCACCAGTATGTTGTAGATGTGACCAGTGGTATTGATATCGGCCATTTCCTCGACTGTCTTTGTCCATGGGGTTTTGACTAGCTGGACTTTTAGCCCTATCTTATTGACTTCCGTGGCGAAGAGCAGAGCGTCCCTCTCCCTCTCTGGAACATCACCGATCCAGTGGAAGTAGATTATGTAGTTGTCTGGGTTGTTGACTATGTCTGGGTAGTACTTAGACAACTTGAGTTCTTCTCCAGCTTTGGTAAGGTTTGTGGAGTATATTTGTGAATTGACATACCCTGGCGTCCCTTTAGGTATCACTGATGTTGCTAGAGTGTACCTTGAGTATATCTCCGTCATTATTTTCTGATATGGGCATGCGTATGCTAGTGCTTTTCTGACGTGTATGTCGTCTAATGGCGGTTTCTTTGTGTGGAGCATGAAATAGTATTCAGACATTTCGGGCCAGCTAATCTTTGTGATGTTTGGGTCTGCGTCTAGCTCGTTAAGAATCTCTTCAGGAAGCCAAGTATCGGTTATCTCTAACTCCCTGTTCAGCATCATGTTTCTCTCTGTGGGCGGGCTGCCTGTAGAGGTCCACGATTGTGTTACGTTCGTAGGTGCAAGAGGATCCACAGTTCCCCAGTAGTCCTTGAAAAGCGTGTATTTGAACCATTCCTCCACTCTGGAATCCACAACAGTGTAGGCTCCAGAACCAGCATCGTGTGTGATCAGCCAATCTTTGCCATAGTCTCCGAACTCGCCGTATGGTCCAGGCGTCTTGATGTGAGCCATTACTTCCTGTTTCTCGGCTATGTATAGTCTCATGAGCGAAATCAGGAAAGGACCGAAAGTCTTCTGGAGCGTGAACTTCACTTTGTTTCCTTCGACTACTTCGGTCTTGTTTATGTACGGTGAAAACAGATACGAAAATCCTTCGCCTATTCTTATCATCCTGTCCATGCTGAATTTAACATCTTCGGCTGTTAGTGTTCGGCCGCTGTGAAACTTTATTCCGCTTCTGATGGTGAACGTGTACACTAGACCGTCTGCTGAAAATGTCCAGCTTTCAGCAATCCATGGGTCTACGCCTCCGCCAAGCTTTGGCCACACCAGTGGGTCATAAAGGTTGCACAGGCTCGTCGTGCTACACTCATCATTGCCAACAGCTGGATCGATGTGATTTGGCCACGACATCCCTACTCTCAACACTCTCCATGTAGGAGCAGGACCTGGAAGCGTCACGAAGTAGAACGCACCAGCGACTACGACTACAATGACTATGATTGCCAGGATAGCAGCTTGTATCTTTGTAATGGCTGAACGATTAAAGAACACTTTCAAATTCTTATCCTCCCTATTGTCATCGACCCTTATCTATCGCCCTATTTTGTTATATATAACTTTTCATGTTAAGTCGGCGGCGGTTCAAATCCATAGAGTTTAGAATGGGTCAAACCCACCTTTCGATACAGATCAGCCATCATCTCAGCATACTTCCATGAAGTTGCAACAGGATCCAGAACTGGAACTCGAAGTTCGTTTATCAGTTCCTTCATGAAGCCTGATTCAGCCGTGCATCCCAAAACTATCACTTCAGCCCCATCTTCCTCAACTGCCTTTTTCGCCTCCGCAAGGATTGACTTTTTCAATTTCTCCGGTTCTTCCGCCATTCTTGGAACTGTGAAGTCTATCACTCTAAAGGAAGCAAGCTTCCTCTCAAGTCCATACACATATACGTTGCTTTCCATCTTTGGAATGCATTTTCTTCTACCTACTATTATGGAAAACTTGTGTCCAAGTGTTGCGGCCACGTGCATGGTAACCATAGCTACTGGAATGACAGGAATTAAAACGAGCTCTTTGGCTTCCCTGAATCCTGGGTCATAGAAACAACCTATAATGACGGCGTCATATCCCTTTTTTTCCGCCCATTTAACCCATCCCAAGGTTTCGTCAAGGTTTAGATGCTCGTAGTAATGGTACTCCAAATGAGATGGGCCTTTGCTTAAGTGAACAACTTTAACTTTCACATCTGGTCTCTTAACCTTCTTGATTGTCTCCAACGCACTCTTGTCGAAAACGTCGCTACCTACCGGACTTATGTACAAAATTCTCAGCATGGGGATTCGATTGATTTCTTGCTAGATAGAAATATAAGGTTTGAGTTCTACCTTTCAGGTGGAGATATAGAGGGATTCTGTTCAGAAGGACTTATGTTCTGTCCTCTTGATTATTTCGTTTTGTAGCTCTGTGCTAAGATTAACAAAGTAGTCGCTGTATCCTGCAACCCTTACCAGGAGATCTCCGTATTTTTCTGGATGCTTCTGTGCATCACGCAAAGTCTCAGCATTTACTACATTGAACTGAATATGGTGACCGTCGAGTTTGAAATACGTACGTATGAGATGGGCCAATCTATCTAATCCTTCTTCGTCAGCCAGAAGTTCAGGCGCGAATTTCTGATTCAGAAGCGTTCCGCCGGTTCTAGCGTGATCTATTTTGGAAACAGATTTTATGACTGCTGTAGGCCCTTTTCTATCTGCTCCTTGAACAGGTGACACGCCCTCAGAAAGAGGTTCTCTTGCTTTTCTTCCCTCAGGAGTTGCCCCTACAACTTTTCCGAAATAGATATGAACAGTTGTCGGCAACAGGTTTATGCGGTGTTGGCCTCCTTTGGTGTTTGGTCTTCCCTCTACCGCATTATAATAGACTTCAAAAATGGCTTTCATGATGTTGTCCGCATACTCATCATCGTTTCCGTATTTTGGTGTTTTATTCAGGAGCCTCTGACGGAGGTTTTCATATCCGTTAAAGTCAGCTTTCAGAGCACTGAGTAGTTCTTTGAGGGTGATCTGTCTTTTGTCGAAAACATGATAGCTGATTGCTGTCAATGAGTCTGTTATTGTGCCAAGTCCTACACCTTGAATATAGCTGGTATTGTAGCGAGCTCCGCCGTCATTATAGTCTTTACCCTTTGTGATGCAATCGCTTATGAGAAGAGAGAGAAACGGTACAGGGAGATATTCAGCGTACAGTCGCTCTACTACGTTATTTCCCCTAATCTTGATGTCGATAAAGTAGTTGAGTTGCTTTTTGAATGCGTCAAAAAGCTCATCAAAAGAGTTGGACTTGGTAGGATCGCCTGTCTCAAGTCCTGTCTTCTTGCCTGTTCTCGGGTCTAGGCCGTTGTTTAAAGTGATCTCTAAGATTTTAACTAGGTTGAAATATCCTGTAAGGATATAGCATTCTTTGCCAAATGCTCCTGTTTCTACGCACCCACTTGCTCCGCCGTTCCTCGCATCTTCGATTGTTTTCCCTTGTCTTAGCAATTCCTGAATTATGACGTCGGTGTTAAACACTGATGGTTGTCCAAAACCTGTTTTTATGATTCTCAATGCTCTTTTCAAGAAACTATCTGGAGTCTTCTTGCTTATCTGCACCATGGAACTGGGCTGGGGAATTCTCATTTCCTCTACGACATCAAGTATCAGATACGAAAGTTCATTTACAGCATCTGAGCCGTCTGCTTTTACTCCGCCTGTATTTATCAGCGCGAAATCATTGTAAGTGTTGCTCTCTTCTGCAGTGACTCCCACTTTTGGTGGGGCTGGGTGGTTGTTGAATTTGATCCAAAACAGCTGCAACAGTTCTCTTGCCTTTTCCTTCGTTAAACTCCCGTCTTCAAGACCCTTTTTGTAGAAAGGATAAAGATGTTGGTCGAGCCTCCCAGGATTAAACGCGTCCCAGGGGTTCAATTCTGTTATAACTCCAAGATGAATGAACCAATAATGTTGCAGAGCTTCCCAAAAATCTCGTGGCGTATGAGCTGGAACACGGGAACAGGTGTCAGCTATCTTTCCAAGTTCTTTTCTTCTTTCACGATTCCTTTCCTTTCTCTGCAGTTCTCTTGCCTTCTTAGCATATCGCTCCGCATAGCGTACCAGGGCATCGGCAGCAATTTCCATAGCTTTGAGTTCTTCCATCTTTTCGTAGGCTTCTGGATCATGCAAGAAATCAAGGCTTTTCACACTTCTTGCGATGTCTTTCTTGAAATCCTCCAGACCTTTTCCGTAGATCTTGTTGTCTAGTACTGTATGGCCTGGGGCTCTCTGTTCCAGAAATTCCGTAAACACGCCAGCCGCATAAGCAGCTTTCCACTCGTCAGACATCTTGCTGAATATTGTGTCTCTTATTGACCTACCTTTCCAGAATGGAATGATCTTTTCCTTGTAAGTTCTCTTTGTTTCTTCATCTACTGCGTACGGAGTCTTTTTTCTTGTGCTGAGGATTTCGAGATCTTCAAGGCTATGACAACATATTTCTGGGTATGTTGGAACTGCCTTGGGAGCTGGCCCCCTTTCACCGACAATCAGCTCCCCTTCGCCGATGTAAATTCTTTTCTTTTCAAGAATGTACTTGAATGCAAGTGCCCTTTGCACATGTTTAGATAGTTGGTTAGCAACATTGTTCTCATAAAAATCTGTTATTAGAATTGCTCTCTCTGGAGTTATGTATGGTTTGGTGCTGATACTTTGCATCCTAAGTTTCTTAACCCTCTCATTCATGCTATCATCCTCCTATCTTTACTCTCAATCCAAATGCCTCAAGTTTTTGTTTGATTAAATTCAGGTTTTGATCTGATGGACGTTGGATTCTCTCCAACCTGTAGGCCTTTCTCAAGCCTCTGTATTTCTCAATTCCCGCTCTGTGATAAGGAAGAAGGTTTATGTTCTTTATTCCGCACGAAACTGCGAATTCGGCTGTTTTGATGATATTATCTTTACCATCATTAATTCCAGGGATTACAGGAAAACGAACGAGTATGTTGCTTCCATTTCCTGCTAATCTTCGCAGATTCTCAAGAATCAATTTATTTGTAACTCCAGTATATTCCCCATGCTTTCTTTCATCCATCATTTTGATGTCATATAGGAAAAGGTCCACGTTGCTGCTGATTCTGTCAAATGATTCATGCGATGCATACCCGCACGTGTCCACTGCGGTACGAATGTTTCTTTCTTTGCACTCCTTTAGGAGTGCGTTCAAGAAATCAAGTTGAAAGAGCGGCTCTCCTCCAGAAACTGTTACCCCTCCCTCTGATTCATCATAAAAAACCGAGTCCTTGTCTATCTCTCTTACAACTTCCTTCAGGGTCACTTCTTTTCCAATAATCGCAAGAGCCTCTGTTGGGCATTTCTGAGAGCATCTTCCACACAGATTGCAGCTTTTTCTATTCACGGATATTTTTCCAGTAATGCGTGAAATTGCCTTTTCTCGGCAAACTTCGACACATTCGGCACACCCAGTACATCTCATTCTTCTGTACATCAATTCAGGTGTTGGCACTTGTCCCTCGGGGTTGTGGCACCACCAGCACCGCAGAGGACAGCCCTTGAAAAATATGGTCGTACGTATTCCTGGTCCATCATCAATGGCGAATTTCTTAATATCAAAAATAATGCCCTTTTTGATGGTTAGACCCACCGATCGAGATTCTCATCTAGCTCTAGCCAAGAATTTGCATAAAAACCTTCTGTCAGTGATTGACATCCTGGATATCAGGTTTCTTGAACATGTGTGCATCTGTCGTGAAGCAGAATGCTAAGAACCGGAATAATATTCAAGTCTGATTCCTGTGATAGAGATGTTAAAGGAGCATTTTGAAGATGGAAATTGTTTGTCGCCCCAGACCAGATGTTATTCAGTTGTCTCTCTTACGCGCTGGGGACTTTGCTTGCGTCTTGGTTAGTTCAATAGTTCCCTCATTTGCATCGACTCTTACTAAATCGCCGCTAACAATTAGTTCTATCACGTTCTTCTCCGGTTTGTCGACGATAGGAATGATTCTTCCGTAGAGCTTCTGAGCTAGCACCGCGCCAGCCGCGATTACGGGCTCTGTTTCTAGATTGATTATGGCCTTGGGCGCCTTATTACATCTTGAGGCCTCAAGAATCGTTGCTGCAGTTGTGCTGGATCCTGTTCCATGAGGAAAAACGAGAATTCTTCCTGAAACATTTTGTCCGTATAACTCGTGCCTTCTGTTTATGATTGATCCGGAGTTGGGGTCCAAGGAGTCGTACAAGCACAGTGGCTGCGCCGTTACGAGAGCTTCTCCTTCTGCAACGCCCTTCATGACTGTGCTACAACTGATTACCATTTTCTTCATGCATGACCCTCTTCAAGTTTTTCCCCGACAGCTGCCTCTAAACATTTTTCTGTATTGTCGAGCATAACATCAGTAAACTTGCTGAGCGATGTCCAAGCCATTTTGACTGAATCAGTCATTAGGATTCTTTCGTTCAGAGGGATGAACTTCCAACAAGTGTCGGTGACTACACTTCCACCTGCGCCTTCTATCGTATCAATGATTCCCATATCACGAGCTAAGGCTTTTGCCATTCTGCTGGTGATTACCAGAAATCTGATGCCTTTTTCTACCTTTTTGCCCTTCATGACATGTGCTATTTTCATGAGCTCCCCTACCGAGCAGTGTGGGCAGCCGATGCAAACAACTTCAGGCCGAGCTTCTCGAAGCGTATTGAGTTTGTCCTTTGTCTCATCAAACTCATTGGTTCCAATGCTGATCTTTTCTTCAGGTTTTTCGCGCATGCATGCTTCCTTTATGGTGGGAGCCTCAGGCGTAACTCCGCAAAGGTGACTTAAAGACACTGAGCCTCCAACTGCGGCAGCCGTACAAAAGGCTTTCAGTTGATCAAGCGCAACGTTTTTCGGTATGCCGGTCACAACGGGAACACGAGCTGCAGCGACGGTTCCTATGAAAAAACCTAGAACGCCGTAATCTACACTTGTGAAGTGTCTGACATCTAGACCGTCTAGCTTAAAAAGTATTCGTCCTCGCCTGTTCTCGTTCAGATAGAGACCAAAACGCGGATATTTTCCCAATATTGCAGCACATACGTCCACGAGATCACCTAACTTCTCGGTCCGTGCTCCGACAACGGTATTAGCAAATCCAACAGCGTTCGATTCACCCCAAGCAATATACTGACCATATCTCAGGTTTGCACCACATTGATACGGAGTGCAAGTCCATGTTGGAATTGCCCCCATTTTTATGAAGGCATGAGCCAATCTGAGCTGCTTCGCTACAACAAAGGTCGGCGTCGCTAATTCCTTCCACATGTCGAAATCGATTGACGAGGGATTTAACGTCGTTGGAACTCTGAAAATTGTTTCTGATTTGCACAGTCTCTCAACTAATTCCAAACCAGCATCAAAAATCCATCCATAGGCTGCACCGTCTATGTGAACACCCTCCACACTAATCATCTTATCAGCCCCATACATGTCTCCAAGCTTAGCAAGGACAGACATGGCGATTTCAGACCCTTCACCGTACTCTCCATTTAGCATGGCCTCTTCTTTATTGGTAAGAAACATCCCAGTCAACTCCTTGTCGCATGAAAGTGTTTGTCTGTTGACATTCTTTAGTTTTTGCAGTCGTCAATGAGAAGTGGCGTCAAGCAGTCCTGCCATAAGCGCGGGAATGATATATGCATGAGGTAGCTAGTCTTCTAACACGTACGACCTCAACGAATCTTGTGTGTTGTGAAAAAGAAAAAGGGTGGCTAGGCTTTGCCTAGTTTCCTGGCCAGTTTAGCTAGTTCGGGATCTTTTGCCGTGCCTCTATCCCATATCTGTTTTCCGTCAAGCCATACAGAGGTGTTTAGACATATGCCATCAGTGTGCGATGGAGCGTCGATCGGCTTTCCACCAGTCAGAAGAGTACCAAGGTAACCAATTCCCCACTCTGTACAACCCCATAGCCTTTCGTCTTCCACTACGTTACCAGTCAATTTTGCACCCGGATTGCATCCATAGCAAACGTGGGCCATCTTGAGCATGTTGGGATGTTTAAAGCTCTTAAGCCATGACTCGAAGGCTTTGGCTTCATGTCCCCCTTCGATCTTCTGTATCGCTCCTTTTTTGACGTGAAGTTTTATTGGTTCCTTAACTAGGCCCATTGGCGGGTTTATTGAACCGTCATACACTATTGTGCCGTTTATGGTTTCATGGATTGGGGCCCAGCCTATCTGCCCTCCTAGCATGTTGGATCCAGGAGTGTCTGTGTATCCAACTGATTTTGTGTAGATCCTTTTAGGGTCGTTGTCGAATTCCACGTCTACTCCTGCTGGGGTCGTCATCTTAACGTGTTTAGCTGCCTTGGTTATGGAATGCAGTCTAGTCATGTACTTGTCAAGGGCAGCAATATCTACTCTCCCGATTATTCTCACCATCATATCAACGTTCATTCCAACGTAACACGCGTGCCTCAGTTTCTTGTTTGCATTCATAACTTTCTCATACGTGTCTGAGTAGAAGATCCATTCGTTGTTGTATTCGCACCACGCGTCTGCTTTGCTCAAGACTGCTGCCAGCGCCTCTGCAGGCAACATAGCGTCTGCTGCTTTTCCTACGCCTAAAGGCGAGGCATTCCATACTACTAGTGGTTTGGCTCCAATTGCGAATGCGGCAGCCGCTGTAGCTTCAACGACCCTAGGGTCTGACTCGGTATCGCCGGTCACAACAAACGTTTCTTCAGGTTTCAGTTTGAACATCTTAGAAACCAAAATGTGTGCTGCTTTGGTCAATTCGTATTCGTAGTATTGTGGCATTGAGTCACCGCTCTGAGTTTTTATAGAAGCCCTTATAAGATTTTCCATGTTGATCGATCACGTAGCGAACGCGCACGTGCTAGGTGCTCCTCAAACGACCTCCAAAAAAGTGAACCTTCTGATGTTCAATTCATTTATTTGTCAAATTCTCTTAATGGCTTTTCTCTCATAGATTCTTGCAGTTGAAGCGCGCTTGAGTTCCTGCTTCTCCGAAATCCTAGACTTCTACTTCTTTTCCAAGTCCCTCTTTCATCGCTCTGTCATAAACGAATTTCGCGACGGCAGCATCTTCAATTGCTAGGCCCACAGCCTTCCAACACGTTATTTCGTCATCTGATGTTCTTCCGAGCTTCTTGCCAGCAACTATCTCGTGAAGTTCGGCATATATGCCATTCTTTGAAATTGTACCGTTGTTTATTGGAATCATCAAGTCTCCTGTTTCAACAAGCACTCCTTCCCTAGTATCCACAACGATTTTCGCTTTCTTGACAATTTTATCATCTAGCTCCCTTCCCTCAGGCCCTGTGACTCCGATCGAGTTGATGTGGGCTCCTTTTCTTACCCAGTCACCGTCTAGGACTGGTACCTTTGATGTTGTCGCCAAGACTACAACTTCAGAGTTTTCAATGCACTCTCTGTTCGTTCTCACTGTTTCTACGTCTAAGCCTAGCTGCGATGAGATTTCATGAGCAAATTGTTTCGCTCTTTCACAGAGCACATCATATACCTTCACTTTTTCCATGTCTCTCAGGACTTCATGGAGGGCCCAAACCTGAGTTCTCGCCTGAACGCCTGCACCAACGACTCCGATTTTCCTGCAATCTTTTCGTGCGAGATATTTACTTGCAATTCCGGTGGCAGCCCCCGTTCTTAGAGCAGTAATGTATGTGCCTTCCAATAAGGCAAGCGCCTTGCCATTCCTCGCATCGTTCAGAAGAATTGACGCCATTATTGTCGGCAAGCCGTACCTTTCCAAGTTTTCTTCATATTGAGTCACTATTTTGACTGCCAATGAGCCCATTTCGCTCAGGTAGGATGGCATATAATATGCAAAGCCTTTATGTGGCGTGACATCAATGATTAAACGTCTTGGACAAACTACTTTCTTCTCATCAAGTTCGAGGAAAGCTTTTTCCACAACACGCATAACTTCCCTCATGTTCGCTAAGGCCTGAACCTCTTTACTGTTTATGATGAGCAACCTATTTTTCCCAAGATGCTTGGTCAGGGATTGGGACTTAAGTCTTTTCTCCTGCAAATAGAAAAGAAAGAAAATGACGGTCTTGATAGAGTCACTTTGGATTAAGTTGCCTTCTTGGAATTGTATATCCCGACTGTACCACTGAGTCGGAAGCTCTGCAGGGCTGAGCTACCGCCCGACCTGATGTCTGGAATAGATGGAACCGATTTATATGTTACGTACCTGCTTTCAATGCTTTGCATCGCATGCGAAGCTTCGACTCTCTCATCAGCGTCGGTTTAATTCTTCGAACTACTGTGAGATTCACCTTTTGAACTAAGATCTTATATGCTCAACCGGCAAAACCATATGTTCGCAGTGAGCTCAAGGGGAAGTACCTTCGGCCATAAACATCCCTCGCGGATGCCGTTTTAACACTAGATGCGCATATGCAGAAGAGAAATGTGAAAAGGTTGAACCTGAACTGATCCCTGTAAAACCCAGCCACCTTGTAGCCTGCCACAGAACAGAGACATAGAAAAAAAGACTTTCCGAAAGTTGCTCCATGTCAAGTTGTCTTCTTGACATAGTATGCCGCAACTGCACCGCAAATCACTACCATAGCCAATGCACACCAAAAGATCACAATTAATGATTGAGTCGCATCAAAGACTATTGTACTGACCATTCTGATCAACAGTAAACTTGTAGTCAAGGATTAAAAGGAAGATTGCACGGCCTGAAATGAGCTGAAAATATGATATACGTTGAAAAGTGGAATATTCTGAGCAAGGCAGCAAACGCTTTAAAAAGGATTGCGAATGATATTCTTGACCTGATCAGGAGAAAAGGAGAAGGCTTTCATCAATTTCATCTAGCCTCCATGAACACAGACAAATCTGCTGATCATAGTTTGAGTTTTCTGAAGACGCTCTTCGAAAGCTTGCCTTTTTCTGTATACGACAATACCTCGCAAAACTCCAATATAGCACCGCAGTGCTTGCATTGCGCATAGCTTTTTTCACGGCTTGCAGTAAGCCAGAATCCTTCGTTTGAACTGCATTTCGGGCATATCTTCAAGGAGTTAGCAAAGGCTTCAATTTCCTCTAGGCTCAAGCCGTGTCCCAAGTCTGGTAAAGCGTGCTGTTTCATTTATGTGTTATGTAGTACGCTTTCAGATGAGGGCGAAGGACACATTGTTTCTCACGACACATTACATATGCGAAGCACACCTTTTCTACCAAGCTGACCTAAGACCAGATGACAGCGATCTATCGACCTTGCAAGGATAGAATAATCTTCCATAACAGACTAAATAGTTCGCCGTCAAGTTTATCATGAGAGTAAGGAGAGGTTCGGCTGACTAAACAGACTAGGGTCTCGATGTCAAGGTGACGCAGAGTTGATGTTTGCTCTGCCCCGAAGGAAGTAGTATGTGGGTAAGAGTGAAAAAGGCACAGAACACGGTTTTGTTACCCTTGGTTCTGTCGGTCGCCTTGATTTTCGCTTCATTCCTCGGTGCGAGACATACTTCTGCCGACGCACAGATAGGTGCAGCTATCGATCTCTATACCCTGAAAGCACCCTTCGACGGCAAAGGCGCAAACCTATCAAGCGACGCCTTTGAACCTCAAGAATTGGTCGTTCTCCAAGCACTTGTGACGTACAACGAAGGACCTCAATGCAGCATGGATGTGGCCTTTCAGGTAGAAGGTCCACCGAACCCGTTTGAAAACTTTACTGCAGTCGGTTCAGGACGGACTAACGAGGCTGGAAGAACAGAATTCGCATTCAGGCTGCCTTGGCCTTGTCAGAAACCTGAAGAGATAGTCTTTGGTGAATGGGTGGCCATAGCTACTGTCAATATTGCGAGCCGAGTTGTAGTAGATGTTCTTACATTCCGAGTTGGCTGGATAATCAGAATTGCGGAGATTGCTACTCTCGATTCTCAGTTGAAGCCCCAGTCAATATTTGCGCGAGATGATCCAATAATATTCAATCTCACAGTAGAAAACATAGCTCGAGCAGCAAAATCAGCAACGATAAAGATCGACGTTAAAGATTCTATGGATAAACCGATTATTCACATACAAATGGAAGATGCTCTCTTTCAGGCCGGACAAACCACCGTGCAGGCACTTTCACTTATACCAGTCTCCGCACAAATAGGCATGGCAAACGTTTCAGCAGCCCCATTCACAGCACCTCCTGAAAGTGGAGGCAGGCTTTACAGTCCTGCTATTTACACAACATTTCAGATCACTGTAAGAGACATCGCAATAACAGATGTAAAGTTGTCAAGTAACTCAGTTTTCGTTGGCGACATACTCGCAATTAACGTTACAGTTTTGAACAAGGGCAATATGTCAGAAACGTTTGACCTGAGCACTTACTACGATTCGTCCCTCATTGAAGACCGCCATGTTGAAGAGCTAGCACCCCTAACCAAAGAAACTTTTGCCTTCAACTGGAACACGGCTTCCATGGAGCCAGGCCTCTATCAGATAAGCGCCTCTGCACCTCTGCTAGGAGACGCCAACCCTTCGGACAACACTTACGTCGATGGAATGGTAGAAATCAAGACTAGAGTGCCCTCTGAAGTTATTCATGACGTTGCAGTCGTTGATGTTGTTCCTTGGCCTAGAATCATTAATTCGGGAGAGATAGTGAGCATCAATGTTACTTTGAAAAACAAGGGAACCATGGCCGAGTCTTTTTATGTGACTGTATTCTATGACCGTGCGTCAGTTGACAGGAAATACGTGGCAAACCTTCTCCCTTCAACGGAGATGCGGATGATGTTCGAGTGGAATACGAGTGGTGTTTTCCCCATGAACTACGTCATCATTGCAGTGGCAGACAGAGTTGAAGGAGAAACAAATGTAGAAGACAACACATTCATAGACGGAACGGTTACGATATGGCCGTATCCTCCATTTTTCCCAACTCTTGACTGGTTGATCATCTGGATCATAGTAATAATAGCGGGGATTGCAGGTATAGTACTTCTGTTCCTCATTTTCGCTCTGGATAGGCTACGAAGAAGAAGAAAAGGCCCCCGTCCATCCTACACTGTCATAGTTCACCCTCATATCTAGAAAGACACATTTACCCAAGACAAACCCAAGGCATAAGTCGCCTCTATCATTTTTGAATACGAACCCTAAATTAACAAGAACGAAAGAATCGAAAAGTCAAAGCTCAAGCTTCCGAGATTCCATGGTGAAAGCGCAACCAAAGGATTTTGCGCTACCCAGCAGACTTGACACATTGTTATGCTCCAGCAGTTTCCAGTGATCTATGTGCTTTCCCACTTGGAAACTATGTGCCAAAGGGCTATGAATAGGTAAACTGGAACCGTTATTATCAAGAACAGGCCGAAGAACAATGCCACCAGCCACTGCCATGGAGTAGCAAAGCTGACTCCGTACGTGTAGTAAGCTGGCATACCCATTGCAAGCACAATTATGAGAGATATGGCGAAGGCAATGATTGTCCAGACTATCGCAATTACCTGCTTCGTGTTTATCGAGATCTCCATGTGTTCACCTCCTCATTCTCAACCCTAGTCCTGTCTCCCCCTATCTACATGTTAATCAGCATTCTATCTAGATAAATCATTATGGAGAAATGTTCTATCTCGACGATAACCCACAACGCATTCCGTCCAGGATCAGCATACTCTTGACCCGCGGGCCTCGGAAATCTAGCTCCCGCAGCAAGCCTGATTCACTGTTAGAGAACACTTGTCTTCCCATCTTTTTCAGGAGATTGAAATCCTTTGATAAACTGGCTCGGAGTGTGCAAGGTGCCACTATTAGCCGGCCAGGAAATCTTCCACGCCGGTGCTAGTTTCCCTGATCAGCAAGCGCGCCGCGCATAGTGCAATTGCTAGTCGACCTACAAATCCAAACGCGGCGAGTCGAACTCCGAACGTTGATATAGACCTAAACAATTATGGCGCCGTCGACATGTATCATGCAATTCCACGCTAGCAACTATGGAAAATCAGCATAGTTTGAGCTATGCATGGCATAGAAGATTCCTCCACAAATGATATTTCGTACGTCGTCTACTGAGTACTTGGAGAAAGGCAACTGTTGAAAAATGTTTTCGAAACGAAACTTAGACAATATTCGTCCAGACAAGAAGCATGCAAATTGTCGTTCGTGTTCTTGTCGGTTGTTGTCATTTCAGGAATGCTATGTTGCCACATAGCAAATGCATATGCTCCCGCAGACTATGGAGCTGCAGTAATCAAGACTGTTGATAGGTCGGCTGCTCTCCAGTCTGTTAGCAGCCCAGTTTTACCTGACTATGGGTGGGACCGGGTTGGAAGCTTCTTGAACGGAGGCGCTACTATTGATGTAAGTTTTGCTGGAAGGATAACGAATAGTGGGGATTCTACCGGCGCCGGCTACTATGAACGTGACCCCCAACTGCTGAACACATCAGGTGGTACGTGGTACCTCACCTACTCGAAATCACAGACACCGTTCACTCAGGACGGCAATCCTGACACTCTGATATACGATATATACGTCAAGACATCGTCTGATGGCGGAGTGACCTGGTCGGCTGAAACGAAGGTACTGAACGCGACAGCTATCAGTAGCAGTTCCAGTTTCCGTAGCTCAACGATCTGCGAGGCTGACGGCAAAATCTGGGATATTGGTGCAGACGTCAAAGATTTGAAGGGCGACATCTATGCCAACACATTCTCCAGTGGAATCTGGTCAGGCCAGACCAAGATATTCGATGGAACATATAGCACCGGCGCATACCATTTGGACTCGATAGTTGAAGGTAATGATATTCGCCTGTTCTACGGAATCCAAGCAGAATCCGAAGGTATCGGATTCATCAAGTATAATGGTAACACAGATACATGGGATACCACAGTCACCAAGATCAGCATAGCAGGCCAGATACCGCGCGTCATCAAGGTCGGAAGCACCTACTACATGGTCTGCACCAACTGGACCGACATCCTGTTTACTGAGACAACAACACCCGACATTGTTCCTTGGCCGTCTGCAACACCTATTTCCGATGCGCCTTCAGGTGGATCAGCAAATGATCCATCGATTCTCAAGTATGGAGATAGCGATGGAACTGATGACTTGATAGTTTTCAGCGCCCCCTCGTACAGTGACAACAGCCAATGCATTGAATACGTCTACTCAACCGACGCAGGTGCCACGTGGACCTCGCCTCTTCCATTCACTAATGCAGCTCATGATAGCCAAGTGTCTTGGGACATGATGCCCCGCGCCTATCTGAAAGACCCCAATACAATCATGCTTTTCTGCGGTATGGAGCAACGTGGAGTAAACCGTGGACAGGGTGACATCGTGGCCTGCGATTGGAGCATATCATCCACTATCGGCAACAAACACTACACTACCATCCAAGATGGCATAGACTCTGCAAGCCCAGGCGACACTATCAAAGTCGCAGCCGGAACATATGATGAGCAAGTGGTTATCGGAAAGAGCATAATGCTTCAAGGTGCCGGCGACACCACTGTTGTCAAACCCTCTGTTGCTGGCGAGTTCGGAACAATACTTGATGGGCACTGGTTTGGGAACGGAATGGTCGCTGGAATTATCGTGGCCAACATAGCTGGTGGCAGCGTCACGGTGAAGAACCTGATGGTCGACGGAGGAAGCGTCCCTTCAGTACCTGGCGCAGACAGCATGACTGGGATCTTCTACTTGGAGACGGGCGGTACCATAGACACGGTGACTGTGGCAAACATAGGAATGCCCACTAGCACCGCCGTTCGTGGCTACGGCATCATCCTATCAGCCAAAACCAACACAGCCTCTGTGGAAATCAAGGGCTCCACCATCACCAACTACGACAAGAACGGCATTGAGGGTGAGTGGAGTATGCTCACAGTCAACATACACGACAACACGGTGACTGGACGAGGTCCCTTGCCCAATGGTGATGAGGTTCAGAACGGCATCGTCATCGGCAGCGGTACTGTGGGAACGGTAAACCATAACGCGATCAGCGATCTTGCATATTCACCAGAAACTTGGTGGGCGGTTGCCATACTATTTATTAACAATGGTGGTTCGGCTTCGGCCGATTACAATGTCATAACCAATTGTCAGATAGGGATCTTGTTCCAAGACTACGGTGCCTCAGCACAAGGCAACACTGTGGATGGCGGAACAGTGGGATTGCTTGGTTTGTGGGCACAGTACGTTACGGCGGGAACATGGACGACTTCATTTGTGAACAACGTCATAACTGGTACCGTTGAGAACTCTCTAGGCTATCAAAATGCAGCAATTGGTGCTCAAACTTACGTTTTGGGCGCATCCCTTACAGTCACTATAGATCGTAACCAGCTTATCCAAGGATCAGCAACAGCGGACGGTATCCTTATTGGAGATACTCCAGCAAACGGCGCGGCAGGAAGCATCGCGGCCATAGTCAAACACAACAGTATCTCAAAATGGACAAAAGGCATCGAATTCTTGAGCCCAATGGATTACACCAATACTCACGTTCAATTCAACAACATCGCAGGCAACACTCTCTATGGCATCTCAAACCCAAACGGTACCTTAGATGCAAAGAATAACTGGTGGGGCGACGCAACTGGTCCTTATCATCCGACGCTTAACCCCAGTGGACTTGGAAACCCGGTGAGCGACAACGTTAGCTTTAGTCCTTGGCTTGGTGAGGCGTATGCTCCCTTCAAGTCTTTGACAGTTACTTCTACATACGACGTGCCTACTCCGCCAAGCGGGACATTTCCCTTTGGTACAAGCATCACAGAATCAGTCAGTTCTCCAGTGGCTGGTCCAGCGGGAACACAGTATGTCTGCACGGGCTGGACTGGAACTGGAAGTGTGCCGGCTTTTGGAACAGACACGACCGTGACCTTCACCATAAACCAGAACTCAAGCATCACATGGAGCTGGAAGACTCAGTACCTGCTGACTGTGCAGACCAGCGGTTTGTCTTCATCCTCCCACCCCACCAAAGTTTACCTTGGAGGCTCAGAGGTTGGAACTGCGTACGATGGCTCGTCCTTCACCCAGTGGTTTGACGCCTCGTCAACCACGGGGACGATAAGTGTGGACGGCATCGACTCTGGACCAGCAGGAACACAGTATGTCTTTGTGAAATGGAACGAGGACTCCTCCACAGCCAACCCGAGGCCCTCCGTAACCATGAACACGCCCACGACCTTCACAGCCAACTACAAGACTCAATACTATCTCACAGTCACTTCTCCCTACGGCACGAGAGGTGGCCAAGGCTGGTATGACAATGGTACCACGAGCTATGCAACCCTGAACACAGGCATATTTGGATCGGCATATCAGCGCGCAGTCTTCGCAAACTGGACTGGCGACACGACGGGTACCAATTACGCCCAGAGCAACCCAATACTGATGAATGGACCTAGGACAGCTGCGGCCAACTGGAAGACTCAATATCGTGTTGACTTCACTCAATCAGGTCTGGATTCTTCAGCTTCAGGAACGATTTTGGTGGCCAACGGTTCCAGCAAAACGTTCGCAGACCTCCCCTACGCCCTTTGGGTTGACAGCAGCGGTTCGATCACCTATTCCTACAACAATTCAGTATCAGGGAGCCCGGGCAAACAGTTCAGTCTGACGGGCGTTACAGGTCAAACCTCACCCATCGTCGTAGTAAACGCAATCACTGTCACTGGAAACTACAAGACCCAGTATCAAGTGACGTTTGACCAATCTGGCATTGTGGGAGACTTCTCTGGGACCGTAGCAATAATCGATGGCGTCAACTACAGTGTTAGCCGCCTACCTGCTATCTTCTGGGCGGACCTGAGTCAAAGCTACAGCTTTTCATTTGTTTCACCCTTAGCGGTGAACGCTACCAAGAGGTATAACTGGAACTCAACATCAGGAGTGTTACAGAATCTTGGGGGAACACCAAGAGAACAAGCCGGTTATATAATCGTTTTTGGTCCAGGCAGTGTCGTCGGGAACTATAAAACGCAACGGTACATGACCTTCAATCAGACAGGCGTGGGAACAGAGTTCACAGGCACCGTAGTCATCGTTGATGGCGTAGACTATGACAGACATGGGGCTTCATTCTGGTGGGACGACCGGAGCAATCATAGCTTCGCATTTCAATCGCCGCTAGTTGTAACCGCAAACCACGAGCAGTATGTGTGGACAAACACAACAGGCGCGTCGATACAGCAGAGCGGCTTGATAACTGTGTCGTCATCTGGTAGCATAGTAGGAAATTATAGAACTGAGCCGACGAACCACGTTCAGAAGCACCTTGTAACATTTAGGTCGACCGGACTTGCGGCTGACGCAAACGGAACAGTGGTAACAATCAATGGCACAACGCGCGTCTACGCTGAATTGCCCATCAGCTTATCGGTCGACGATGGAAGCACCATCAGCTACTCATACAATACGATCGTAACGAGCACGTATTCAGGCAAGAAGTTCTACCTTGACAATGTAACAGGACCTTCTTCACCGATAATAGTAACTGCAGACATAAATGCTACTGGGAACTTCAAGACTCAGTATTATCTGACAATCTCCTCTCCTTACGGCATAACAGGCGGCCAAGGATGGTACGACAGCGGTGCGACGGCATATGCCACTTTGGACCGCGGCCTTATTGATCAAGGAAATGGCACACGTCGCGTGTTCACAAGTTGGAGCGGTGATGCTTCTGGAGCAGATTATGCAAAGAGTGGTTCGATAGTGATGAATGGATCAAAGAACGCAGTCGCAAACTGGAAGACCCAATACTATCTGACCGTCAGAACTGATCCAATAGGCATTGCGACGATACCAGGAGAAAATTGGTACGATGCATCATTCAGCGTGCAGTTGACCGCTCCATCAGTTGCGAACTACAGTTTCGGTTATTGGGATCTTGACGGTGTTCCAAAACAAACGGGCGTTAACACGACAACAGTCTATATGGACACAACGCACAATGTCACCGCTCACTATAGCACTTTGGTTCCGCCGCAAGCGGGCGCGCACTTCACATACTATCCTGTTGACTGTTACGTTAATATGACAATTACGTTCGACGGTTCATCGTCTAGAGGCCAAGGAGACAATGTTTCAATTGTCAATTATGAATGGGATTTTGGCGATGGAACTCCTAAAGTAGACAAGACAACACCCACGACAACTCATGTCTTCACACAAGCCAACAATTACACGGTCACACTGAACGTAACGGACAGCCAAGGTCTATGGAACACCACCTCCAAAATAATCGCAGTTTTACCTTCAACGGGGCCTCAAGCTGACTTCTTATGGCTTCCCTCGACACCTACAGCCAACCAAACAGTCATCTTTAACGCCACTATATCAAAACTGGGCTGGAATGGCACAGACCACATCGAAATTGTAAGCTACATTTGGGACTTTGGAGACGGCAATATCACCACAGGCTACTATCCTACAGTAGTTCACACATACACGGCAGATGGGAACTATACAGTGCAACTCAACGTCACTGACGCAAACGGATCCGAAGACAACGTTACAAAGCTTGTAAGAGTACAGGAAACCCGACTGACAGGAGACTTGAACGGGGATGGTAGCGTAGACATTTATGATGCTATACTCTTGGCACGAGCCTACGGTTCTACTCCAAGCAGTCCAAACTGGAACGCCGACGCAGACATCAACAAGGATAACACTGTGGATATCTTCGACGCGATATTGCTGGCCGTTAACTTTGGAAGAAAGACTTAGCGCACTCGTGCGGGCCTGCACTATTCTAGCCACAGCGGTTGACTTTCCAACTTTGACATGAAAGACCCAGATTAGCAAAAGTCACAGGCCGTACATATTCGCAATGTGGATTGCGGGCCCGCCGGGAATTGAACCCGGGACCCCCGGGTTTCCGTGCAAAGCTCATTTGCTTAAAAGCCCGGTGCTCTATCCTTACTGAGCTACGGGCCCATTCTGGGTCGATCTTTCGCTTTTAGAAGTCAAGGAAGGTGTTCTTTAGTGTTTCGATCAGTCTTGTTCCTCTGGAAAGAGACCTGCTAGATTCTATAGCAATACAGAAGACATTGCCTCTTTCAAAGCTATGCAACGTCTTTTTGAAAATACATTCTTAAACCTCGATCTTTCTTCTAAACGCCAAAAGAAGCTCTGACAAACAGTCAGCGATATATCCGCATATTAACAAAGGTTATTTGCCACTTCTAAGGAAGAGACTCGCACGGTGCAAGAATTGATCTCCTGGAAACATTCTTTTAAGAGGTTAAACGAAGAATACGAAGTGGCGCGGAAAAAGAAACAAGCTTTGGACAATTTGCTGACCAAGGGCAGGATTTCACAGTCCACGCATGATATGTTCAACAAAGAGATTGATGGAGCACTTTCAGAAATTGAAAAGCAGCAAAAAGCGTTGCTGGAGAAAATGGCTGCCAAAGTTGCTGAACTTGAAAGGCAGGTTTCGACCCTAGAGGTTCTTCTTGCGAACTTTGAGATCAGGCATGTAACAGGCGAAATAGATGATGAGGTCTATCAACGTGAGAGCGACATCTTTTTCATAGGACTCGAAACTGCAAGACAAGAACTCGACGAAGTCAAGGAAGCAGCCGACCAGCTTGCTGGTGGCGGGTTGCCATTGGACAGAGAGGTTCGAGAGCAGCCTGAAGAAAATAAGGTCGCACAAACAGAAGTCAAATTCTTGGAAGAAGACGCTTCAACAGAGGAAAAAGAACCTGCCGAACACCATGAAGAGACAGTAGTGGAAGCCATAACATGCTCAGAAGAGACTGAGCCTATAAAGACCGACGCTAAGGTTGAAGAAAAACAAGAAGCTTAACAACAGTTATTACCCCTTTCCTTTTTCTACTTGACGTCTCCAAACAACTTAATGCAGAATTTTATACTAGTCCACATTCATTCTAGACGCAGGTGCTCTGCAATTGACAGGGAGAGTCGTCATAGGCTTTCATGAAAAATTCAAACAGTATGATCTGGGCGAGGGACATCCCTTCAGAGGCGACCGGTTCGCCAACGCAATCGAATTCTTCCGCAAACAAGGCCTATTCACCAATCCTGAGATAATTCTTCTCCGACCCCAACCCGCCATTCAAGAGGACTTATTGAGAGTTCATGATAAAGAATACGTTGACATGATCTTTCACCTTGCAAGAGAAAGCAAGGGATACGACATTGAAACGCCCGTCTCACCCGAGATTCTGGAAGCAGCACTGCTCATCTGTGGCAACGCAATTGAATGTGGCAAGGCGGTAGCTGAGAACAAGACAGGAAAAGCGGTCTCCATCGGTGGGGGCTATCACCATGCCGGAAAGAACTACGGTGGAGGATTCTGCCTGTTCAACGATGTCGCAGTGTTAACTGAGTACCTAAGAGCTGAACACAACTTTAAGCGGTTTCTGATCTTGGACTATGACGTTCATTTCGGGAACGGCACAAGTGACATATACTATCGAGATCCAACCGTGTTATACATATCCTTACATCAAGACCCAAGAACACTTTATCCTGGAACAGGATTTGCATGGCAGATTGGAGAAGGGAGAGGAGAAGGATACAACGTCAATGTACCGTTGCCCCCGGGAACAAGCGATGACACATATCTTTGCGTTTTGCGGGAGATCTTTACTCCTTTGGCTGAAGAGTTCAAACCTGAGATCATTATCGCCAATGGAGGAAGTGATTCGCATTTTGCAGATATGCTTGGAAGCTTAGCGTTGACAGTCAATGGTTTTCTTGAATTGGCCAAGGTGATCAAAAAGACAGCGGACAAAGTCTGTCGTGGAAAGCTTGTACTGATGCCTGGAAGCGGATATAACCCAAAGGTGTTGCCACTTTGCTGGTACGCACTTGTCGCAGGAGTGGCTGGCGTAGAAAAGATCGACATCAAAGACCCGTATGCTCCTCCTACAGAACCATCTGGATGTCGTGCAACAGTTGAAAACACCGTTGATGAATTGAAGAGGCTATTGAAGAAGAACTGGACGTGCTTCGAGGGTTCCGCCATGTCTGGTGTACAGTAGGGCCCTAGAATTCCGTTGCACTTGATGCCCAAGATAAGGCTTCAGTCCTCAAGCATGCGCTGAGCTGTGAGTGATAGAACTTTTTCCGAAATTGTCATCTTCTAGTTGAACTGCTAGAGCATGAAGCTCGCTCTACGTCATAAACAAGAAAGGAATTTGTTGAAGAATAATAGGTCTGTATGGTCCTTGTCAGCTGAACCGTAGCTGTCTAGAGCTTTCTTCTATAGTAAATTTCAGAAAGTGTCAAATATTTCATCAAGGTTAACTGAAGGTGGAAGGAGAGGAGACGACGAAGACATCAGCTGCGAAGATTATTCTCTTCTTGTTGCTTACGGGTTTTTTGGTTACAGCGTTCAACATTCAAAGCCTGAATGCTGCCGATACAGCTTTTGCAGAATATAGGAATCTAGGTTATCACGGCTTGGACGATCTCTTCTCTTCCCTCATCGTCTCTGGAACAGTCACGCTTTATGACGACTATGACCTTAATTCTAGCGCCAACACGATAACGTTCACGAATACTTCTGTGGCCAACCTAGCTAACCACTCCAGAGGAGTCTCCAGCAACTGGGACAACGCCGTCAGATCTCTGAAAGTGAATGGAACGGCAACGCTCTATGAGCACTCGGACTTCGCGGGAAGGACTGCTTCATTCACGAATGGCAACCTTCCATATGACGACATAGGAACAGAATGGAATGCAAACCCTCAGCTGAACAAGAGCGAAGGTGCATGGGATTCCAGAAGATGGCATTGGTCACTTGACAGACTTGACATTCTAGAAGGATACAATAATAACAATGTCTCTTGGAATTCCGACGGCCTTGTTGAATCATGTGCCCAAGACAGTAGCCCTGTTGATCCATGGAAAGCTGTGAACTTTGATCAAGGATACGAAAGGAGTGAGAGCGAAATCCCGAATCTTGCAGATTGGGGCAACTGGAGCAATAGGGCAGTCTCCCTCAGAGTTGAAGGGTCTGCAACAGTTTTCGACAACACATACTACGCGGGAGAAAATCGTACCTTCACGTCAAATGTTCCAGACTTGACAGTTTATGATCTGAGCCGCAGAATTTCTTCATTGAAGCTCGCACTAGGGTCACGCGTAACATTGTACGATGAAGCTAGTTTCAACGGGACGAGCAATTCCTTTGTTTCTCCCACTTATCAACCGCCTGAGCTGACGGTGTCCAGCACAAACACAATAACGCTTGAAGGAGTTGTTCACGACTGGTACACTGATTCGTTTGCTTGGACGTCATTTGGTTGGACTGGAGCGAAATTTGACGTTCTGGTGGTTGAGAATCGATCCAGTCCCGTTGGCAAGGTATTGATGCTGGAGATGTACTTCCTGAGAGGCGGAGCAAATCTTGCATGGCAATGGTACGACGTAGCACACTTCCTTACTGAAGGTAGATGGCTTGGAACAGGAGACAAAGAATGCTACCGCAATTTGGGCAATGCTTACAACTACTTGGTAGCCCTCGATGCCTTTCCAGAACTTGTGGACAGGGCAGTCTATCCTGGCGACGTTACAAAATGGAAAATCGACGTGAAAACGCTTATTCAGAGGGCGGTCAACTTCTGGTCTCCTGATCTTGACATTAACAAATTAAGCATTGAAAAGATAAGCTTCACGTTGGAAGCTGCTCGCAACACTGAGACTTTCGAACCCAAAATCAATTGCAGCCTCAGCCGATTGAGATTAGGCTACACACCAGCTCCCCTCACAAGAGTCTATGTTGAACCATTCGAAGTCCAGAATGAAGCACTAGTACCAAACACAACCTTCAACATATCGGTGAAAATCGATAACATCCCTGTGAGCCCTGGAGTAGTCGGCATCGACTTCAAGCTATCATGGAATTCCAGTCTGCTTAACGCAGTGAATATGGAAGAGGTTGTCTTTCATGAGGTCACACCTTCCAATGAGATCGATAATCTCTGGAGAATCAGGCATACTGTTGCAAACAGCTCCGTGGAATTTGCATACACTTTCCAAGACCTGAAGGGAGCACTGGCCAACGGTTACGCTCCGATAAACGGAAGCCACACCATCGCCAGAATCACCCTGAAGGTGAAAGCAACCGGCAGATGCACTCTCCATTTTGATAGAGTGAGAATTGGGGACCCGCAGGGCAACGCAGTGCCTCATCAACTCGCCGACGGCCTGTTTGACAATCTTCCAGGTCCGAAACGCGCAACTGTCTACGTTGACCCGCCGACAATATTCAATTCCAGTCTCACGCCTGGCAGCAACTTCACCATCAGCATCAACATCATAAATGCTTCTAGCCTGGTCGGCTTGGAATTCAAGTTCGACTTCAATCCCTCTGCGTTGCGGGTAAACTCGGCCGCAAAAGGAAGCTTCGTCCCCTCATCAGTCACTCCTATCATCCTAGTAAACAGCACTGGAGGGTTCATTATCTTCTCAATGTCCTCGTCAACTCCGCTGGAAGGCAATGGCACAGTGCTGATTATCGAATTGAACGTGCAAGCAAACCGCACGCGCTCACTGCTCCAACTCAATCATGTAAGACTCGTGGACAATACTAATCAAGAACTGCCCTGCTCGACTGCTGATGGAAGCTTCAGCAACACACGTCTCGTTGCAGACTTGAACAATGATGGGACCGTAGACATCTTCGACGCTATCATATTGGCTGGAGCCTATGGTTCGAGAATCGGAAGTCAAAACTGGAACCCAGACGCGGACTTGAACGGCGACGGCGCGGTAGATATCTATGATGCAATCTTGCTTGCAGGCAACTATGGCAGAACAGGATGACCTTTTTCTAGGCGTCGTGAAATTGACTTTCTCTCGCGCGCTCTTTTTGAGGACTGGAGGAAAAAAGGAAGATGACACAATGATGACAGCCAGTGACAGTTTGATGGACAAAACCGTACATTTAAGTAGTGCGCGCGTATCTACGACGCCATAATCCTTGCCGGCCATTGCATCCGAACGGAACCGTGACCCCGTCTTTTTGCATGAATATTCATTGTCTACGAAAGACTGTGCAGAAAAAAAGTTCATAGTCGGTACAACTACAAGATTGAGCCTGCCACCCGAGAGCAAAACCAAGACAAATATGGGTGAATGATTTATTTGTCTATCCTACTGACTCAGTTGAGTGACCTCATATGGATGATATGCAAAGAATTCGTTCACAATTTCCAGTGACCAAGAGCAAAGTCTTCCTGAACCACGCAGCACAGTCTCCACTTCCGAAACCTGTCGCAGACGCAGTCCACAGGTTTGCAGACGAATTCTCCAATTCTGGAACCAGTTCAATTGAATGTGACGAATGGGGGAAACCCTACTTCGCAAGACTTATCGGCGGCAAATCCGAAGAAATAGGGCTAGTTGGAAACACATCTGTAGGGTTAAACATAGCCGCAAACGTCCTCCACTACCCGGCAGGTTCGAAGATCGTCACGACCGATCTGGAGTATCCTTCTGTGGTTTATCCTTGGCTCCGCAAGAAGCTCCGCGTGAAAGTTGATTATGTCAAGAACGTCGATGGAAAAGTGTTGTTAGACGACATGGAGAAAGCTGTTGATGACAAGACAGTCGCAGTTGCAGTAAGCCATGTTGAATACATGAACGGCTTCCGCCACAACCTCCGAGTCCTCAGTGAAATAGTCCATGAACACGGTGCCTACCTAGTCGTTGACGCAATACAATCCGTTGGAACAATGCCGATAGACGTCAAGCGAGATGATGTTGACTTCTTGACGTCGGCATGCTATAAGTGGTTGCTAAGCCCGTCGGGAGCAGCCTACCTCTACGTGAAAGACGAGCTTATTGACAAGTTTGAACCGCCTTTTGTCGGTTGGGCAAGTGTGAAACAGGAAGTATTCGACACTCTGGATTTTTGGGACATCTGGAACCTGAACCTTTCGAAGACAGCAAGTCGTTATGAAGTAGGTTCGCCATCTGAGATTAGCTTTCTAGGCGCAGCAGAAGCAATGAAAATGTTGTTGAACTACGGAACGGAAAACATAAAGAAGAGAATCACCAAGCTTACGGACCACTTGATAGATTCCGCCAAAGAGCTAGGGCTTAGACTTCAAACGCCAGAAGAAAAGCAGTACCGCTCAGGAATAGTGAACTTCAAGATAGGCAACGCCCAAAAAGTAGCTGAAAAGCTGAACAGCAAAGGCATAGTCGTGTCGGCGAGGGCCCACGGGTTAAGAGTCTCGCCACATTTCTATAACACCGAAGAGGAAATTGACAGTTTCATGAAAGAAGTCAAGAAACTGAACGCCTAGCACACAGGAATCGAGAGCTGCACACAGTGAATTCAATGTTTAGAGTCGAAAAGATTAATGAAAGCAATAAGCGGCGCATCATTGAGTACATAGAGTCAGATGTCATAAAACATGTTTTCGCCTTCTATGACATCCAGTACGACCCGCAACACACAACGGCATACGCAGTCTTCAAAGACGCCCACGTCACGGGCTATATCCTAACTTACACAGCCACTGATGTTCCAAGCGTAATCCTCGAATGTAAAGAAGATGTTGCTGAAAAACTGATGTCCTACGCACCTGAAACAGGCTTCATTATGCATACGTCCCCAACCCTTCTGCCTATGGTAAATGAAAGGTTTCCTGACGCAAAGAGCTATGTGGAAAACTGGATGTTGGTTAGAAAGAACGGGGCGAATTTCTTCAATTCAAGACTTGTAAAGCGATTGCGCAGCGAAGAGGATGCAGCCCTGCTTGCCAAGCTTGTTCTCAACAGAGAAGACCGACCGAAGAGAATGCTAAGGAGATACATCAATTGGGTGGCCAAGACGCCTGTTTATGGAGTCTTCAGGGAAGGCGACCTAGTCTCCTACGCCGGTTCGTTCATTCAACTGCCGCAAGTGTGGATGATAGGAGGAGTCTACACTGATCCTAAACATAGGAACAAAGGAAATGCATTGCTAGCGACATCCGCAGTCACAAAAGAAGCGTTAACACGGGCTGAAGTAGCAGCCCTGTTTGTTAGATCGGACAATTTTCCTGCAATCAGGGTTTACGAGAAAATCGGTTATAGAAAAATAGGCGAAAGACTCTGGGTCGACGTCGGAACAGGGTTGAGACCCTGAAGCCAAGGTTCTTCTGCGTGTGCCATGCGTTTTTTCGCTTTCTTTCCGCCAATAGCATCTACTCCTATCCTCGTAGGTGTCAGTGCGCGCGCTAATGGCCCTCATAGACCTTTGCAGTGACCACTTGACGCTACACTGGATCGACACTGATGTTCACTTTTGAACAGAATATTCCTGAATTTTGACACGCGTTTTGGAGCATTTCTCGGATTGTCGCGGGGCGCATCAGGACTCGCCAATTCACATGTGCTAAAGTATGTGCAGCTTCTTTCCAGAAAAACGTGCCGTGGTGAAGTCTGAGAATTG
>Ga0315296_10000175_pt1 | contig 61624 bp, 48 predicted proteins | sample YL17G14_18_MG_FD_203921 | JGI IMG/M metagenome (GOLD analysis project Ga0315296, IMG submission 203921) | Sediment microbial communities from Yellowstone Lake, YNP, Wyoming, USA - YL17G14_18 | ecosystem: Environmental > Aquatic > Freshwater > Lake > Sediment | place: USA: Wyoming | collected... | reverse complement strand
ACAGTGACTCATCGGTTAATAATATGCGTCGGATGTTTCGTGAAAGCGGACAGCGGACTTTGTTTGACGACGGAATTTTGAAAGTAAAGCAGGGCCTGACAACAATAGAAGAGGTGCTGAGAGTAACCGAGGCCTGCAGCAAAACAGACGAAGTTGTTACGGACGAAGACGCAGATTCTGGTCAGCGTAAGAGATGTAAAAAAGAAAACGACTAACAATTAAGATTTGAGATAATGCATAAAAAAGTTGTCATTATTGGTTCAGTATTACTTCTTGTCGGCGCCACTATGCTTGGGTGGGTCCTCACCGAAAAAAGAAAGCAGCAACAGAGAGCTGCTCGCTATGAATCGAAGTATAATGTAGGAGGGGGCGAGTATCTTGAGCAGTATAAGAAATGGCTTCAGTCATTTCCAGATGAGCAAGCCGGGCTGCCCTTTGGATTGGACGGAGACGGGAAAACCAAAACAGAAGAACAACTAAAACAAGAACAGCGGGAACGACTCCAAGCTGATTTAAGCAAATTGGCCTCGGGCGAAACGGATGTTTATCCCTTTGCAGATATTCTTTACGGCGAGAACTGGCAAGACGAATTAAACAGGTACAAGAAGCACAAAGAGCTGAGTGAGTTTGTTCTTACGAGTTCTATTGTTTGTATATCTATGGGAGGGACGATTTTTGCCTGGTACCTGCTACTATGGTTAGTTCGGTTTTTTATTAGAGGTTCGTCCGGCTTGAAGAAATTGTTGCCAGATGTTATTAGAAGGCAAAGAAAAAACAAAGATAAAAAGCAGGCTAAAACAAACGCTGAAGAGAATGGAGAAAATCAGGAGCAAGAGCAAGAACTGAATCAACAACAAAGGGAGCTTGAGAAACATTCAAAAGGTCTTCGGAATTTAGTCAAAAGTAAGCCTAAATTTAACGGCTTCGGGAAAGCTCTCTCTACGAAAAGCGAGTCCCGCTCTGATAACCGCGACAGCAAACGTTCCAAAAAGCGTTTGGGAACTTACTCGGATGACGATACTGAGAAGATTGCCGCGTTGCTTTCAGATGAAAAATATGACTATTCTATAGCGAGACTTGAGGATTCACTCAAAGCTCAAACTGAAAAGATTGAAGAACGGACGGCTCAAAGTGTTCAGCAGGCCATAATCGAGCATTCGAAACCGCTCGATAGCACTCTTAAAGACCTTGCTCAGCAGGTTTCGGCTATTCGCGAATATGCTTCCTGCCAGCAAGAAAGAGTGGAAAAACTTCAGGATGGATATGACTGGAATATTGTCAGGACTTTTTGCCTGCGAATCATTCGCTGTATTGACAATCTGGAAAACCGTATAAGCCGGCTCTCCGGCGAAGGCACTGATACCGAGCACTTTCAGGAAATAAAAGATGAGCTGATATTTGCTCTGGAGTCAAGCGGTATTGAGCAATATGAGCCTGAAATAAACAGTGATTATCGCGGCCAGGAGAAGTTTGCCGAGGCAGTCAAAGACAAGGAAGACTGCGACAAAGCAAAGCAAAAAGGCAAAATCGCAGAGGTTATTAGACCTGGTTATCAATATTTTATTAATGAGGATAATATCAAGGTAATACGTACAGCTCAGGTTAAGCTTTTTGGTTAGGTTTATTAAAGGAAGTTTGGTAATGAGTCAAAAACCGGGAGCTCAAAAAAAAGAGGTGTAAAATGGCTAACATAGTAGGTATAGATCTGGGAACAACTTTCTCATCGTTAGCAATTCTCAATTCTATCGGCAAGCCCGAAATAGTCCCGAATGCCGATGGTGAAAGGCTTACGCCGTCTGCTATTTTCTTCGATGAGGAAAACACCGATATAATCCGGGTGGGAATCGAAGCTCTTAATTCGCGGCGACTAAATGCACAAAGGTCCGTTCGTTGGATAAAGCGGAACATGGGTGACCCGAACTATTACAAGCGTATTGATAATAAGGACTGGACGGCAGTGGAATTGTCCTCGCTGATTCTGAAAAAGCTCAAGCAGGACTGCTCGGTCGGGGGTGACCAAATCCATGATGTCGTAATCTCTGTTCCCGCCCACTTTGACGAAGTTCGCCGCAAGGCCACCATGGACGCAGGGGCTATGGCCGGTCTGAACGTGATTGGAATCGTCAATGAGCCTGTGGCTGCCGCCTTGTATTATGCTACCACGCGCAAGGTTTCCGGAAAGGTCCTCGTGTATGACCTCGGCGGAGGAACCTTCGATGTAACGATAATGGATGTCAACGGTCATCAAATGGATATTATTTGCTCACAGGGCGACCACGCCCTTGGCGGCATTGACTTTGACCGGAAAATATTAGAGATGCTGCAGCAGAAATACAGGGACAAATTCAATACCGAGCTGATTAACTCCGATGAGGATAGAGCAAAGTACGAAGATGAGGCTGAAGATATTAAAAAGACATTGTCGCGGCGTCCTGTTGCTAAAGAGATACTCTACGGACCGGCAGGCAGTATGAAAGTGGAAATTACACGTGAGATGTTCGAAGAGGCCATTTCTTCGTTGATGTCTCGTGCAGATATTTTAATTGAAGTGGCGCTTGAGGAGGTGGGTATAAAACCTTCCGAAATAGACAAGGTACTGCTGGTAGGCGGCAGCACGCGGATGCCATTGGTCCAGCAGCGCCTTGAGAAAATATTCGGATTCGCACCGGATACGGCGGTTAATGTAGACGAATGTGTAGCACTGGGTGCCGCTTTACATGCCGGATTGACAATGCTCCGAGAAAAATCCGATGTTTTGCCGGCAGGCATCTCCAATGGGCTAAAAGATATTAACTTAACCGATGTCTGCAATCACAGTTATGGTACGATTTGCGCTCCTGTTGACAAGGAAACCCGCCGACGTGTAATCGAAAATCGTATCATTTTGAAGAAAAATACACCGTTGCCCTGTGAAAGCTCACAAACGTTTTATACTCTTGCTGAGGGACAAACAAACCTTGAGATAACAGTAACCCAAGGGGAAGATACCGCCGTCGAGTACGTGAATAAGATTGCAACGCATAAATTTAAGCTTCCTCCGAATAGACCCGCCGACCAACCCATAAAAGTTACTTACAGCTATGATGTCAATCAGAGGATGCACTGCCGGTTTGAAGATGTTGAATCGGGCAAAGTCCTTGAAGTTGATTTATGCCTGAACCGGGATGGAGAAATGGGCGAGGGCGATGTAAGAGAAAAGAATAAACAATTGAAGTCATTCAAAATTGAGTAGCGATATATCCAGGTGGGTAGATGGACACACTTCTGATACCAATTTTGATTGGGGTGGCAGCATCTGCGTCAATGATTTTTTTTAGTTTTGTCAATCGTGCCAGGCTCACAGAATTAGTAAATCGCTTAAGGTCGAAGGATTTAATTTCTCGCCTCAGCTTTTCGGGTTTGATAAATTACATCAAGGTTTCGGCTTGGTCCAAAGCAAATCCCGACGCAAGTATCGAGTCTTCCGCGGAGCTTGATTTGAGTGTTCTTAATTGCCGTGCTCGACTTACAGAGCAACAGGAGAATAATGGCGATTCTGGTGCTTTTAGCGTAGAAATTTGCGGGTCAATCCATGCTCCCGGTGAAGTGCGTTCCGCGATTTTGAGAATTTCCATCCTGGACATAACTGAAGGAGCTCCCAAAGCCCGGCCGGTGCAGGCCTGCGTTAAACAGCGGCAAATAACGGATTCGCCCGTTTTTTGCTACAACGCTGAGCTTGGCAAACTCCCTCACCAGGTTACCACCATATCAAATTGGACTTCCATTGCCCAATTGCGCCTTGACCGGCTGGCGCTTCCCCATAAAGGAAAAAGGAAACTGTTGTTCAGTACATCAATATTCTCAGCCGACAGCGGTGAACAGCTTGCTTGTGCCCGCTGTACTTTTAATTATGACAATCCCGCTTTCGGCTATATTGATTTGCAGGAAAACGTTCGGCGTACGAAAACACTTGCTGTTGCACTGGCATTTGCTGTCAGTGCCGCAGATAACAAGCTGTACGACTGTGAAGTCGAAGTTATCAAGAATTGGGCAAGGGACAATATTGACCTGTCTGAGTCATCCAATAAAGCACGGCGTAAACTTGAAAAGGCGTTGAACGAAACCGTTGCTTATTTCCGCGATGGAAATCAACTAAACAATTATGATATTTGCAGAGAGATTGTTGAAATTGCACCTTTTGCAGAACGCTATGACATTTTGAATCTTTGCTTGTACGTGGCACAGGCTAACGGCTCCGTTACTACGGAAGAACTGGCTGTCCTGAAAAACCTGGCGAGCTGGCTCGAAGTTGACGCAAAGAAATTCCGCTCTATGATGGAAAAAGTTCTTCCCGTCGATATGCATGAAGTCAAGGATGTAGAAGCCATCCTTGGCGTTACTTCGGATATGAGCAAAGAAAAAGCCCGGCGGCATCTGAACAAAGAGTACAGCAAATGGAGTGCGAGAGTAACAAATTCCGACCCTGAAATTCAAACCCAGGCCGACCAGATGCTCAAGCTCATTGCAGAGGCAAGAAGCCAATACGTAGGATAAGAAACCTAAGCGAAATGAAATGCGTTTAGCGGCTCTGTAAGACACGTCAAATTAGATATCACACTTTGTCAGGGACTTACCGCAAATTCACTTAAACTAATGGAAAACTCCTAATACTCTGTAACAGGTGATTTGCAAGGTTGTCATTGCGAGGCCTGCTTTGCAGGCCGCGGCAATCTCAACTTGTCATAGGTTTCGAGATTGCTTCCCCTTCGACTTCGCTCAGGGCTAAAGGCTTTTTGCGCTCGCAATGACAACGAGAGGGGCACAGCTATACTCATCAATCAAGCTGTAACAGACCACTAATAACTTCTGAAGGTTCTATTGCCTGCGCTTAGTTAATACGTTATGATTTGAAGCGGTTTTATATATTGTCTAAGCTGGGGCAATGAACAATAATGAAATTGCTTTGTAGAAAACTTTATAGCTGTCATTCTGAGCTCGCCGTAGGCGAGCGAACCCAGCACCAAAATTCCCTACCTGAGCGGGCGGTCTTTCCCCGTTTATCGGTTTCGCTCGGTTCTAATTTTGGTGCGGGGCATTTTTTCGTCTTAAAGAGATTCCTCACTTCCCCTTCGGCTTCGCTCAGGGCTGCGGCTAATTCAGGGCTAAAGGCTGCGCTTCGTTCAGAATGATAATCTTTGCATGTTTTCAACAGAGCATGATGAAATATGAAAATTGCGATTAAGATAACTTTGGTATTTGTTATTATTGTCGGAGCGTGCGTGATTCTTACGGCGATGATAATTAGCAGATTACAACCTGGCGATGAGAAAACAGCTGCGGAGCTCGAACAGCCGGAAGCAGCAGCTGACGCCGTTAGAGACCGCCAAAAAAAAGTCTCTAAGGGGGTTGACAGCCAGGACAGTTGGCCTATGTTTCGGGGTGGACAGCAGCTCTTAGGCAGGGCCTCGGGGACTTTACCTGATTCACTAAGGTTTGTTTGGAAGTTTAAAACCAACGGCCAAATCAAATCATCGCCGGCAATCGACGACCATCTTGTTTTCATAGGCTCATCTGATGCGAATGTTTATGCAATCGATTTGGAAGGCGGGCGCCAGGTATGGGCATACCAAACGGACGATGCTGTCGAGGCGACACCCTGTGTGGTTGAAGGTTCGGTTTTTGTAGGGTCATCGGACAGTTTCCTTTATGCGCTTGATGCGAAAAGCGGCTCACTTAACTGGAAATACCAGACGGATGGACAGATTCTTGGTGCTGCTAATTGGACACGTTCACCGGATGGCCAGAGGATATGGATACTCGTGGGCAGCTACGATAATAAATTGCATTGTGTGGATTCGGCAAATGGAGAAGTCGTATGGACTTATGAAACGGACAACTATATAAATGGCTCGCCTGCGGTCGATGGCCAAAAGACCGTTTTCGGCGGATGCGATGCGATGATTCACGTCGTGTCTCTGGCTGACGGCAGCAGAATGACACAAATCGATGCAGGTTCATATATTGCAGCTTCCGGTGCGTTCTGTGACGGACAGGTCTTCATCGGCAACTACGACAACGTATTTATCAAGGCTGATATTGCTGCCGGGGAAATCCTGTGGAAATACTCGGGCAGCGATTCTCCATTTTTTTCTTCGCCCGCAGTCGGCAAAAACGTTATTGTCATTGGAGGACGGGATAGGTCTGTGCATTGCGTCGGCCGGGATGATGGCAAAGTAATCTGGACATTTAAAACACTGGGTGAAGTTGACAGCTCACCGGTTATTTGCGGTGACAAGGTGATTGTCGGCTCCGAAGACGGCCGACTTTATCTATTAAGACTCTCTGACGGAAAACAAGTTTGGTCGTATGAGATAGGCCAGCCTGTTACTTCTTCGCCGGCTATTGCCAAAGGGATGGTTGTCATCGGCAGCGATGACGGTTATGTGTACGCATTTGACGCCGGGCGGTAGAATCGGGGTAAAGGTTTATGAGGATTGTTCAAATTACACCGAGCGCCGGGGACAGTTTTTATTGTGAGAACTGTTTGCGGGACGTCGCTTTGGTTAAGGCGATGCGGAAACTGGGACATGATGTCTTGATGGTTCCAATGTATTTGCCAATTCAGATTGACAAAAATGAAACGGTCAATAATACACCAATTTTTTTTGGCGGCATCAACGTGTACCTTCAACAAAAATCGGCAATCTTCCGAAGAACCCCTCGCTGGTTTGACCGGCTGTTAGATTCACCGAAGCTTTTAAGATGGATTGGCCGAAAGGCTGGGGTGACAAATACAAGAAACTTGGGCCAGATGACAATATCGATGTTGCAGGCCGAGCAGGGACGACAGAAAAAAGAGCTGCATAGATTTGTCGAATGGCTGGATACGCAAGATAACAGGCCTGACGTTGTGTGTCTGTCCAATATTCTGCTGGCCGGACTCGCCAGAGGTATTAAGCAAAGACTTGGTGTGCCGGTGGTGTGTCTGCTTCAGGATGAAGACGGGTTTCTGGACGGCTTGTCATCGCCGTATTCGGAGCAGGCCTGGCAGATACTTGTCGAACGAGCAAATGATGTAGATGTATTTATCGCGGTGAGTAAATACTATGCAGATGTTATGCGACAAAGATTGCAACTTGCCTCAGAACGAGTCTATGTCGTATATACCGGTATTTCATTGGATGGATACGAGTTAAGAAAAACCGAACCTGCAATACCCACCATTGGTTATCTTTCGCGGATGTGTCCTGAAAGGGGTCTGGATACGTTGGTTGACGCTTTTGTGCACTTGAAGAAAAATGAGAAATTAAAAAATGCCAGGTTGCGGATAACCGGCGGTAAGAGTGCTGATGATGAAATATTTCTGAACCGGATTCGACAACAGTTAAGCTCTTATGGCCTGATTGATGATGTGGAATTTCTGCCGGATTTCGACCACAATGCCAAGCTCGCTTTTTTGCGAACTCTTTCGGTTCTATCAGTGCCGGAAAAGCAGCCCGTAGCTTGTGGATTATATGTGCTTGAAGCTCTTGCAGCCGGTGTGCCGGTGGTACAGCCGGAAAGTGGTGTGTTTCCAGAGTTGTTGGAAATGACCGGCGGAGGGGTGCTGTGTGAGCCTAATAATGCAACGGCTTTGGCCTCCGCGATGGAAGGGTTATTGCTTGAGCCGGATTATGCACGACAATTGGGAGAACAAGGCAGAGAAGCGGTCTTTGAAAAATTTAATATCGAGCAAACTGCTGAAGAAATGGTGCGTATATATGGAGAAATAGCGCGGTAGCGTGCGCAAGGACAGTTATGCTCGAACTTATTAATGTAGCAAAAAGTTATCAGTCGCCGGCCAAGGCGGACGGCATCTGTGTTTTGAAAGATATAACGCTAAAAGTAACAAAAGGCCAGTCTCTCGTAATAGTTGGGCCTTCGGGCAGCGGCAAGAGCACACTACTTAATATTATTGGCGCCTTGGACCGTCCGACTTCGGGAAGGGTATTATTTGACGGCAAGGACCTCGCCGAGCTGGACGAGTTTGAGCTTGCGAGGATTCGCAACCGTCAAATAGGTTTTGTTTTTCAACTGCATCATCTTCTGCCGCAGTGCACGGTGCTCGAGAATGTTTTGGTGCCGACGCTTGCCGGCAAAAACCATCCGCCTAAAAAAGAGACTCAGCAAAGGGCAACAAATCTGCTGCAGCGTGTAGGACTTGAAGATTATTTGTTGTATCGGCCGGGCCAGCTTTCAGGTGGTCAGCGACAGCGCGTAGCGGTCGTCAGGGCCTTGATTAACAGCCCCAAGCTATTGTTGGCTGATGAGCCGACCGGCTCGCTGGATAAAGACGCCTCGGAGAACATAGCTGAACTGCTGGTCGAACTGAACCGCAGCGAACAAGTTACATTGATTGCCGTAACGCATTCGCTAAAGCTCGCAGAGCAAATAGGCCGCGTGATGGAGCTAAGCGATGGCTTGTTGAGAGACAGGAGCCGGGGATGAGTTTGTGGAAGCTTGCTAAAAGAAGTCTCGGCTTTTATTGGCGAACAAATTTGGGCGTTCTGCTGGCCGTTATGGTGAGCGCCGTTGTTTTGACTGGTGCGCTGGTCATAGGTGACTCAGTGCGTTACAGTCTAAAAATGATGGTGAAAGCTCGATTAGGCAACACCGAGCTGGCTCTTATCCCCCAGAACAGATTCTTTAGGGCTGAATTGGCGAACGAGCTGGCTGCAGAGCTTGATACTGTGGTGGCGCCTGTTTTACAGATGCGAGGACTGGTTGCCAACGGTGATGATACAAGGCAGGCAAACAGAATTGAGGTGCTCGGTGTTGACCAACGTTTTTTTAAAGTCGGAGCAGGGCAAAATCCCTTCGGAGATAATTGGGGCGAGGCTATTGTCTTAAACAAACCGTTAGCAGCAAAACTTGGTGTAGGAGCGGGAGATGAAGTTGTGCTGCGAATTGAAAAGCCGAGTCTTATGCCACGTGATATCCCCCTGACACCGGACTCAGGTCTATCTGTCGCATTTCGTTTGAAAGTACAAGCGGTTGCCGGCCAATCAGACTTTGGCAGCTTCAGTTTACAGGCCAATCAGGTTACACCGTTGAATGTCTTTGTGCCGTTGCAATGGCTGCAGGAAAAACTCGGCCACAGCGCTCAGGCGAACATGCTTTTAGTTGCCGTAAGCTTGAAAGGCGACATAACAATCGAAAGGGCAAACGAAGCCGTCAGGAAGTGCTGGCGGCTTGCCGATGCCGGTCTTGAGCTTCGCTTTTTAAAGCGCAAGAACATGCTTGAGATACGCAGCAGCCGGGTTTTCATCGATGAATCTATCACCACCGCTGCTATTAATACGGGTGATGAATCCCGCCCATCAAAGACGGGACGGGATGAATCTCTCGGCGTTTTGACATATTTCGTGAACGAATTGCGTTCGGGTGACAGAACAACCCCATATTCTATGGTCGCTGCTGTGGAAAAATCAGCAGAACCCAACAGCCTTATTTCGATGGAAATGACGGATGAGGAAATCCTCATTAATCAGTGGCTTGCCGATGACGTTGGTGCCAAAGTGGGAGATTCAGTCGAGCTTAGTTACTTCGTTCTCGGGCCGATGAGAAAACTTCAGCAGCAAAAAACCAGTTTTCGGATTCGGGCAATTCTACCTATGGATGATTTAGCGGTGGACCCTGAGTTAATGCCGGATTTTCCGGGCCTGGCCGATGTGGAGAACTGTAGAGACTGGGAGCCAGGCATCCCAATCGACCTTAATAAGATACGCCAGCGCGATGAGGATTATTGGCAGCAGTATCGCGGCACACCGAAAGCATTTGTTACGCTTTCAGCCGGCAAAAAGATGTGGGCTAACAGATATGGAGATTTAACTGCGGTGCGCTATCCGTTAAGCGGTGGGTCATCAGAGGATATAGCCGGCAGGTTGTTAAAGAAAGTTGACCCAGCTTCAGCAGGACTGTTTTTTCAATCGGTGCGTGAACGCGGTATAAAAGCAGGAAACCAAGGCACCGATTTCGGTCAGCTTTTTCTCGGTCTTAGTATGTTTCTTATCATAGCAGCATTGATTTTGATGGGGCTGCTTTTTGTATTTGGTATTGAAAAACGCGGCCAACAGGTCGGAACGTTACTGGCGGTGGGGTTTTCGCCGAAGTTAGTCAGGCGGCTGTTATTTATTGAAGGCGGCATATTGGCGGTACTGGGAGTGGTTATGGGTACTGCAGCGGGACTGCTCTATACTAAAGCTATGATTTACGGACTTGCAACTTTATGGCAGGCAGGGGTAAGCGGCTCAAAAATATATTTTTATGCGAACATTTCTTCTTTAGCTGAGGGGGCTTTGGGAGCTGTTGTTGTTTCCCTGTTTGCAATATGGTTGACTTTGCGTAAACAGGTATCCCGGCCGGCTCGTGAGCTTCTTGCCGGTGGGCTGGAGTGGCAATTCTTCACAGAAGTCAGAAATCAGAAGTCAGAAGACAGAAGTCAGAAGACAGAAGTCAGAAGACAGAAGTCAGAAATCAGAAATCAGAAGAAAGAGTCCGTTCTCCGTTTTCTGTCCTCTGTTTTCTTCCGGGGGGGCAAAATCGGACTATCTGTAGCAGTATCAGCAACAGTGGGAGCGGTGCTGCTCCTTGGTGTGATGGGCACTGCCGACAGCGCCGCTGCCGCCGGGGTATTTTTCGGAGCGGGAGCCCTGCTTTTGATTGGCGGACTTGGATTAACTCATGCCCTGTTGAGAATTGTAGGGGGCAGTTTGTCAGGAGAGAAGACAGAAGCCAGAAGTCAGAAGTCAGAAAACAGAAATCAGTCTCTGTCCTCTGTTGTTTTCGGTCCTCTGTCGTCCCTGGCTGGTTTGGGATTGCGCAATTCAACCAGACGAAGCGGACGCAGCTTAGCGGTTGTCGGCTTGCTTGCATGCGGGATTTTTATGGTTATTGCAGTTGGGGCAAACAGACACAATCCAAAAGCTGGCGCCCAGAAACGGGATTCAGGAACGGGAGGCTTTACTTTAGTTGGTGAATCAACTATAAGTATCCTCCACGATTTGAACGGCCCATCCGGACGACAATCAATGGGATTGGATACGGATGTGATGCAAGGTGTACAGATAGTTCAACTGCGTGTACATGACGGAGATGATGCAAGCTGTCTTAATCTGAATCGGGCACAGATGCCGCGATTGTTGGGCGTGCAGCCCAACGAACTACAAAAACGCGGTTCTTTTACTTTCACTAAGACAATAGACGAACGACGAGAGACGAGAGACGAGAGACGAACGGGATGGGATTTACTTAGCGACAATCCGGGCGAAAATGTGGTGCCGGCTGTTGGTGATTATACGACTATATACTGGGCACTCGGCAAGTCTGTTGGAGATGAGCTTGATTATATTGACGAAAAGGGCAGAAGATTTCGGCTGCGCCTCGTCGGAATGTTGAAGAACTCAATCTTGCAGGGAAGTTTAATTATTTCTGAAGATGAGTTTATCAAACACTTCCCGTCGGAGGACGGATACAGGGTTCTGCTTATTGATACTCGATACTCGGTTCTCGATTCTCGAACCTCGACGAGCATCGAGGGCAGGACCGAAGCGGTGGCTAATGAATTTTCTGTACGATTGAGAGACTTTGGCCTGGCACTTACGCCGACGACTCAGCGATTGGCTGAATTTAATGCTGTTGAAAATACGTACCTGTCGATATTTCAGTTGTTAGGCGGTTTGGGGCTGATTCTCGGCAGTGTGGGGCTTGGATTGGTGGTGCTTCGCAACGTGCTTGAGAGGCGAGGTGAGCTTGCAATGCTGCAGGCGGTGGGATTTGACAAAGCCGCACTTAAGCGAATGGTGTTTTACGAGCACGGGGGACTTATGGCAGGTGGTTTGGCCTGTGGGATTGTTGCTGCGCTGGTAGCAGTAAGCCCCGCTCTGAAATCACCCGGAGCACAGGTTCCGTATTTTTCACTGGTGTTGACAATCACCGCAATAGCAATCAGTGGTGTAGTGTGGATATGGATTGCGACGGTTTTTGCACTCGGCGGCAAATTGTTAGAGGCGTTAAGAAATGAGTAAGTGCTGCAAGGTCTTTACGAGGACGATATGAAGGAATCTACCGTTGCAAAAGCGTTACCCTTTGGATTGGCCATCATTGGAGCAGTGTTGCTGTATGTATGGCTTAGCGCCGATGCGGCGATAGACCTCACAGAGCGTGTGCCTATTGAGCACGACATTCCCCAAACGGCCTCGGATGCCAATGGTGTAGAGCTGCGTGGTGAGCTTGTCCAGCTCGATGGCGTGCCGGCGGATTTGCCCGGCGCCTGGCCTCGGTTCAGAGGGCCGAACCTCGACGCAATAAGCAGTGATGAGAATGTTACTCTCACAAGAACCTGGCCGGCATACGGGCCCAAGGTCCTCTGGTCTATTGATGTTGGGGAAGGTTATGCCGGTGCGGCAATCCTGGCGGGACGAGTGTATGTTTTGGATTATGACCGCGAAAAACAGGCCGATACCATTCGATGTTTGTCACTTGCCGATGGCAAAGAAATCTGGCGGTATTCTTATCCCGTTAAGGTCAAACGCAATCATGGAATGAGCCGAACTGTGCCGACGGTAACGGATAAGTACATTGTAACAATGGGGCCGAAATGTCACGTAACGTGTCTGGATTCGATGACGGGGCAATTTCACTGGGTGCTGGATTTGGTGAAAGATTTTAAGGCGAAGGTGCCGCCTTGGTATGCCGGGCAGTGTCCGCTTATTGACCCCGTTAGAGACCGGAACGAAACCCCCGTTATAGACCCGAAAGGAAAAGCCTCTAACGGGGTTGATGCTGACAGAGCAATAATCGCCGTCGGTGGCGATTCGCTAATGATAGCAGTGGACTGCCGGATGGGCGAGGTTGTATGGCAGAGTCCCAATCCTAAACGCTGGGTGATGACACATTCGTCTGTTGTGCCGATAGAATTTGCCGGCAGGCGTATGTATGTCTATTGCGCCAGCGGAGGCGTGGTGGGCGTTTCGGCAGAGGACGGCAGTATTCTATGGGAATTCACCGACTGGAAGATTCGTATCGCAAATGTGCCGACACCTGTGGTAGTTGGTGAAGGACTTATTTTCCTGTCGGGTGGATACAACGCAGGAAGTATGATGCTGAAATTAACACAGGACGGTGACAAGATAAGCGCCCAGCCGACCTTTCGGCTCGGAGCTGAGGTGTTCGGCTCCCCTCAACATACACCGATTTTTTATAACGGCTACATCTACGGCGTTGGCGCCGATGGAGAGCTGATATGTCTTGGCCTCGATGGCAAGATTATGTGGACCAGCACAAGCACTCATCGTTTCGGGCTTGGGCCATATACAATAGCCAACGGGCTTATGTACGTTATGAACGACTCCGGCCTGTTGACTCTGGCAGAGGCAACGCCGAACGGATATATTCAACTTGCCCAGGCCAAGGTGCTGGAAGGTCCGGAGTCGTGGGGGCCTATGGCGATTGTATCCGGCAGATTGATTTTGCGCGATATGAATCGAATGATATGTATAGATGTTACTGACAGGTAGAAAGGAGGTAGGGTGGGGCTTGCCCCACCGCAATATAATTGGTGGGCTAAAGCCCACCCTACGTACTAAAGTGAGCTAATTATTCAGGCTATCAGACCATCAGGTTACCAGGTAGTGGGTATCAGGGTCCAGGTTATCAGGATGAATTTGTCTTTTCCTGATGCCTTGATAACCTGGTACCCTGGCCTCTGATTTCCTGATATTCTAACTTTAAGCACTCCAAACTTTAGTTCGTTTGTTATAATGAACTTTTGGTGACTTTGACTGTAGAGATTGATAAGGTGCTAAAGTGGATAAGCGATTGGGAACAACGAATATTAAGATTTTTATAGGCATACTAATCGGACTCGCTGTTGTTATTGCCGTGGTTGCATTAGTACGGCTTGATACGACCGGCAAAAAAGGCAGCGGCCTGGGTAAAGAGTATCTCTATGAAATCGACGCAAAGATTGACCCGAACTTGATTATTTATGAACAATCAGGTTCGGCAATCAGTACCGGGCTTAAGGCTCCGACGGCGATTGCGGTTGGTCCCGGCGGACGTGTTTATATTGCAGGCGATGAGGACATCCGAGTATTTAATGAAGGCTCGAATTCTAATTTCTCTCCCTTTGGCCAGATTGAGCTGCCCTGTGCGCCACAATGTCTGACAGTGGCTGATGATGGTAAGTTTTATATCGGGACCAAAGACCATGTGGAAATTTATGACGACAAGGGTAAACAGCTTGCGAGCTGGGAGGGTCTTGGTGAAAAAGCCGTGTTGACCGGTATCGCTGTTTCAGGGAACGATGTGTTCGTTGCTGATGCGGGTAACCGTATCGTTCTGCATTATGATACTACAGGCAAACTAATTAACCGAATTGGGGGGAAAGATAAAGCTCGAAATATCCCAGGCTTTGTCATACCAAGTCCATATTTCGACCTTACAGTTGGTCCTGACGGATTGTTGCGAGTAATCAATCCCGGTCTTCATCGCATTGAAGCATATACATTTAACGGTGACCTTGAGTTCTTCTGGGGCAAGTTTTCATCGGGTGTAGAAGGTTTTTGCGGCTGCTGCAATCCGATAAATTTTGCCATACTTGCAGATGACAGCTTTGTTACCTGTGAGAAAGGCCTGGCGCGTGTCAAGATTTACGACCCTGAAGGTGATTTTGTTGGTGTTGTGGCCGGGCCGGAGCAATTAGGTGTTACCGCACACGTCTGCGCGACGCCCGCCCAGTGCCAGAGTGGAGGCTTTGATGTGGCAGTCGATACACTGGGACGGATTTTTATTCTGGATACAATTAACAATGTTATGAAAATATTTACCAGGAAGAAGGCCGGATAATGAGCAAGCCCAGCACCAATTGCCATACGTCGAGAGAGCGAGACTTTGCGGTCCAGTCGAGCCTGCGGGGTGAAAAAGTACAAAATCGACGGGGTCTGCTTGCGGCAGTCTTGCGATATGTAACTTTGGTGACGCTCGGAGCAATCGGCGGGGCTGTTTTCGCTAAAAGACACAGATTAGTACAGGAAGGTATTTGTATTAATAGTGGAATTTGCAGAGGCTGCGGGATTTTTGAGCAATGTGGCCTGCCACTGGCTTTATCAGAAAAACAACTTTTAACGAGAATGGATGATGAGCGAAAATAAGAACAATATTAACAGGCGCCATTTTCTCAGAGATGGTTTTTGGGCCGGTTGTTTAGCTATTCTCGGTGGATTAGCGGGTTTCCTGCTCAGCAAGCTCAGAAAGACTAATACCGTCTGGCAGATTGACCCCTACACCTGTATTGCATGCGGTAATTGTGCAACTTATTGCGTATTGGAAGAGTCGGCGGTTAAGTGTGTGCACGCTTTTGCGGTGTGTGGATACTGCAAAATCTGCTTCGGCTTTTTCGGGCCGGAGCCTGTTGAAATCAACGAGGGGGCGGAAAATCAGCTTTGTCCGACAGGTGCAATAACGCGTACATTTGTGGAGGAGCCCTATTACGAGTACACTATCGACGAGTCACTGTGTAACGGCTGCGGCAAATGTGTAAAGGGATGTAACACCTTTGGAAACGGGTCGCTATCTCTCCAGGTACGTCATGACCGCTGTTTGAATTGCAATGAATGTTCCATTGCGGCAGCTTGTTCTTCGGGGGCGTATAAGCGGGTTCCCGCTGACGAGCCTTACATGCTTAAGAAGGTGGGCCACGCTTAATGATACGTTTTGGTTATATCATAATCGGCATAGCTCTCTCCCTAATTTTATGCAGTTCTACAACAGGGGCCGAACGTTTTCCGCCGCCTGATTTTGTCGAAACCAACCATGTAATACCGAGCCCGACCGTCCCCGGCCCACGTCAGGACATTTATGAATACATAGATGCCGGGGTGCTTTTGGCGGCACTTGGCTTGTCTTCGTATCTGGTCTTGAGAAAGCGCAGCAGACGGGCAATATTCGTTTTGATGGTGTTTTCATTGCTCTATTTCGGCTTTTGGCGAGAGGGATGTGTCTGTCCGGTGGGGGCTATTCAGAATATTGTTTTGTCGATTTTTGACCGCGACTATGTTGTGCCGATTGCCATTGCATTGTTTTTCATTTTGCCGCTTGTCTTTGCGCTGTTTTTCGGAAGGGTCTTCTGTGCAGCGGTATGTCCCCTTGGAGCGGTACAGGATTTGGTATTGCTACGGCCTATCTCGGTGCCGAATTGGCTCGAAAGCGGGCTGCGGTTGTTTGCATACGTTTACTTGGCTGCGGCGGTTCTTTTTGCAGCTACCGGTAGTGCTTTTTTGATATGCAGGTACGACCCGTTTGTTGCGTTCTTCCGTTTGAACGGAAACTTGAATATTTTAATAATTGGCGCCTGTTTGCTGCTAATAAGCGTGTTTATTGGACGTCCTTACTGTCGATTTATCTGCCCTTATGGAGTACTGCTCAGACAATTATCACGGCTCTCAAAATGGCGGGTAACCATTACTCCTGATGAATGTATTCAATGCAGACTATGTGAAGACTCGTGCCCCTTCGGTGCTATCAAGAAGCCCACGACTGATTGGCCAGCGACGGAATATGGCAGGAGTAAGAAAAGACTTGCAGTTCTGATTATTCTTTTGCCTGTACTGGTTTTTTTGTGCGGCTGGACAGGTTCCGGCCTAAAGACGGTAACGTCCCGCATGCACGCAACGGTCAGATTAGCCGAGCGCATCTATTTGGAAGATACCGGCAAAGTCGAAGACACTACGGATGCCAGCCTGGCCTTCAGAGGAACAGGCAAAGAGCCAAAAGAGCTTTACGAGGAAGCTTCAAATATCAGGGCCGAGTTTGGATTAGGCGGCTGGTTCTTTGGAGGATTCGTAGGATTAGTGATTGGCCTTAAGTTAATTGCCGTCTCCGTCTGGCGGCAAAGAAGCGATTACGAAGCCGGCAGAGCAGGATGTCTGGCGTGTGGTCGTTGTTTCAAATATTGTCCCAAGGAGCATGTGAGACTGAAGAAAGTAAAAGAGGCAACGGGTAAAAGCTGATGGAAGCTAATACTGGTAAAACTCAAGACCCAAGACACAAGACCCAAGACCCGATACCTGGGTCTAGAGTCCGGAGTCTGGAGTCAGGTGGGTGGTACCGAAGCGCGGTTACAACGGCCATTGTCTGTGCAGTTTTTTCTCTTATTGCGCTTGCACTTTTTGTTACTAATTACGTTCGGGGCAGAATAATTGACGCTAAGTGGGAAATACAGTTCGAGAATTTGAAAATAGAGCTTCGCCAGCATCCTGACGACGAGCAGCTTTTGCTGCGGATTCGCCAACTGGATTTGCAATTCAGACGACATCGAATACGACGGCTGGATTTCTCTCGCAAAGGCAGCTATCTGCTTTTTGGCAGTGTAGTGATATTGTTGATAGCTCTCAAGTGTGCGGGCACTTTCAAAAAGAAGATGCCGGCCCCGCAAATGCCTGGTGACAGATGCAGTGAGCAGCTCCGGCAGGCAACGCTGGCTCGGTGGGCTATTACTGCCGGTTTGGCAGTACTTGGCTCAGGGGCTTTAATTCTTGCAATTCCGCAGTCCCTGGGACTCCTTTCGGAGGACACCATGCGGTGGAGCACCGATATTGATTTTAGCGGAACCGTTGCAGCGAGTGCTTCCTATCCTTCCTTCGAGCAGATTAATGAGAATTGGCCCAGCTTTCGTGGCCCCGGCGGACTCGGTGTAAGTGCTTATACAAATATACCTGCAGATTGGAGTGGCAAAACTGGTGATGGGATTCTTTGGAAAACCAAGGTACCGCTTCCGGGCAATAATTCGCCCGTCGTCTGGGGTAACCGTGTTTTCCTCTCCGGTGGAGATCCGAACAAACTCCAGGTTTTCTGCTTTGACGCAGTTTCAGGCAGGCTTCTTTGGACGGGAGACGTTACGCGTGCGCCTTTAAAAAGCGATGAAGAACCATTTGAAGTGATGGAAGATACCGGTTTTGCTGCACCTACGGTCGTAACGGACGGCCGACGGGTCTATGCCATATTCGCAACCGGGGACATTGGCTGTTTCGATTTTGACGGCAAAAACATCTGGACCAGAAGTCTGGGAATCCCCGACAGTGCATACGGCTATGCCTCTTCACTCGCGATGTATCGAAACCTGGTTTTGATACAATATGACCAAGGAGGTCTCGAGGACAAAAAATCTAAGCTGATAGCCTTGGACGGATTCTCCGGCCAGACTGTCTGGGAGACGAAACGACCCGTCCCGAATTCGTGGTCTTCACCCATAGTAAACAAAATCGGAAGTCAGTATCAGCTGCTAACCTGCGGAGACCCCTGGGTTATAGCATACGAACCGGCTAAAGGCACGGAAATCTGGCGGGTGAAGTGCCTGGCCGGTGACATTGCACCATCGCTAATTTATGTCCCGCACCAGAATCGACAAAAGGGCGCTTCGGAACCGAGCGATAAACAAACGGTCCTGCACAACGGGGATTTTGGTGCGGGACTAGTATTTGCCATAGAACCATACAGCAAATTAGTTGCCGTCCGTCCGGACGGCCGGGGTGACGTTACCGAAACCCATATTGCCTGGAGCATTGAAGAGGGCGCTCCGGATATATGCTCGCCGGTCTGCAACGGTGAGCTGGTATTTATGCTGGCTTCTGAGGGATTGCTTAGCTGCTATAAGGTTACTGACGGAACAAAGTTATGGGAGCAGGACTTGAGAGAGAATTTCTGGGCTTCGCCGAGTTTAGTTGGAGATAAGCTGTATCTCCTGACAGAAAAAGGTGTTATGTTCATCGTTCAGGCCGGGCCCGAATACAAGGAACTAACCAGATGTGAGCTGGGCGAGGAATGTCGTGCATCGCCGGCTTTCGCGGATGGTCGTATTTATATACGAGGGCTGGAGAACTTGTACTGCATAGGAAACAGGGATTAAGTGAGTAGTGAGTGGTGAGTAGTGAGTGGACTCACCAATTAACCGATGATGGATTCGCTGGATTTGACATTTGTAGAACAGGCCGTTGAGAAAATCGGCACTGGAGCAGAGAAGGTGCTTGAGCTCTTGCAGGCCGTCCAGGAAAACTATGGTTATCTTCCCAATGAAGCTCTTGAGCGAGTCTGTGAGCTGACGCAGATTACCCCTGCTTCGATTGCCGGTGTTTCAAGCTTCTATAACCAGTTTCGACATCGTCCTGTTGGACATCACATAATTCACGCTTGCGTCGGCACTGCCTGTCACGTAAAAGGAGCGGACCGCGTCTATGAGGCGTTTCTGCGTCATCTTCGTATTCCTGACGGGGAAGATACGGACTCCCAGAAGCTGTTTACCGTTGAGAAAATTGCATGTCTGGGATGTTGCACGTTGGCGCCTGCGGCGCAGGTCGGAAAAATAACATACGGCCATCTAACCCCAGACACGGTCCCGAAGGTTATCAGTGATTTTCTAAGATACGAACAAGACAGGACAAGCCGGCGGAAGAAAATACGAAAACATCTGGCCAAAGAATCCGAGTCCTGCGGTGAGATTCGGCTTGGTCTGGGTTCATGCTGTGTGGCCCGAGGCAGCGGCAAACTACGTGAAGCCCTGGAACAAGCCTTAGCTGAAACAGGCATCCGGCTGGTGGTAAAACGTGTCGGGTGTGTCGGCATGTGTCACCAAACGCCATTGCTGGAAGTGGTATTGCCTACCAAGACACAAGACCCAAGACACAAGACCCAGGACATGGGTCTGGAGTCTGGAGTCTGGAGTCTGGAGTCTGGAGTCTGCCGGGAATCTTTTCTTTATGCGAGGGTTCGGCCGGAAGATGCAAAAGCCATTGTGTTGAGGCATTTTAAGCCGAAACGAATGGGCTGGAAAATCAAAAACACCGCCTCCACAATGCTGGACAGAATACTCACCGACAAGGCCTGGGAGCCGGTTACACGATATTCCATAGACGTGCGAGACCGGCCGGTGGCGGACTTTTTGGGCAAACAATTACATATCGCTACCGACCTCTGCGGGCACATTGACCCGGTTGATATTGATGAGTATATTCGCAATGATGGATTCAAAGCACTGCAAAAGTGCGTAAACCAGATGAGTTCTGATGAAGTCATCTCCGAAATTGAAGGCAGCGGGCTTCGTGGAAGAGGCGGTGCCGGCTTTCCAACATATCGTAAATGGTCCGCTGTCCGAAACAGCCAATCCGACAAAAAATTTGTCGTATGCAATGGTGATGAGGGTGACCCCGGTGCCTTTATGGACAGGATGCTTATGGAATCTTACCCGTATCGAATTATTGAAGGTATGGCTATCGCTGCATATACGGTCGGCGCAAATGAAGGTTATTTCTATATTCGAGCAGAATATCCACTTGCACTCGAACGGGTCAGCCAAGCTATAGAGCAATGTCAGCAGCGTGGTTTTCTCGGCGATAATATAATCGGTACTGATTTTTCACTGCACCTTAAGATTGTAGCCGGTGCCGGAGCGTTTGTATGTGGTGAAGAAACTGCGCTTATGGCCAGTATAGAAGGACGCCGAGGTATGCCCCGATTGAGGCCGCCATATCCGGCGGAAAGCGGACTCTGGGGCAAACCAACGCTTATTAACAATGTCGAAACCTACGCCGTCGTCTCGTGGATTATGCGCAACGGCTCTGAGGCGTTCGCCAGGTCCGGCACGAGCCGCAGTAAGGGAACAAAGGTCTTTGCACTTGCAGGAAAAGTGGCGAGAGTTGGTCTCATCGAGGTGCCGATGGGTATTACGATACACCAGATTGTACAAGATATAGGGGGCGGGATTGCAGGTCAATTAAGGCTAAAAGCAGTCCAGGTCGGAGGCCCGTCCGGCGGATGCGTGCCAGCCGAGCTTGCGCATATTCCTGTTGACTTTGAAGCGCTCAAAGATGTTGGGGCGATGATGGGTTCCGGCGGTTTGGTGGTTCTGGATGAAACCGACTGTATGGTAGATATCGCACGGTATTTTCTGGAGTTTACACAAAATCAATCTTGCGGCAAATGCACTTTTTGTAGAATCGGCACTCGCCGTATGCTGGATATTCTTGAACGGTTGTGTGCCGGGGAAGGTAAGAATACGGATATCGAAGAGCTGGAGAATCTTGCTCGAATGGTTCAGAAAACAAGTCTCTGCGGGCTTGGCAAAACGGCGCCGAATCCTGTACTTTCAACTATCAAATATTTCCGCGAAGAGTACGAAGCTCACCTTGAAAAACGCTGCCCTACCGGAAAGTGTAAAGCACTTATTACGTACTCGGTAACGGATGATTGCATCGGTTGCAGCTTGTGCGCACAGCACTGCCCGGCCGATGCCATTGAGATGAAGCCTTATGAGAAACACGAAATCGACCCTGAGAAATGTATTCGCTGCGGCACGTGTAAGAGTGTCTGTCCGGTTGACGCTGTTAAGGTTCAATAAACAATGCCCAAACTGTTCATAGATAATCGTGAAGCTGAAGTTGAAAAGGGAGCTACAATTCTCGATGCCGCCGAAAAACTCGGCATTGAAATTCCAACAATGTGCTTCCTGAAAGAATATAAGCCTTCAACCAGCTGCATGGTATGTGTGGTCAAAGTGGATGGTTTATCTGCTCTTGTACCGGCTTGTGGAACTATCGCTGAAGATGGTATGCGTGTTGAAAACAATTCAGAAGAAGTTCACCAGGCAAGACGGGCGGCTTTGGAATTGCTTTTAAGCGACCATGTGGGCGATTGTCTCGGGCCCTGTCAAGTTATATGTCCAGCCGGTATGAACATTCCGTTGATGATTCGGCAGATTTCAGCCGGTAGGTTTCATGATGCAATCGCTACTATCAAGAAGGATATTGCGTTACCTGCTGTGCTGGGACGGATTTGCCCGAAGCCTTGTGAAAAAGGCTGCAGACGGGCCGTGTTTGACGAAGCGGTTTCAATCTGTCTTTTGAAACGCTACGTTGCCGACCTCGACCTACAATCTTCAAAACCATATTTACCGCCCTGTAAACCCCGCCCCTCGGAGGGACGGGGTAAACCCTCGCAGGACAAGCGCGTAGCTGTTGTTGGGGCCGGCCCTGCCGGTTTGGCTGTTTCTTATTATCTCCAACAGACCGGATTTTATTGTACGGTCTTTGATGAGCGCGAAAAGCCCGGAGGTATGCTGCAATATGGAGTTTTAAAGCAGGACCTCCCGAGAGACATATTAAATAAAGAGATTGCTTTGATTGAGAAGCTGGGTGTGAAATTTCAATGCCTGACACGAATAGGCGACAAGCCGTCGATGGAAGAATTGCGCAGAAATTTTGATGCCGTGTTTGTAGCGATTGGCCAACTAAAACCCGGCGATGCAGAATCAATGGGTCTTAAGGCAAGCCCTAATGGTATCAAAGTAAACGGCACAACTTACCAGACAAATCTACCGGGTGTATTTGCGGGTGGAGATGCTGTTCACAAACGCAGGCTTACAGTGCGGGCGGTAGCGGACGGGAAAGAGGCTGCTGTCTCTATCGGTCAGTTTTTATCCGGCTGCTCAGTAACCGGACCGGTTAAGGAATTCAATACCCGTATCGGCAAACTTAGAGATGGAGAGATTGAGAAATTCTTAGCCTGTGCAGACAAGGCAGAGCGAACGAGTCACTCAGGAAAAAATGGCGAGCTAACCGACGAGCAGGCTCATAAGGAAGCAACACGTTGCTTACATTGTGATTGTCGAAAGGCTGATAATTGTAAACTAAGGCAATATGCCCGGGACTACGAGGCCCAACCAAACCGGTACAAAAGTCAGCGAAGGTTATTCACTCAGCAGCTTCAACATCCAGATATAATTTATGAACCGGGGAAGTGTATAGACTGTGGTATTTGTATAGAAACTGCTGCTAAAGCGGGTGAAAAACTCGGATTGACCTTTGTTGGCCGTGGCTTTGATGTTCGAGTAGCGGTGCCTTTTAACCATTCGTTAGCTCAAGCTCTCAAGCACTCTGCAGACCAATGTGTAAAGGCCTGTCCGACAGGAGCATTAGCATTTAGGAAAACACTATAGAATTTTCATAAAATTGAAATGTTGACAACTGCAGGAATATTTCGTATAAGTTATTTTTATTGGAGTAAACTTTTATTGTACAGGATTCGAATATATGACGTATTTTTCCCGCTAAAGCAAGAAGCCACGAACGGTAATTATATAATTTAATCCAACATTACCAACAAACTCAACCGTTACCTGCTACTTACATTTTGGAGAAACACAATGAAATCAAAAAAAGCACTCAAAAACAACAACCCGGCGTTAGTATTTGTATTCTGTTTATGTGCCGTTTTGGCTGTCTATTGTAATACCGCACAGGCAGACGATTGGCCCCAGTGGCGAGGGCCCAACCGTGATGGAGTATGTACTGAGACCGGTCTGCTCAAAAGCTGGCCCGAAGGAGGACCGAAACTTTTGTGGGAGCTTACAGGTCTGGGGATAGGATTTTCCAGTCTCTCAATTGTTGACGGCAGGCTCTATACAATGGGCGACGTCCGCCTCGGTTCCGAAGAAGTGCAATGCGTTCTTGCTTATGACCTGTCCACGCACAGAAGGTTATGGGCAGCCAAAGTGGGTCCACCACATACCGGGGATAAGAGCGGCTCGCGTTGTACGCCGACTGTCGATGAGGGCCTTGTTTACGCAATAGGCACTGAGGGGAATGTTATTTGTATCGAGGCTGATACCGGCAAAGCGCGCTGGAGCAGGAATTTCCAAAGTGACTTTGACGGTAAAGGCCCTACCTGGAAATACAGTGAATCGCCGCTCATCGACGGCGAAAAACTGTTGTGCACGCCTGGAGGCAGGAAATCTGTCATTGTCGCACTAAATAAGAAAACCGGAGAACTTATCTGGAAATCTTCTATGCCCGACATCGGACCAAAGGGAAAGGACGAGGCAGGCTATTCATCCATCGTTACAACTAAGACCGGAGATATTCAACAATATGTTCAGCTAACCAACAAGGGATTGATAGGTGTCGATGCAAAGGACGGCAGGTTTCTATGGGGATACAACAAGATAGCAAACAGAGTCGCAAATATTCCCACCCCCGTCGTTTATGGAGATTATATATTCTGTTCTACCTCTTATAGCACCGGCAGTGCCCTGCTTAAGCTGGCTGCTGAGGGCAACAATGTCGATGCAAAAGAGATTTACTTTCTTGATGACCGCACTTTCCAGAACCATCATGGCGGCTTTGTCCGAGTCGGCGACTATATCTACGGCGGCCATGACCACCTCAAAGGTAAGCCAACCTGCATCGAAATGAAGACCGGAAAAATAATGTGGCAGGAAGACCAGCCTGGTGGAGGCTCGGCAGCCGTACTTTATGCCGATGGTCATCTGTATTTTCGCTACGAAGACAATGTGTTAGCTCTCATTGAGGCCAATCCAAACAGGTACAGCCTTAAAAGCACCTTTAAGCTTCCTAAACGCGAGGGTATGAGCGGCCCTGGTTGGGCGCACCTTGTTATCGTCGATGGCCGGCTCTATGTCCGCCACGCCGACGTTTTGATGGTCTATGATATTAGAGCAACAGATGTTCACGCAGACCGATAGCAATGGTATAATTGCCGATGACTTCAGCCTCTATAAAGATTTCTTGAGGAAAAGGTAGCAGTGAACAAAGAAATATCAGACAACAATCCAGACCATCCCGCCGTGCCGCAGCCCCGGCGCGACAGGCAAGATAGCTCACTTCAGTCCGGCAACTCCACATCAGAAATAGAAGGCCTGACGGATATGCGAGAATACTTACCAGCCGAGGAGATTATTAATAATGTCCCCTACTTAGCTATGATAATGCTGGGAACGGTTATTTTCGTTGCTATTCTTGGTGGCTCAGCCTGGGGGTTTGTCTATGACATAGCTGCGGCTGCTTATCTGACATACGGCCTGATGGGGGCCTTCTGGATTATGATATTCGTATGCCCCTACTGCAAGTATTGGAACACAAAGTCCTGTCCTTGCGGATACGGCCGAATAGCTGCAAAGTTTCGTAAAAAAAAGCCCATCGAGCGCTTCAGCGAGAAGTTCAAAAAGCACATACCTGTGATTGTGCCTTTGTGGTTCATACCGGTATTAGTCGGCGTGCCTCTTGTCATACGCAGCTTCTCCTGGACCCTTTTGGTTTTACTTGTTGTATTTGCCCTTGAAGCATTTGTGATTCTGCCGCTGGTTTCGACCAAACATGGCTGCAAGGGGTGCCCCCAGAAAGATTTATGTCCCTGGATGAAAGACAAGTGTGAAACTGCAGCTTGACCGGCATGACGGATTTGCCTGAAGTGATAGCAGGTTCGATGATTTTGGTTTCACTGTCGAAGAACGACTGCACGTCAGATTACCGCCGTCAGGCGAGACTTCTAATGTCCTTTTTAAACTCTCGTCGTGATAAAGAATTTGTTATTTTGTTTTCTTACCTTTGACAATTTTCTTGAAATGAAACAGAGCCGCGCGGCTGTCGGGCGCATCGAAAGCGAAGCTGCCATGAGCGATTTCGCTGAATGTTTCTGCCTTTTTGTTAATTATATCGTAACGTCTGACCATCCAGGTACCAGATGACAGATTGGCAACGATGTTTTTATGGAGTTTGTTCGTACCGAGCAGGTATTCGCGGCCGGGCCAGGCAAGCCCGCGAAAGTCGGGATTAAGGTTCGAAAAGATACTGCTATCGGGAGCCATTTTCCAAAAGCTGATATGGCTATCAATTATCTCACGCAGGTATTTAAGATTATCTGCAGCAGTGTGCTCGGAGGGATTGAATCGTCCCCTGAAATACTGGCCCAATTTAGGGCCGGGTTTTTCGCCGGTTGTCCCGTACCCGCCGCCAAGAAAGGCACCGAGGTGGGACTCGATAGTATCGTGCTCGGTATGTTTATCGCCCTCGCCCTGATAGCTCAATTCATCATTGGTGGTAGGTTTATTACGTGGACCTTTTCCTTCCGGATTTTGCCAGGTGTATTGGATTACATCGGCAGAGTCGGGAAGATTGCGGATTTTTTTCTGGATAATCTGATGGTCGTTCCAGCCTGGAAGCTCATCAAACTTCTTCGCCCAAAGTGTGCGAGGTGTAGAATGCACGCTCAGTGGTGTAGGATAAGGCAGATATTGTTTTATTGTTCGCCCGAATCGGGCAATATCTTCTTCGGTATATTTGGGATTTTTTATCTCATATTCATTACATAAACACATCCAGACATTGGGAAAGCTTCCATAACGGGCGGCGACATATTTTAGCCAGGGTGCTGGGTCACCGCCGTTGTGACCGGTGCGTAAAATAGAGCGCGATTCCTCCGTGTCAGGACCGCACAAAATCAGGTCCGCTATCAGGTCGTGTTCCCAGGCCGTCCGTACAGCAACATCAGCCCGCCGGTTAAACCACCGCGGATTGGGGCGGTGCGAGTAATCACCCAGGTCGGTCAGTCGCCCGTTGTCGTCAAAAAAAGGTTTTTCCTCTGGGTTCGGATAACGGTCGCTATGTAAAGTGAATCGAAGCTTCTTGAAGTATTTCGCATTGCCTGCTATATCTGCCGATATGTCATTTCCGCTGGGCTTGTTATCTTTCTGATAGCCGGACAGGAACGAATAATGCGTATTGCCGAAAATATAAGGATGGGAACCATCTGAGCGCACGTACCAACGGCGGCCCGGGCTGTTGGAATCGACAATCCAAAAACCGGGATAGTCCGAAGCAGCAGCAGTCAGGTAGTTACCCCCCTTTTGGCCGTGCAGACTTTGTTTGTTTGAATAAACCTCAACTAAATTCCAGCGTCCGATTTTTGTCGGGCAAAAGCGAATTTTGAAAATATTGCCGCTGGTCCCTCCCTTACCGTCTCCGTCCCAGAAGCCGTGAATCTTATACTCCGGCGAACCGCTTTCGTGGCGGAAGCGAATCCAAAAATCGATATCACGAGCCGGGGTGTCCTTCCGGTCTTGCGAAGGCCCCTGAAAGGTTAGCTCTATAACACCGTACAAGCTGTCTTTTCCGATTTCCGCACAATGAGTCTCGGAAGTAAAGAAGAGGGAAGACAATAATAAAACAAAAAGCGACACATTTTTTTTAATGTGCCGGGTCATTATGATTTCCCCTTTGTTTTGATGAGAATTATTCGTTATGCAGTTCAATAAAAAACATAGTATAAAGTATTTTTTTGTATTAGTCACACGGATTTGCTATTTTATCATTGAAGATAATACCTCAAGAAGTAATAACTTTTTTTCAGGAGGCCAACTCATGATAAGCAAAAAACGATTTAACCGTCGCCAATTTATTGCAGGCACTGCTGCTGCATTGACTTTTTCCGTTGTTCCCCGACATGTGCTTGGAGGCCCCGGTCACACAGCACCCAGTGACAAGATTAATCTTGCCGGTGTCGGGGTCGGAGGAGTCGGTCACAGCCAATTGCAGAGCTGTGACAAGCAAAATGCTCAAATCGTGGCATTGTGTGATGTGGACGATGAATACGCTGATAAATCCTATCGCATGTGGCCTCAGGCCAGACGCTATCGGGACTATAGAAAAATGCTGGAGGCCGAGAAAGATATTGATGCGGTGTATATCGGCACACCAGACCATACACACGCGTTAATCACCATAGCCGCGCTCAGAAAAAGCAAACATGTTTGCTGTGTTAAGCCTCTTACACGAACGATTTACGAGTGCAGAGGTGTTGTTGAAGAAGCGAGAAAAGCTAAAGTGGCCACACAGGTAACCGCCTCGCCAAATTCTACCGAGACCGGCTGCAGGACCTGCGAAATGATTTGGGATGGGGCTATCGGCGATGTGAGCGAGGTCCACATCTGGTCAAATCGTCCGCTGTGGCCTCAGGGAATGACACGTCCGAAAGGCTCAGACCCAATTCCTGATACCTTCGACTGGAATCTCTGGCTTGGCCCAGCCCCGAATCGCCCGTTCAAAGATAAGTGGCCCGGCGAACATCTTGTACTGGAGCAGATAAATGTAAGAAATGACAACGGCTGGCCCAAAGCGGTTTACCATCCGTGGAATTTCCGCGGCTGGTGGGACTTCGGCACCGGTGCTCTGGGTGACATGGGCTGCCACCATTTCAACATTCCTAAGCGGGCATTAAAACTCGGCCATCCTCTCGGCATTAGCGCCACATCAACCCGGGTAATGCCGGAATCTGCGCCGTTGGCATCCATCGTTACCTGGGAATTTCCGGCCAGAGAGGGCATGCCGCCTCTTAAAGCGATTTGGTACGACGGCGGACTAAGGCCACCAGTACCATCCGAACTCGAACCTGGGCAAAACTTACCACAAGAGGGCATCCTGTATATTGGCTCCAAAGGTAAAATGCTGGACACGCGTATTATTCCGGAACGTAAAATGAAAGTTTATAATCCACCTCCGAAAACGCTACAGCGCCGCGGTGGTACCTGGTCGGAATGGTTCGAGGCTATGCGCGGCGGGCAATCTGCCGCCTGCCAATTTGATTGGGCCGGCCCGTTGACTGAGATTGTCCTGTTGGGAAATATAGCTATCCGCACCGGCAAACGAATCGACTGGGATGGAGAGAATATGAGGATTACCAACGACGGCGATGCAAACAAATATATAAAAGAACCCTACCACAACGGCTGGTCTCTCGAAGTATAACAACAATTAGCAGTAAATTTCTGTTTTTAGAATCGGCTTCCTGCCGCAATTGGAAAGTCGCATCTGGTATTGACAAAATACACGAGTCTTTTACAATACCTTTCGTTACAATATCAAGTTGTTATGAGCCGTGATAAATCTTAAACTATAAAGTTATTTATTTTCAACGTGAGGGAGTCATTATGAAAAGAAGGACATTTCTAAAAAGTGCGAGTGGTATTGCTACAGGTCTTGCCCTGCAGTCTCTGTCAGGCTGTGAAAAATCGTTCTCGAAAAAACAGGATGATATGGTAGCCGGTTTACCGAGAAGAACCCTTGGTCGGACCGGCAAGAAGGTCTCAATTGTCGGATTTCCAGGACTGGCACTTAGCCATTATGACCAGGACCGCTGCAACGCCGGACTGCTTGATGCTTTCGAGCGAGGGGTAAATTACTACGATGTCGCACCTGCATACGGTAAAGATGGTGACTGTGAGAAAAAGATGGGGATTGGACTGCAGGGTATCGACCGCAGCAGTATTTTCTTAGCCTGTAAGACAAAGATGAGGGACAAGGACGGTGCTCGTTATGAGCTGGAGCGGTCTCTAAAAAGGCTCAAAACTGATTATTTCGATTTGTACCAGATGCATCATATTCGCACCCCTGAAGAGGTAAAGCAGGCCTTGGGAGCGGGTGGCGCTATCGAAACTTTTTTGAAAGCCAAAGAAGAGGGAAAGGTCCGCTATTTTGGCTTCTCGGCGCACACTACTAAAGGAGCGCTCGAGGCTTTGAAAGGTTTTCGTTTTGATACGGCCATGTTCCCCATCAATTTCGTTGAGTTCTTTAAGATGGGATTTGGCAAGTCTGTTCTCGAGCTTGCAAACAGTCAGGGCGTTGGGGTCTTGGCCATCAAGCCATTGTCAAAGGGCCCCTGGCCCGAAGGTGCCGAAAGAACGCGTCAATGGTGGTATCGAGCAACGGAGACTCAGGATGAAGTGGACCTTGCGATACGATTTACTCTCTCGCAAAAGCCTGTTGTAGCGGGAATACCGCCATCGTTTCTTGACCTTCTCGACAAAGCAATCGAGGCGGGGAGGTCATATCGCCCCATTAAAGAAATCGAAACGCAGAAACTGCAGGAGATAGCTAAAGACTGTGAGTCTTTATTCCGCAGAGAAGAGGAACAAGTTGCACGCGGTGATTTCTCGCTCAGCCCGATTTATGCCGACAGCCCTCATGAGTGTTGTCCGGGCGCATACGTTTGAGGTATTGTGGTCTGAAATCGACCTGAGCGAGACTCTTCCGCCCAAGAGTAAGGGTCATCGCAGTCAACGAGACCGGTAAATCTGAAGCATTTACCCTGCTCTGCTTAGATTCGTTAAAAGGGCAATTTCTTTTTTAAGAATTTCAGCATGCCGGTTCTCAGGATATTTACTCAGCGTTTCGTTTTCAAGGCAAAGGTCACCCTGGTAGTGAACCTTGCGTAGAATATCCACTACTTTTTTAAAGTCGATGTCACCCTCATATATAGGAGAGGAGTATTTGTTGTATTCCCAGCCCATCGGGCGTCGGGTATTTTTCCTGTCCTCAGGATATCGTATGCTCTTGCAATGAGTGTGAAAAGCCCTTGGGGCAAATCTCTCAAATATTTTATAAAGCTCGTCCAGCGGATGTCCATACCAGTAGAAGTTGGCCGTATCGAGCGTCAGACCGAGACTTGGTGAGCCGACACCATCGAACAGTTTCTGCAGGAACTTAGGGTCGTTTGTAATGCTGCCGTGATTTTCAATTCCATAACGAATGGTTGTCCCCTCAACAATGTCACAAAGCTGCTTGCAAACCCTGACGGCAAATGGCAAAAATTCTTCACGTTGGGTCCGGCTGGGAACAACATCAATCCTTATGACTCTTGTATCTAACTTTTGAGCTGCATTGACTAATTTCCTGGTCCACTCAAGCTCCTCTTCCAAGCGTTCGTCGAAACGGTTATGCATTAGAAACGCGGTGATGCAAAGTCCGTTTTCGCCAAGGTCATCCTTGAGGACCAGGATATCAGAGTCAGAAGTTAGGGTGTACTTTTTCTTGGGGTGATAGAGAACCGGACATATCAGGTCAGAATTCACTTCCACCTCCACGCCGATAACACCAAGCTCTTTCATAGCAGACCAGCAATCCGGCTTTTGAGCCGCTTTTAAAAGGTCATCGCGGCAGGCGACAATCCAGGGTTTCGGTTGTTTGGTGGACACGTTGTTCCCCTGGCCGGCCAGCGCCGTAGTAGAGAGCATCAGACCGGCGGCACTTTTCATAAAGCACCGGCGAGTTAAATCATGCGAAGTTTTCATAATTCATCTTACTCCTTAAATTTCCAAATAATCCTATTGCTTTGTCAAGCGTGCTTTGAGGGATGTCATTCCGCACCCATTCGGCTTTCCCTTCGACTCCGCTCAGGGCTACGGCTAATTCAGAGCAGGCTTTGATGTGGAATCCAGCCCAATCAATAAATCCGTATTCCCGCTCCTTCGACCCTGCTCAGGACAGGTTTCGCGGGAATGACAAACCGTCATTTGAACCTTTGTCTGTGACGGAGCACTATTTTAAATACACATCCAAATCGAAAAATCCTGTAGATTCGGACTTAGCTGCAGTCTTTAACACCTCCAAATTATATATATGGTCATGACAATGTCAACACAGTTGATTCACATATAGATTTCGTCGATGATTCGTGGTCGATTTTGCTTATAAGCTCTTGACTATCTAAGAAAATTGAGGTATTCTCGATTCTTGATTCTTGATTCTCGTCGAGTATCGAGTATCGAGTATCGAGCAGCGAGAATGAAGGACATTATAATGGCGGAAAAATTGGCAATCGACGGAGGTCCCAAGACAGTAACGAACAAGCTGGCCGGCTGGCCGCAGTTCGATGAAAAAGCAATCAAAGCGGTGGAAGATGTGTTAAGGTCCGGCAAAGTCAATTACTGGACCGGGCCCAAAGGGATGGAGTTTGAGCGCAAATATGCACAGTGGCAGGGCAGCAAATACGCTATCAGTGCGTCAAGTGGTACAGCCGCATTGCATATTGCGCTAAGCGCTCTGGGAATTGGTCCCGGCGATGAAGTTATCGTGCCCAGCTACACATTCATTGCCAGCAGCTTTTCAATCGTTCAGGCCGGAGCAATACCGCGTTTTGCAGACGTTAATATCGACGACCATTGTATCGGCGTAGAATCGGCAGAAAAGCTCGTCAACGAGCGAACTAAGGCGATTTTGCCGGTTCACCTGTATGGCAACGTCTGTGATATGGACAAGGTAACGGACTTTGCGAAGAGGCATAAGCTGTTTGTAATCGAGGACAATGCCGAGGCTTTTGGAGGTGTCTATAAAGGCAGAAAAACCGGTACCATTGGTGACATCGCTGCCTGCAGCTTCTGCCAAAACAAGACGTTTACCACAGGCGGCGAGGGCGGTATGGTAACAACCGACGAAGAAGACCTCGCCTGGCGGGCACGCAGCTTTCGCGACCACGGTTATGATGTCAAACAGCGCTTGAGCCTGCTCGAGCTGGAGCAGAAACTGCCTTATATTCATAATATAGTCGGATGGAACTATCGTATGACAGAGATGCAGTCGGTCATCGGACTGGCTGAGCTGGAGCGAATAGATAACTGGAATCTGCCGAGACGCAAACGCAACGCTCATATCATAATCGATGCGATAAAAGATTTTCCCCAGGTCAAATACACGCCTATTGATACCGAGGAACGTCAAAACGGCTGGTATGTTATGGCGTTTTCTCTCGGCATCGAGGATATGGCCTGTGATATAAATAAGTTTGTCGCTGCATGTACCGCCGAGGGTGCTCCGTGCTGGAGGGTTTTTTGGCCGCAGTGCCATACGGAACGGGCATACAAGGAACATAATTCTTTCGGTAAAAGCGGCTTTCCCTTCAAGTCCAGAGAATATACTAATCCCAAAAGTGTGGATTATAGCAAAGTAGAAGTGCCCAATGCCATCTGGCACCAGAGCCACACGTTTACCTGTTTCGCTTTTCCAACCTACACCGAGGAAGATTGCAGACAGATAGGCAACGCACTGGCCAAGGTAATAAAAGCCTATTCAAAGTAAATGAGAAGAAAGGATGTTATCATGTCCAGGAAGATTAAATGGGGTGTGATTGGGTCGGGTGGAATTGCCAGAAGAAGAACGATACCGGAGGGTATTTCAAAAGCAAATAATGCCGCTTTGTCCGTCGTTTTCGATATCAATGCACAAGTAAATTCTGAAGTGGCCAAAAAGTTTGGTGCCAAGCAGACAATGAGTATTGGCAGCCTGCTGAGGACGGATGTCGATGCTGTTTACATCGCTACGCCTGCCCACCTTCACGCCGAACAGGTTCGAGCCTGCGCCGAAGCAGAAAAACACGTCCTCTGCGAAAAGCCTCTGGGTATGACAGTTGCCGAGGCCGAAGAGATGATTGAAATCTGCGAACAAAGGGGCGTTAAGCTTGGCTGTGCCTTTATGATGCGCTTTGTGACCCAACACCAGCACGCACTAAGGCTAATCAAAGAAGGCAGACTCGGCACACCGACCTATGCGCGTGCTCAGCTTTCCTGTTGGTATCCGCCTATCGAAGGTGCCTGGCGCCAGGAGCCAGCCACCGGTGGCGGCGGGGCGCTTATCGACATGGGAGGGCACTGCATCGACTTATTGGAAATGTTCTTCGGACCGGTTGTTAAGGTTAGCTGCTTTATCAACAATACCGTCCACGATTATAAATCCGAAGACAGTGCGGTAGCTGTGCTGTTCTTCGAAAATGGCGCACTCGGCACGGTTGATACCTTTTTCTGCATTCCCGACAACAGCAGCAAGAACGTACTCGAACTCTACGGCTCAAAAGGCTCAATATTAGCCAAGGGGACAATCGGCCAGGCGCCGGCGGGCCAGATGGTTGCATATCTGGAACAAGACAGCGAGGAATACGATGCACAGCAGGCGCGAACAGAAACTCAAGGAATAATTATTGCTCCTGAACCGGTAAATACTTATCAGGCCGAGATAGAAGAGTTCAGCCAGGCTGTCATAGATGACCGTGAGCCAGTCATAAGTGGTGAGCTGGGCCTGCGAAGCCAGAAGATACTGACCGCCTGCTATAAGTCCGCCAGGTTAGGTAAGGTAATTGAGGTCGGCTAAAGTTTGTTGAAATGGTATGCTTTTCCCAATGAATGCTGCCGGCTTCGGATTCGTTTACAGAACTCCTGAGTGACCCTGATATGGATTTTACCGACACCGTCACTGAAAACACGCTGCGCGCGATTCGTTTTGAAAGACCCGAGCATATCCCGGTTATCTTCTGGATAAATCCTGCCTGCTGGCATCACTATCCACAAGATGCGCTGTTTGAGCTTATGGCTGAACATCGCCTTTTGTTTCCACCATCGGGTGTCCTCCGTAAGGAGTCCTTAGGACTGCGGACTGACTTCACTTCGGAAGATGCGGTATTGCCTGAATTGGCTCCCTGGGAGCGTGCCGGCAAGCCATATACCGACTCCTGGGGTTGCGTTTGGGAAACAACTGATGACGGCATCACAGGCTCGGTGACAAAGCATTCACTGGCAGATTGGGATGCTTTGCAAGATTTTACGCCGCCCAATCCCGCACAGACAAACGGCATGGCTGCTATCGACTGGTCTGTAATTGAGGGTAAAATCCTTAAGACTTCAGCAGTAGGAAAGTACGGTGTCGGAAGCCTCGAGCATGGCCACGCCTTCTTGAGGCTCAGCTATCTTCGAGGATACGAAAAACTTCTGCTCGATATGGCAGATGGAGATAAGAGACTCTGGCGGTTGATTGAAATGGTCAAAGAATTCAGTATAGGGATAGTGCAGCGCTACGTTGACCTCGGCGTTGCGATGATGCGATATCCGGAGGATTTAGGTATGCAGCTCGGCCCAATGCTTTCGCCCGAACACTTTAGAAAGTATATCAAACCAATCTATGAGCATCTGATGGCGCCGGCTCATAAGGCAGATTGCCTTGTGCATATACACTCCGATGGTGATATCCGTGAGCTTGTCGATGACCTTGTGGTCAGCGGGGTGGATGCACTAAATCTGCAGGATATTGTAAATGACATCGACTGGATAGCCTCGAATTTGAAGGGAAAAGTCTGTATCGATATCGATATAGACCGGCAGCAAATCACTTGCTTCGGCAGCCCTGAGCAAATTGACAGACTGATCCACCAAGAGGTTGAAACGCTCGGAAGCCCTGAAGGAGGTCTTATGATGATATATGGACTTTATCCGGGCGTTCCGCTCGAAAATATAAAGGTAATCATGGATGCTATGGAACGATATGCCACTTTCTATTCTTAACGATTTTGTTTATATAAATCCGCTTGCTTACAAGGACATTTATAGCTACGGCAATAAGAAAGGGAACAGAATATGAAAAAGCTTGGCGCAGCGATAATCGGGTGCGGCTGGGTCGCAGAAGAGTATGTAAAGGCTTTTCAAAAAGACCAGCGCTCCGAGGTGCGGACGCTGGTTAGCCGAAATCCAGCGAATGCAGAAAGGTACCGCGACCGCTACGACCTAAAGTGCGCCATCGAAACCGACGCTTTTAAGATGCTTCGGCAAGATGATGTGGATATCGTAGTCGTATGCACACCCCATAATGTACACACGGAATATGTGGTCGCCGCTGCAGAAGCGGGTAAGCATATTATTATCGAAAAGCCGGTAGCGTTGACTCCGGAAGACGTCAGCAAACAGCGCAAAGCAATCAGAAAAAATAAGGTCAAAACGATAGTAAGTTTCGTGCTGCATTGGAACCCGCTGCTGATGACTATAGACCGGCTGATTGAGCAAGGCGTATTCGGAGACATATTTATGGTGGAGGTCGATTATCTGCACCGGATATGGATGACGACAGATTTGAAATGGTACGGAAGCCGCGAAATAAGCGGAACGGCTCTTCTGACCGCCGGCTGTCATGCAGTGGACGCACTGCGCTGGTTTGCACGCAGCGAGGCCGAGGAGGTTTCCGCCTATCAGGTAAGAACCGAAAACCCGGCAGAGTACCCGGGTACAATTTCAATCAACATAAAATTCAAGGATGGAAAGATAGGACGCAGCACCACAACCTTTGATGCAAAGATGCCGTACCGATTCAACATCGGAATCTATGGCACCGAGGGAACGCTCCGCAACAACGAACTTTTTGCCCCAAAACTTTTCCCCGGACAAAATGATTTCATAAAGATTCCCTGTATCCTCCCGGACAGTGGTGATGTTACTCATCACCCGTTTCAGGGCGAAGTGTCTTACTTTCTTGATTGCATTATCGACGATGACCAGCCGTTTCCTGATATTGAAGACGCCGCACTGACACACGCTGTGTGCTTCGCTGCCGACCTTTCCGCGGAATCCGGCAGGCCGGTGTCCATCAGCGAATTCGGCAGCCTGCTATGACCTGCCTTTGGTGTAACGGCTCAAGCAGCATTGCTAAAGTGCATATCACCACTATTGACTGGAGATTGGTCATGATTTCAAATAAAATTCAATAATGCAGATTATCGTCTTCATAGCAGTGATTGCGGCCTTCGTGCAGTTGGTCGAGATGTTTGTCGAGCGATTCAGCCCCCGGCTGTACTTTGCATTAGGCATATTCCTGCCTTTAATCACGGTCAACTGTGCTATTTTTGGCGCATCTTTGTTCATGATTATCCGCAAATACAGTTTCATAAAGTCCGTTGGCTTTGGTCTCGGCGCAGGCATCGGCTGGGCCGTGGCGATTGTGCTGTTAGCCGGTTTGAGACAGAAAATGAGATACAGTACATCCCTGAGCCGTTCCAGGGTGTCCCAATAGAAATGGTTGTTACCAGCGTGCTTGCTATGGCGTTTATGGGCTTCGCGGGGATGGTATCAATTCAATAAAGTGACTAAGGTGAGCTAAAGTGCCTAAAGTGAACTAAAGTCAATGTAGTTATCAGGTTATCAGGACATCAGGTGGTGGTTATCAGGTTACCAGGATATCAGGTTTACTTTGTTTTTTTTCCTGGTATCCGGATTCTCTGATATCCTGCACCCTGATTCCCTGATTTGCTGATATACATATTTTATGCACTTTAGGCACTTTAGTCATGTAAGAGCTCAGTCACTTTGTGTTGCAAGACGTCAAAATCCACAGGCTTCTCCAGAAAATCGGTCACTGGTAGCCAGTTGTTGTCGATATCCTTGAGACCAAATCCGAGAGGAAATTTTGTGTTTATAGCGGTCAGCATCAGGATTGGAACACCCTTGAGCTTTTCGCTTTCATGTCGCATGAAGCGCGCCAACTCAAATCCGGCAGATGCGTCTTCGGGAAACATAACATCCAGAATCACCAAATCCGGAAGTTTATTTTCCATACTTTTGACGGCATCATCGGTGTCCAATTCAATCTGAACGTCGTGCCCTTCTTTACGCAGGACTATTGCCGCAGTATTGGCGAAGTCTTCGTCATCATCCACAATCAAGAGATAGGCCATTTTGTTTCTCCTTTCTTATCGCTGCCCAATCCTTCATCTGGGACAGGGAATTTAAGCTCAAACTTTGTACCGAAACCGGGGCGACTTTCCACTCGGATACGAATTCCGTACAATTCAGCTACGTGCTTGACAATAGCCAGGCCCAGCCCGGAAGACTCTTTGTTGTGCTGCGCGGATTCTTTGGTACGGTAGTACTCCTCGAAGATACGATGTAACTTGTTCGCCGGGATGCCTATTCCGTTATCGGCGATAGTAACAACAGGCTCCGAATTCGGGCCTCGGTAACAGCAAATCTGTACCTGCCCGTTCCTATAGGAATAATTTACCGCATTGGACAGGAGGTTGACAAACAGCATTTTGAAGTGGTCTTCAGTACCTATCATTGCTACCGGTCGTATATCCACTTTGAAAACAATACCGCGCTCACAAGCGATGGGTTCAACCTGAGATATACACCACATCAGTAACTCTGTTGACACTATCTTGGTCCGTGGAAGAGACTGTTGGCTCGTTGAGCTTAGATTTGCTAACTGGAGCATCTCCTGGATTTCTGCGGTCAATCGCCGACATCTCGCCGTGATACGCTGTATCACTTGCGATGCTTCGTCCGGGATATCACCGCAATATCCCTGTAGCAGAAGCTGCGCGTTGGAATAGATCGCAGCAAAGGGGGCTTTTAGCTGATGAGTCGTGGCGAGCATGTGTCGGGACCGTTCTTCCTGGGCAGCGATGAGGCGGCGGTTGGTCTGGGCAAGCTCGAAATCCGTCCGGCGAACCATTGACGATAGATAAGAGGCAAGATACCATACGACCAGCCATATTCCGATGGCGAAAAAGAAGTTCACCATCAATATCACAGGTACTTGTGATGCATTCTGTTCGTGGGGTGAGCCGGCAAAAATACTCATAGAAGGCAGTATCTTCAGAACATATTCTACGGCGATACACGTGGCAAACATGCCAATAGCCAAGATAGTTACAATCAAACTCTGCCTGCGTGAGAAGAACACGCAAGATAGAACGATGTGAAAAAGATATGCGAATGCTATATTCGTCTCCAGGCTCCCGACAAAGTAAACAACCCCGGTGAGGACCACTAAATCCGCAATAATCTGGCCCCAGAGATTGAAAATAATTCCGGCCCAGGAGGTCTTGGCCCGAGCAAAGAACAGAAAAACAATATTGTACAGTGTCAAAACGGCAGCCATTACGAAGGGCCATGCCCCAGGAGGACGTATTCCGAAGTAATCAATCGACCTGGGATATAGACCCAGTGTACCATAGGAGACAAGAGTTGCGATTACCAACCATCTGACCCGACAGAACCACAGTGCATTTTGCACGAGCAGAGATTCCGGCAGAGGTCTTTCCGAGCCTTTGACCTCGGCATCGGCAGGCAACTCCGGTGGCAGCGGAAGCTCATAAGAAGCTGTCTGAATATTCTCATCTGAAACCATAAAAAGTAGTCTTTGTCCTCAATTCTCCATCTTCTCAGTCACTTGCACGCGTGCCTACGCTTACAGTCGGCGGCTCGAACACTCTCAGAAGGGAGACCCTGCGAAACTATTACTTTTCCCAAGATACACACCATTAGAGACTTTTTTCTTCTGGTCTCTAACGGGGTTCACCGCAAGCTCTAAGACATATCCCAAAATTCTTTTCAGAAACTTTAGACATTTACCATTCCCCCAATATAGCATAATCACACGCGTCCGGCAAGTCGATATGTACTCGCAAATCACAAAGAGCAAGCAGTCTCTCCAGAGGACTGCACCAACACCTTGTCAGCTCACCAATTGGTTATAGTGTTGATTACTTTCCCACGAGCATCCCTCATCTCAAGCTTCACAGCTATACTGCCGTCCAGCTTATGCGTTGCACAAGACAAGCACGGCTCATAGGCACGTATGGCCATTCCAACCTTATTAAGGATGCCTTGGTCGTAATTACCGTCCTTGATGAGTGCTTTTGCCGCCTGCTTAACGGACATGTTGATTGGCGCATTGTTGTGGGTTGTACCCACAATCAGATTGACGTTGGTAATCAGCCCATCCTCATCCGTCTCATAATCGTGGATGAGCGTACCCCTGGGCGCTTCAACGCAGCCCACACCCCTTGCTGCTTTCGGCGTGACCGATACCCTGGTCCCAGTGCCGATACTGGAGAACCATTCTGCCACCCTATTGATAATCTCCGGCACATTAGCCCACGTTTCTACATTGTTGATGTTAGTGGGCTCATTCCAGACTCCGGATTCTACAGGAAAAGGCGGTCTGACTTTCGGCTCAGGAGCTCTACCGGCCTTCCTTTAAGGAAATGCTCCTTCACCAGGTGGGCAATATCATCTTCTGTCAGCATCTGATAAAAGATGCCATCCGGTCTGACTACGGCTACCGGCCCCTGGACGCAAAAGCCGTTACAGCCCGTCATCACGACTCCAACCTCATCCTGAAGGTTATGCTTTTCTATCTCCCGTTCGAGCGATTCCTTTATCCTGAATGCTCCGTTTGAAACACAACCTGTCCCGGCACAGAGCATAACGTGTGTTCGAGAGGGTTTCATTCACTAATCTCCCTTGGGCTTAAATTCTTATCCAACGCGCTCGCTCCCGACAGCCAAAGCATACTCTTCGACCACCGCACCTGATAAAACATGTTCAGAGAAGATTTTTTTGGTTTTATCTTCGTTCAGGTCAACATATTTGACGGGGGCCTCTCCCTTGAGCACCACGGTCATCATCGGTTCACGGCTACATAGTCCAGCGCAACCCGAAGTAGTAAGAACAATATCTTTTGAATCCTTCTCCTCAACAAGGGCAAGCAGCGCACTCATTATTTTTCTTGCGCCTGCGGCAATACCGCACGTTCCCATGTGAACCGTAATCTTAACCCGGGCGTCTCCATCCCGCAGACTCATTGTCCTGGCCATTCGCTCCCTGATTTTCTCAAGGTCTTCCGGTTTAATTTTAGACATAGCTGTTCTCTTTCAATCCTGATACTTGTCTATAAGGGCTGCTGCCTTTGCAGGATTCATTTGGCCATATAAATCTTCTCCGACTGTGACCACCGGCGACAGACCACAACATCCCAAGCAGCGAACCGCTTCCAATGTGAACTGCATGCATGTCGGATGTCGTTTCACCAGTCACTATACCAAGCTCACGCTCCAGCCTATCCAGAATTCTCTGTGCCCCTTTCACGTGACAGGCTGTGCCCGTACAAACGGTGATTATATGTTTACCCCGAGGCTTAAGACTGAAGGCTTTGTAAAAAGTAGCGATTCTCAAGATGTGCTCAAGAGGTATTTGCTTAATCTCAGCAACTCTCATTAAAATTTCCGGCGGCAGCCAGTTGAATTCGATCATGATGTCTTGAAGAATAGGTACGAGTGTTTCCCGTCCATTCTCATACCTGCTAATGATTTTATCCACCTTAACTCGCTTGTCCTGCTCGATCTCAACCTTCGGTATGTCAGGTTGTTCAAGATAGACAATGTTTTTGACAAGGCAGTTTTCAACACATTCACCACAGCCGGTGCATTTGTCCGGGTCCACGGAGCGTGCCTTTCTTCTAATGCGAACCTTGAAGCTGCCCGCTGAGCCTTCGACTGATTCTATTTCAGAGCAGGTCAACTTCTCGATGTTCAGGTGCCCGCCGCAATCGACCATACGCGGCGCAAGGGTGCACATCGCGCAGTCATTCGTAGGGAACGTCTTGTCAAGCTGTGCCATTACGCCGCCGATAGACGGACCCTTTTCGACAAGATAGACCTTGTATCCCCCTTCAGCCAGGTCGAGCGAGGCCTGCATACCTCCGACACCACCTCCAACTACAAGAACCGCACCAACCTTCTTATCCGTCCTCTGAGCCACTTACATGTCCTCCCGTCTCTACCTCAAGAAAAACTATCCTTTGCAAACGCCGGACAATAACTCGTCCGCGCTGACAAAATGTTTCTGCAATCCCAATTTGTTCGGGTCCACTCCCAGCACCAACCCCATTAGCTGTGTGAAGTAGAATATTGGCAGGCCGTACTGAGCACCGTATTCCTTTTCGACCTCTACCTGTCGTGTATCCAGATTCACATGACACAAAGGACACGCAACGGCAATAGAGTTTGCCCCTACCGCCTTGGCTTCCTCAAGTATATCATGTGTCAGCTTGAGAACTACATCTGTGCGGGTCATCGCAAGGGCCCCGCCACAGCAATCCGTCTTGTACGACCAGTCGAGTGTTGCAATGCCTAATGAGCGAAGCAGCTCGTCCATAGCCATTGGATACTCGCACTCGTTGAACTGCATCACCTTAGAAGGCCTGGTAAGAAGGCAACCGTAATAGCACACGACCTTTAGTTCGGGCAACTGCCTTGTAACCGCTTTGGCCACACCTTCCCTGTTGCAGAATATCTCAAGGGGATGTAATACATTCACCGATTTGGGCAGGGGCTTATCAATGGCCTCACTAATCTGACCGGCTATCTCAGGGTCCTCGTTTGCTTCATACATCGCCGTCCGCAATCGCGCAAAACAGGCGGCACATGGAGCGACAACGTCGGTCATCCCCATTTTCTCCACCAGACAGAGGTTCTCAAAAGGAAGCGCGAGTGACAAAAGCCTGGAGGTACAATGCGCAGGAGAAGTACCGCAGCAAATCCAGCCCTTAATCTCCTCAATATCTATATCAAGCTTTTCACAAACGGCCCGAAATGATATGTCGTACTCGGAGCCGGTCGAATGAAGTGAGCAACCCGGCTAATAGGCGTAATTCGCAGTCATCGTATGCTTACCTCCCCGGACATGTCAGTTAGAGGATTATAATTTCTCAGCCGTATCTAAAGATTATTACTATAAACCAGCTTCACGTTATATGTTCCGATTCCTTTTCTCTATGCTTTTTACACGACGAAATATCTTCCACGTTCTCAATGCGCCGGTGAGACTGGGGAGCATTTTGAGCTTACCTTTTCTGAACATTTTCATTCCCAGTCCTGCGTCTTTGAAGAACTCGAAAGTCCTCATTTTAAGACCCACTATCATCCCCATCTCGAACATTCGCCCGCACTTTTTGATATTGGAAAGCGCAGCTCTGTAAAAAGACGCCACTTGTGGGATAGCGGGCTTGACCCCCTGCCGCAACGCTGTTATCTTCACGGCATCCATTACTTTCGCTACATCCACCTCTTGCGGACATCTTGTCGTGCACGTCTCACATGATGCGCACAGCCACATCGTCTTGCTTTTGAACACGAGGTCGTCCATGCCGAGCCGGATGGCATGTATCAGCTGGGCAGGTTTATAGTCCATCGCGTATGATATTGGACAGCCGGCTGAGCACTTCCTGCATTGATAGCAAAGGTTTACATTCTGGCCACTTTCATTGAAAACTGCTTCGGCTAATTGCGATTGTGATGTAACCGTTAGATTAGTTTCCATCATCTTAGCTTCTTTCTCCTGCGATAGGTAACAGTGTCTCTAAGTCATTTATGCCAGTTTGTAAGGTTACATTCGGTTAAGGTTAAGACAGATATCCCCAAAACGCTAATATCGGGATTGAGAACCTGGCTATGGTATCCCTTTCAATTTGTACCGTCATCGGCGGCTTATCTCTGTATTTTTTAATAAGTACCCGACCCGCTCCTTTCTTTAACACGATAAACGCCATTTCTGGATTTTGAGAGTATCGGAAGAGCTTGGGCTTGGGGTAGAATAGTGACTAACACCTTCCCGGCGTTTATTTTGCGTGAGCCTTTAAGTATCGGTCTTTTTGATAGAACCATAAGTATAATAGGCTTCGGATTTAAGGAAAATATCCAAAATAATCCTTATCCGATAAAGCACAGTCTTGCTGCCCTCTTCGCACCATTGAGGAAGAACGGCCGCAGCATATTTCTGTTAAAGATAGCAATATTATTTTAGTGGCTACTATCTTCTCGTTATTGAGAAAGAAAGCGAGAAAAAATTTGCCTATTATCGAAAACAAACAACGTCGGTTAGACATAATCTTCTAAGTCATTATTCACAGAGAGCTTACATGTCTGTGCCGACACGATACATCGTCGGAAGTCAGAAATCAGAAGTCAGCTCTGTCATCTGTTTTCTGTCCTCCGTCCTCTGTTTTGTCGGCACGGGACTCATTTCTCAACCCCACCCATCGATGACGGGACGGGGTCAACGACAATCTGCACTTGCCCCGTTAGAAATTTTCCCTTTCTTATCACGTTGCCCCATCATAGAATTTCTAACGGGGCTTGCTGGATGGCATTATGACCTGATTTAAGGAATGGACGCGGCATAGGCTGAGCAACGCCCCTGGCATCGATTGTGCGGCAGCGTAGGTCATATTGCCCCGGACGTTCGACCGCAAGCAGTGTTGCCCAATGGACAATCGCGTTGTGAATCGGCCAACGGTATGGTCTGCCGGTTGCGGGGTCGAACTGACGTGAAATCGACGGCAGCTTGCCATCGGGAAGCCCCCCTCCCCAATCATCCGGAGGCGGCAAAATATCTGCCTCTTTCCATTCAGCCTTGGTGAAGTAAGGGTCATCCTTTGGAAGAGGTGCATCGTGCGGATGTAGCCAGTGCTGGACCTTGCTCAGGCCGGACATACCCACTTGAGCAACTCCTGTTATCGGTACTGATTGTCCCGCTTTGATTTTTTTTGGCGTGTAGATAAACCGTGCGCACGTCTTTATATGACTTACGGTGTCATTATTCCAAAGGGCATACGTATCGTTTGCCTGGTGGTTATTGGTCAGTATGACGCGCTGGAGCCACTTTACTGACTTGTTGCCGTAAGCATCAGGAACCAGCATCCGAACCGGGCCGCCCCGCTTACTTGTGAGCCATTGATTGTTGAGCTTGTAGCAGAGGGTTACCAGATGTTCACCCGGCGGGTCTTCCAACACCCGGTCAATCGGCAGGGAGCTTTGGAACCTCTGTTTTGGGTCGTCGTTATGGTAGCCATAATAAAACACACGCCGCACGTTCTCGGTTGGGCGAGCCAGCCAAACGACCTCCTTCAGCGGCACGCCCTCCCATAAGCCCATGCCGCACGGAAAGCGCCCATTGGTGCAGGACATCACGCTCATAAAGCGCACAGTGTGTTTCTCGGCAAGCTTCATCAGCCCGTCCCAGCTCAGGGCTGTGCCCAACGCCCTGGAGAGCGGCCGCTCCACTTTAGCGTTACTATCGGGATCCGGCAGAACCTCCAACTGCCAGGTCTCACGTACCAGCCCTACTTCCCACAGTTTTTCAAGCGGTAACTTATATGGCGGAGGCTCACCTCGACCATAAGTGATGAAATTCTCTTCCCGTGCCAGATACTCCAGTTTTGAAATCGCCTCACCGAGCAGCCGAGAGGCTTCACCCTCATCCTCCTGGGCCCATAGTTGCGAAATACTTAGAGCGGCAGCCCCTATCGCGCCTAACTGCAAGAAGTAACGGCGTGTAATATCAGTGTGTTCTTTTGCCAGCCCCGTTAGAAATTTTTCCTTTTGTGTCATATTATTACCCCATGTATAATTTCTAACGGGGCCAGTCGTTCTATTTTGCTCACGGTCAAAAGTTCCGGTCCGGGTTCTTAGTCGGCAAGCTCACGAATCCAGATATTGCGGAATCTCACGGGGTTGCCGTGGTCTTGCAGCATGATAGGCAGTTTGTCCTCATGCGGCTCATAATCAGATATCGCGTGTGGGCCTCGCCATCCGGTTCCGCCCTGGAGCTCGACATTATCGTGAACGAGCACTCCATTTTGAAAAACGGTGAACGTAGCCTTCTTGACGACCTTGTTACCTTTGAAAAGGGGGCGATGGAAAATGATATCGTACGATTGCCACTCGCCCGGCTTTCGGCAGGCATTGACCAGAGGAACCGCCCTGCCGTAGAGCGCAGCACACTGGCCGTCGGGATAGGTCTTGTTCTCGTAGGAATCAAGAACCTGAACCTCATAGTTTGCCATTAGAAACACTCCGCTGTTGCCTCGTCCCTGGCTGCTTCCCGTGACCGTTGAGGGCGTGGCAAACTCAACGTGCAGCTGACACGAACCGAACTTGCGCTTGCTTTGGATGTAGCCTGAGCCTTTGACGGATTCCATGTAGCCGTCCCCTATAATCCATTTCGACGGCTCGCCCTTGTTGTTGGACCATTGCGACAAATCTATCCCATTGAATAAAACGATAGCGTCAGAAGGGGCTTGCCCCAATAAGCCACCGGCCGGTGGCTCATTTGGTGTGCTCCCCGTGCCGGGTGATATCACCGCCGGTGCAGGCCGATTCATATCATGAATAAGCCACCGACCGGTGTCAGTTTCCACGTACTGGAGCTTCTCGCCCTCTTTGGCTGCTTGCTGGGTCGCACATCCAGCCAAAATCGCGAGCCCACAAACAACAATAGTTAGCAGAACTGTCCTCATAATAATAGTAACTCCTTTCCTAATTGTTCTTCTTAGCCCCCCCTGCCTTACAGCAAGGCAGGAGGGTCGGCCGATTGTCGAATTATATACTGCTCAAGCGGAAGCGCCAATAGAGTATGTTTGCTGATACTTTAGTGATACATCCGGTGTTTGTAAACTGCAACCCCGTTAGAAAAACAGAGGACAGAGGACAGAACTGACTTCTGATTTCTGACTTCCTGAGACGGGGTCAGCTTAGAAAGCCCTTAAAAAACAAGCTGGTTCATATCTATAGAATGACCTGGTACGGTGCGGCTTTTTTACTCTTCAAACAAAACATTTGCTTGAGGGATGACCTTGTTCATAAATTGCCTGCGATGTCCGAACAGCTCAATGCCGCCTCCAATTGTCGATGTAGTGAAGCTGATTGTTGTCCGGCCGATAAAAACTCTGATTTCCTGAGGCATAATATTTACGGTTGCTTTATCCACAGAGTCAGTACTGCTATCGGTAGCTGTCAGGACGTGCAGGAAATAATCGGACTTATTTTGCTCCGAAGGTGATACCTCAATCCGGCATTGGGGAGCCGGCCCGGTATCACGTGCAGGAGGGTAGTCCCGACCTCCATAACTGTAAAGCTCTGAACCGGAGATGAGCCTAACTTCCTGGTTTTTTGGCAGCAGAGTCTGGACGAACAGCCGACCTTTTCCGTTCGTGATTATCAGATGTTCATCCGTCTTGATGGGAACCTTCATAGCCTGCAGCAGCCAGGTCTTCTTGAAGCCTGCATTCCTGGAACGTACCCTGTCGAAAATGACGAAAGTGGCCGGCCGGAGAAAAACAATCTGACGCGTGAAGCAATCCATTTTTTCATTCGAGTAGGCCCTTGTACAATCACCGGCTGCATATAAATAAGCTCCCTGGTCTTCGAAAGCCACAATATCCGCTATATCATACAGATGACGTCCCTTCCACCATTCAGCCGGGTCGGTGACAGCGCCGTTATGGTGAGGCCAGGCGTGAGACTGTCCTCCATCATTGCCGGAAACAGGGCCGGCTCGTATATTCGGCCACGACTCGGATGGGTCGTACAGCAATATTGTATTATGTGCGATTGTGCGCAGATGGTAGTTGACATCGTGCATCGAGCCGAACGCGTCATAGTGTCCGCCGTCTCCTGCCAGCTCCTCATATTTATAAATCAGGAAATGCCCTACATCCAAATGCTGGTGCGCGGTGAATCGGTCACCACATTTAAAGAAAAAATAGGTGGCATCTTTGTCCCAGGAGCTGCGAGCATAGACGTAGCCGGGTCCCTGACTGATATGTGAGAGCTTAAAGCCCTGCAAATCACCTTTGCCGACGGTGGTATCACGCCAGAGGAAGTCCTTATATGCATATACACCTACGCTCGAGCGAGGAGTAAGCTCGTTGAAGGTGTGAACCGCCTGATGGTTCGGGTCATTGCGAAAGTGGTTCACGAGAATGCGTCTGGCCGAGAGGGCTTTGTCGCGATCGCCGCCAAAGACACGGCCCCCTCCATCGCCCATAGGAATTGGCCTGTGCGAATTATCAACGCTCAGCCCCGGATAGGTTTCAAACATGCCGGCAACAGCGCGATTTTTAAAGAATTTCTGTGCCTGACTGTAATAGTCAACCCCCTCACAGTTGCGGGCAACCTCGCAAAAGACCAGCCACTCATACAGCCGGTAGTTAATATAGTAGCCTTCCGCCCAGCCTCCACCATCTCCAGCCAAATCAAGTGCCACAGCCTCCCATAAAGCCCAATCATCCTCCAGAGCTTTAAGCACAACTGGTGCACGGCTATTCTCATAATAGCTGGCGTAACAGGCCAAGCCGATACCCCGGTGCTTGTATCCATACCATCCATTGTGAAATACATGGGTTTCGGAGCGTTCATTGGCATCCACCGTTTTGTTCATATATTCATAAAACCTCCCCTGATAACCTGATTCCCTGATAACCTGATATTCCCCCCGTGCTTCATCGCCAAACCGGCCGCAGAGCGACCAAGCTTTTCATCCTCTTCGATTGTACAGACCAGCGCCATCGATATCATTTTTGAATGGTCATCGGCTTTAAGCTCACGGGCTGCTCTCACTACTCGCTTGTAGGCTTCTGTGCGGCTTCTTGCTAAATACTGTAATTGCTCGCGCGAACCAAACAGACATAAATGCTCCTTAGGAACGGCATGTCTTTGGTCTTCAGCGACTGCAGACGCCACGCTGCTTAACCACCAGACAAGAAACATAAGAATTCTCAACGCTTGAGTCCGGCAAAACGAAAGCATGCTCACTCCCATATTTATTACTCTCCATTCTTCGGCATTGCAGGGTCTTTCTTTTTAAATATTTTAGACTCTTGTAAAAAGCTCTATTCGAAGCTGTCGAAAGATATTTCTGATGTAACAATATGCAGCGTCCCTTATTTCTCAGCAGCATGATGGAAATATTGCACTCCCAAAGCCGTCAAATCAAGGCTAAAATAAGCGCAATATCAAAATCCTGCAGTTACTCCCCGTTTTAAGCTGATTCTTAAGTTGTGAGATGTCTTCTACTAATCAAGACGAGCAAATTAGAACAAAACTAACCTAACACCATTCAGAAGGGATTTCTGGGGAAAGACCTAAAATGGCCAAACTCGGGCCGAAGGAGAAGGATATCTGAGGTAAGATTTGGAGTTCCGATGCAGATATTCTAATAGCGGATTTTGGAGGCGGAATCAGAAAAATAGCTGTTCGTAAGACACTGTTAAGGTTTTGGCAATTGATTCTGCTCAGCCTGTGTTGGCGGGTAACTCTTAAAGACCGACCACATCCCCGGCGTACCGGCATCCCAGGCATCTTTAATGAAAACCTTTTCTTTTTTCATATACTCGGTATGCCCATCGTAAAAGGCTATGTTGACCCCCTCGCTGTGACGATACAGTGTTGGGCCGTCAGTGCCGACCTGTTTATAAGGTGTAATTGTATCCTGACCAAGAACGTCCCATCCATCTTTGTAATTGGCTCCCCACCACCAAAGCCACCAGTCATTGCTCTCCGTGAATATTAGCTCTCCGGAAGGACCGTGAACTGTAGTGTTTCTATGTCCGGCGTAGCCGATGCCAAACCAGTTTGAAAAGTACCAGTCCGTCAGGTTGTAGCCGTAACTGAGCCAGGAGTCCCACTGGGAATCAGGTCTTTCCTTTTTCGAAATCACATCGCTCGGACAAAGAAACTCCCTGGGTGCGTTCCATTCGTCTCCCGAACCGCCCTTCATACCTTTATAACCCACAAGGTCTCTAAAAAGCTGGTTGGCGGGCCAATAGCGATTGTCGCCCTGCGTTCTGTCCATAACCGGAACATACCAGCCGTCTTCTTCATCAGCATATAGGGTATTGGCCAGTCCCATTGTCCTGATGTTGTTGCTGCAAACCATCCGTTTGCCGTGGTCTTTCGCTCTCATCAGGGCGGGCATCAAGATGGCAAGCAGCAGTGCGATTATGGATATGACAACGAGAAGCTCGATGAGTGTAAACCCCGTTAGAAATCTTCCGCTTTCTCGCTCAGGAATCTTAATTTCTAACGGGGTAAAGCCTCTTTTAATTCGCATGGCAACCTACTCCCTGCAAATTGTTTATACAGGTGCTTCCCCATATAACCGTGCATATCCCTGCTCAGCTACGCCGCTGAGCCTGATTTTCAATAGTATATCAGGTCTGTCTTGAAAGTTCAAATTTTCCGGCTGTTTCTCAAAATTTTTCAGCCTTTTTTATAATGCCCCTCGAAATAAAGTGAGCTAAAGTGAGCTAAAGTGAGCTAAAATTATAAGAAATTTGAACTTTAGGCACTTTAGGCACTTTTAACTTTAGGCACTTTAGTCCAGGTGCTTCAAAAAACAAAAAAAACAGATAATCCAAAGATTTTCCTTGTTTTTAAGGCAATGATTTGGTATCTTATTGTTTGTAAACAATAGGCTTAGTGAGGAGTAGCAAGAGTGTTTTTTTATCACGTTCAATCTTTTTCCCTCAAAGAGTGCCTGATGTGCACAGAAAAAGCATTTCGAAATTGAAAAAATTATCGTTTTTCAGGAGGTCATAAAATATGAAAAGATTTAAATCATTTAGACAAAAAGTATTGTTGGTTTGCGTGCTGATGTTACTGCTCGGCACGGCAGATTATGCGAACGCCGGCATTGAGTACTGGATCCAGATCGGAGATTCGAGCGACATTGGGTACTGGATCGAGTTCGATGATTCGGACGACATACCGTATTACGATAACTGCTATAATGCAAAGCCCATCGGTGACGGAGAGTACTTGCCTTTTGACACCACATTGGCAACGTTCGATGGCCCCGGCTACTGTATGGAGAGCCCAAATGTCTGGTACACCTATACCGCCCCTTACACGGGCAACGTCACTGGTCATATAAAGATAAGCCTCTGTTACACCGGCTTCGAGGAATTCAACGACTTCGACACAAGGCTCGCCGTTTATAAGGGAGGCAATTGCCCTTCGAGCCTCAGTGACTTGATCGAATGCAATGACGACTTCTGCGGTTTGCAGTCAGAGATTACCTTTGCCGCAACAGCCGGCAGCCGGTACCTCATTGAGGTTGGGGGATTTGACTCCATGACTGGTAAGGGTGTGATAAACATCACTTCTGAGAGAGGACCTTCGACAAAAGCATTAGACCTCGGCGATGCGCCAGACAGCACTAACAATTACGGTGCGGTCATGGCGGCATATCCCAAGGGAGGACCTTTGGGAGTCAGGGCCAATTATCCCACCGTCTTCAACGATGGCAGTGGTGCCGGGCCTTATGGGCCGGTTCACCTAAATCCTTCGGCAGTCGCTCACTTAGGCAGCACTATTACTAATGAAGCCGAAGCTGACATGGGCACCGACCAGGATGTGGTGAACAACATCATACCATCCACCAACCTGTCGGACATGGACCAGGGCGATGACGGTGTCATCTTCCCGCTCAATCTGGCACATTGTCGCTGGAATACGTTTGACTATTTTGTCAACGTTATTAACCCAGGTACTGACCTTTGGGTCAATGTCTGGTGCGACTGGAACCGCGATGGTGACTGGGACGACGATAGTAACACCAATCCAGCTCTTGCCTGCTCCAAGGGGTTTGTATCGGAATGGGCCGTACAGAATCAGTATCTTTTCAATCTGTCAGCCGGATTACATCGGTTCACCACATTGGCGTTTCTGTCCTGTCATCCGAAGAATACTCTCGAAGAGATATGGATAAGAATAACTCTTTCTGAGCAGCCCTGGACGGGCGGCAGTAATCCCGGGACCAAAGGCAACGGCGGTTCCGGTCCAAAGACGGGATACGAGTATGGTGAAACGGAAGATTACTACTTCACCCCGAAGACAAGCTACACGATATGCGAGGATTTTAACGGCGATGGGGTAATTAACCTTGCAGACCTGGATGCTTTCACTGCGGATTGGCTTGAGAACTGTCAGTAGTAACTTTGTGGAATATCCGATTTACACAGACTAAGGCTGTGAGTAAAAATCACTCACAGCCCTTATTTTTTGCGCCTGGCAGGGCACACCTGTTTGGAGTTGAAAGTGCTCTACAGGCCCGACAATAGGAACTGCTGGCCGGACGGCAAGGGTGTCAGTCGCAAGGCCGAATCTGAAGGAAGCCGCATCCTTCTATCCAAGGTCAGTACCTCGTGAAGTACCAGATTATTCCAATCCATTCGTGAATCACGGAATTACTCATTGAGAAAGCATCGGTCGATGGGACAAAACTTCCGAGATTATGTCGGTCTGGAGAATAAATATAATTTACCGGAATAGGCACAATAGTATCGTTGGGGAACTGCTTTCTAAACGCCTTTTCTGAACGTAGTATGTGCAAAGCTGAAGTTATGAGTCCAATTCGCCTTTTTTCCGTTGAAGAAAGTAATTTTGCAAGCTCAGCAGCATTTTCCGTTGTATTGCGTGACTTTGTCTCGGTGATAATCTTGCTTTGCTGTATTCCCAATTCCAACGCTAAAGTCTCCATAACTTCGGCTTCGCTTTCCGTGCTTTGTATCGAACTGCCACCACAAAGAACTAATGTTCTTGCACCGCTTTGCTTAAAGATTCTTACGCCGTTAAACAGCCGCGAGTAGGTAATTCCCCCCGCCTCAGGATATTCCCGAAATCCGCCTGAAGTACGCATACCTCCACCCAGGATAACCACTACGTCTAAGTTAGACAGAATCTCGTCGGAAGGCAGCTTGTATTGACACTCCAAAGAATAGATGAGCAAGTTCGACACCGGTTTAATGCTAAAGAGAAATAGGATACACATCCCCAGAAATAGTGAAAATCTTCCAATCTTATATCGCAGTTTTTTTGGCAACTGTCTGGTAAGTATCAAACTAAGGAGCATAAGGGCCAAAACCCAAACAATAGGGGAGGCGATCGATTTCAATAATTCAGTCATATTTTGATTCCTTCGTAAGGGTTAAATTCAATTAGTGTTTTCTCTTCAGTAGTACCTTAGCCGGTTGGCGGCACGAACACGGCGGCTTAATGAGTCATACCGGTTCAGTAATGAACAAGCAAGGAAAAATGCAGCTAAATATTCCCTTTTTGCCTAAAATCTCATAGAATTACGTCCACCCGTCCTCCGCAGTAGCTTTGCTACGGAGGATGGATGGGAAGGCAGAATCCGGCCATTTGCCTCTAGCCGGGTGCAATCCCGGCTGGGACTGTCTGCAATGAATTCTTAACCTCTATGGAGATTTTCCCAACGCTCAGCAGCGCTGCAGGTCTCGGACCGCCCAAAGGCATAGTCCTCGACGGCTTCGATATGACTGCGGTGCTGGCCGGCAGGCAGAAGCGCCTCGCAAGGAGATGTTCTGGCAGCGCCGCAGTAACAAGGCGGCACGAGTTGGAAATTGGAAATGGGTTGAATCGTCACGCGGTTCGGGATTGTTCGACCTTTCCAATGATATAGGTGAACAGACTGACCTTTCCGACCAAAAGCCGGAGGTGTTGGCTATACTCAAAGCCCGCTTTGAGGCGTGGAAGAAACTTATGGCCCAGGCCGAGCCGCGAAGGCCCTTCCGTGACTTTTAACCGCTATTTGCAGACCTTGAAATAAAAAAAAATCGGGCGAGTTAGCTGTTTAATCAGCCCGTTAAGGCTTTGTGTTTGATATGAAAAAAGAAGAATTTCAAAGGAGCTCTTTTCCTCTAATTCCTTACTCAGAAAGGGCTTATAAAATTTTACATTTTTTTATTTTTGTTTTGAGGTATCAGTGTATTTGATTGAAAATATCAACGCGAAGGTTGAGGTACGTAAAAATATGTTGGTGCAGGCATTTTAGACGGAAAAATCTTAAAGACAATGCTCAAAAAAGTTGCTTTGCTCACACAAATTTGGTAATATAGGGCAATAAATTTGGAGGAACACAATGAAATCGACGCTAAATGGAAAATCTCAGACGAAAGGTGAAATTATGAATTACAGAGAAAGATGCATTAGGCGCATGGCAAGAGGATTTACCCCATTAGAAGTCCGCAGCAAAAGCAGTCATCCCGATAAGTCACGATTATTTCTAACGGGGTTTACTTTAATAGAACTGCTGGTTGTGATTGCTATTATTTCCATACTGCTGGCAATCCTGATGCCTGCGATGCGGAAGATTAGGGAGACGGCACGAGAAGCAGTCTGCAAATCAAATTTACGAAATGTGGGATTGGCTGTACAATTGTACCTCGACGACTACGAGCGCAAATTGCCCAATACCCAGAGCTCCAACGGATTTCTGTGGTTCGAGTCAGACGGCATTACTTACCGAAAACCTGGTTCCAGCGGGACTTATTGGGGTATTTACTACAAAAAGTACCTGAAAGAGACGAAGATATTTGGCTGTCCGAGCTTAGTACGTGTTCCCAAACTGATATATGATGTTCCCGACCCTTCTGCAGCAATTCAGCACGCAGCGTTTGGCCTGAATCATCATGAGAGAGCCAGGGGCCGGGATACGGAGACGATACGACCTCATTCAGAATTCATTGTTTGTACCGACCACGCTGAACCAAGACCGGAAAATGGCACCAGCGATGGGTTTCATAATAATGATACACCTGGCGCTATGAATCTAACCAGCTATCGACGAGGCGGCAGTCGTTTCTTCAGCTATAGGCAGATTTTCAGACACAATATTAGATACGCCGACGACGACAGAACCGGCGGAAGAGCTAATGTTCTATGGCTGGATGGACATGTTAGCCATATTGGAGAAACTACAGGAGACGATGTGCCGAGCAGGTGGTACACAGGCGATAAGAAACAATGAGAGTTTGGCCAAGCTACGGATTGATTTGTCTGCATAGGTGCTTAAGGAAGGCGTCATATTCAACACAAGACCTCACGATGATGTAAATGTCCGGAAGGTAGTGAGGGTCAAAGATTCGGCGGATTAATATCGTACAGCAACACCAAACTTAAGAGCTTGCCTTACCACCAGAAACAGGGATTGGAATACTGCTGCCAGAACCAGCGATGTTCCATTTCATTGAAGTCACGCCACTGCACGTGCCCATCAACGAACAGGATATTTCCCCCGGCAGGTCGTGCGCCCCTTCTCAGATGGTTCGTTCTGTCATAAACTTGCCAGCGTGACCAGCATCCGCCGGTTGCCTTGGTGAAGTCGGATTGGGACCGGTCCGCCCCATTGCTGGCGGTTACGTCGGTGATGAGCTCCACCGCTGCGGGAGACCTCTTCGTTGCAACAACAGACCTGACCCATTCCTTATGCCTGTTGTCGGGGCTCATTGGCGGATTCTCTCTGCCTCTGACCGTATCAATGAACCAGAAGTATCCCATAATCCTATGATAGTTTTTGCGTGTCGATTCACTCTGCGGCTCGGGCTGAGGGTAATTCTCCGGCGTCCCGGCCGGAAGATTCTCTCCGTAGCGCCAAAAGATTATATTGTCTCTCTGGCGCCACGATGGACAGTAGAAAATATGTCGGTCGAAGGCACCAGTCCTCAGAACAATATCTGTCGTCCAGTACGAAACATCAAATAACCAGCGGTCGACCTCATTGAGCGGCAATTTGCCATCGTTGTCATTGGCGTACACGAACAAGCCCAGTCCCGTGTTCTTTTCATTTTGGCCGCAGACAGTTCGCCGGCTCTGTTCCCGGACAGCAGTCAGTGCCGGCATGAGAATACCGAGTAAAAGGGCAATAATCGCAATCACCACTAATAGTTCGATAAGCGTAAACCCCGTTAGAAAACAACATCTTACTTCTAACGGTGTAAAGCCTGACCCGTTAGAAAAATTTCTTCTGATGGGACCCGTTAGAAACCTTTCGCTTTTCCTATCAGGAATCTCAATTTTTATCGGCGTGAATCTTCTTTTTTCATTCATATCACACCAATACTGGCAGAATCTCTCGAAAAACGCTTATATAGGCTCTTGTCAGAACTATCGCCCAAGCTCTGCTACACCTTCTTTCTTTAATGGAGCGGTCCAGAGGTAAATAGTGTGCTCATTATACTTATTATCAGAAGTAACCTTAACGACCTTGTCAGGCTTTACTCCTCTCATATCGAAGTCGTGTGAGACAATTCGTGAACCAGGCTTGAGTTTCTCCAACTGTGGGATTAGTTTCACATTCAATTCTGGAAGCAAGTAGAGGGTGATTACATTCGCCTTGCTGAGGTCCAAAGTAAAAATATCCCTCTGCTCAATTCGGACCAGATGTCCGACATTGCTCTTTTCCACATTTTCCAGCGACTCTTCTATGCGCTTCTGGTCTATGTCAAAGCCGACAGCCTTACATCCATATCTCTTGGCTGCCGTAACTACTATCCGGCCGTCACCGCAGCCGAGGTCATAAACCAAATCATTTTCTTTGACCTCTGCCAGCTCGAGCATCTTATCCACCACCTCCTGCGGCGTGGGGACAAAAATAACGTCCGGCTCGCGGAATTTTTCAACCTGTTCCTTTATATTCTGACTCTTTTTAAAGGGAGCGATCTCAGCCGGTGAACGATCGTCTGGTTTAGTCAGAGAAATACCATCCAGCGACGGGCTGATTATGCTCACGTTCAGGCCGAACGCCTCCAGTATCGTCGGGGTGACATCCTGACGCCGACCATTGCGATTGACATTCTTGTTGTTAGTTCCCAGGAAAACGTACGGCGCGAAGCTGTGCCCCTTTTCACCCTCGTTGAATCCGTGGTCGGCGGTTATATAGAACTGGGTCTTCTCAGCCAGCCCCAACTCTTTAACCTTATCCATAATTTTGCCGGTCCACAGGTCGTTTGAAATCAGGGCGTCGTTGTACTCCTTGGAGTTCTCCCCGTGCTTATGGCCGCTGTGGTCCACTTCGGCGAAGTGAACAAAGAAGAAAAACGGCTTATCTTTGTACTTTTCGAGCAATTCGATCGCTCGGGTACCAACTGTTTTATCCAGCTTCAGGTCATTCTCGAACAAGTCCATGCTATTCTTAGCAATGTAATAGGGTTGGCCGGGAACCACGCGGTACTTCACGCCGTCTTCAACGATGATATTTCCCTGGGGCTGTTTTTTTTTCGCGGTGTTAGTCTGTTTAGCTTTGTCACCGGTTGCTTTATTTTCGCTTGACCCTGCCTTATGGTTTTTAGACTGGTCACTCTCTTCCTGAATTCTGGTCTTCTTAGGTGGAGCAGCACCGACGTGGCCGCTCTTTCCGATAACTGCAACCGTGACAAATTTGTCAGGGTCAAGATGTTGCTCCAGCCGCTCAAAAACGGATAGGCCCTTTGGAATCGGCTGATAGTCCCGGTTGCTGTACACCCCAGTCACCTCCGGGTAATAGCCGGTAAGTATCTGAGACCATCCAGCCTTGGTGTCGGTCTTACCTTCGATATCAATCTCGACATAAGTCCCCTGCCTGATTAGCTTTTGCAGGTTAGGCAGTTCCTCGCGCGCGAGACACTCCTTTACATGGTCTCGTTGCGCACCATCCCATCCAAACAGAATGATGTTTTGCGGCCTGTCCGCAGCCAAGACTGTTGGCGGGACAGCCACTACCAGGTAAAGAATTGCCAACACGAAAATAGTTCTCTTTAACATTGCGTGCTCCTTTCAAAACACTTATTCTGTGATAAAAACCGTTTCTTCATCTACGGGTAAAAAATAAGCCAGCTAATGTACAATCCTTATACCGAAATGCAAGAAAAAATTTGAACCGATTCACAGAATTTCTTACTATTCCCAGCCTACCTTGAATATCTTTTTCACCACCATCACACCTAAGCTGAACCGCACCCAATCTCGACATCCCAGATGAGACGTTTGCGACTACAAACACAGTTCAAAAAATCCTGTTGATGCCCCGTATCCTCGTAGAGATGTACGTCATTTGTCTTCATTATAAGCATTAATAGACTTCCGGAAGACGCCCATATCCCGCCCCGGCTCACCCCCTGCGCTCCGAACGCCGAAGCCGGGATAAAATAAGGCAAGGCCACAGCCCACCGCCGTAATTGCGGATGTTTTTAGAAAGTCACGTCGCGTTATCGAACGATGATTCAGGCTCAATTCCTCCATTATGCAATTCAAACAGTCAATACCTGAATAATTACGAGTCACTACGACTATACCAAAATCCTGGCTGTTGTCAAGTCGTCATTTTCTCTAACTTCAAGGTTCCTCTGAGGTCTTTTCGAGGGAGATTCAATTGTTTATGTTATGTTGTAAGTAACTCGATGACGTTCATCTGAACGCCAGAGAAGGCTTATAACAGAAAATAGTACCTCCCACGAGGCGCCCGTCAGAACGAATAACAACTGTCAGTTGAGTTCATCATCTTTCCAGTACTTGGTACCAGCCACAGTCGCCTGCAAAGCGAGACCGGACTCTGTCATCGAGTACACTTCGATTCCGGAGATGATATCTCCTTCTCCGCTCAGCTCGCCTCCTGATGCACCGGCTTTGGCTGCGGCATCCGCGTGAGCACTAAAATCCCATCCGCTCTGGACAAAATTATCAAGCGTGGTCTTGTTCCTGAATATCATAACGACACGGTAGTCTTTTACACCCAATCCAAGACCGATACCACCTAATGCCATTTTCATATAGGTACGTTTTCCGGTTGCATTATCAACGACCACGCCGTAACCGCCTCCGGCACTGGCGAAAATCAAATTGACGTTGGCATTACTGAAGGTACCGTAGCCGGCGGCCTTGGCAATCTTCTCTTTGGTCCCAGGGGCTTCTCTGTACAATCTTTCAAGGGTTCCGTTTTCCATGTCCATTACGACCTGCTGCTTTTCAACGACGGTCAGATTCCCCCCGGGCCCACAGCCTGCTATTGTCACGATGATTGCCAAACTGAGAATAGTCTTTAATAGTGCTTTCTGCATTTTCTTCTCCTTACTCTACACAGTTTAAAATGGCCCGGACGACAGTCTTTGGATATACAACACATTGTGCCTTCTGGTTTTGCTGTCACCGTTTCGTTTTTTCTTCTGCGCTATATATTTTTTTTCTTTCAAATCACCAAGCTTCATAAACTACATTTTTCACTTAACGAATGTTAATATTTAATGAAAAAATTCACCTAAGTCAGCAACGCAGCAAACGTGGTTTATATTATACCTGATATTCAGATAGTTGTAGATATGGAAAATGGCAGCGACACAAAATGAAATTGTGGACTGTGTCGCTTGAAAGAATAATACGTTTGACTGAGTAAAAGGTAATCAAAATATCTGTGAACCTACTTTTTCAACTGGCGTAATTGGGGGTATTCAATTATAATTGCCTGCATTTGAAGGAGACTATATGAAGTTCGAAGAACAAAAATCTTCCGGAAAGGAAAAAGACGAAGCATCTATCGAGCTTCTGAGGCAGCTAACACGGAAGTTGTGCTCAAGCGATATTTCAACCGCCAGGCTGGCAGCTTTCAATCTGTCGTGGATGCAGGAAGATGGCTTGGCTATCCTCACGGAGACATTACTTGGCAACTTCTCAAGGACAACCAAGAAAGCGGCAGCGTACGGACTGAGGAGTATGAAGGGCAGGATGAAGAAAATGGCTTCGGAGGTACTCGAGCAAGGGCTGAAGCATCGTGACCGCACCACCAAAGCGGCATGCGTTAAAGCCCTGTTTCTGATGAAAGGGGGTGCTCCGAAAAAAGGCGGCTCTCACTCAAAGCCTGAATCAGGCAAGCCAGGGATACAGGAAATTCGAAAGAGAGATAAGAGACATACGGAATGGAATAGAACATCTCCCGGCAGATAGATATCATCTGAGCCCCCTGTGGGCCGTCAGCCCTTCATTCCCCCACCATTACACCCAAGCCGGGCAGCAGGAATATTTTCGCTTGCGGACGAAAAAAACTTTCTTAAGAATTTTGCACCTCGGCATAAATAACTTATACTTTTTATAGATTGAGATGTTGGCGGTGAGGAGTTAAAAGCCGGATAGACGACTTAGAGCCTCTATTCAAAATGAACATAATCTCGGTTTTCAGTGCTGATATGGCCTATTTCAAGTCTTTTTGTTAGAGCCTCTTAGTTTAAAGAGCTGCGGGAGGATTATATGCAGATGAAGATGAAAATGATTAAACACGTTAGTCAGCACGTTGAAACAGGTGATGCCGACCCAGAAGCAAGTAATCCCGGATGTGCCAACTTCGACCATCATTACGGCGGCTGCTTATTTCGAGATGAATGTTTAGTGCAACAGGGTGAACGCTGTGAATATTTTGAGCGGGTAATCCCCCAATCTGGTGCCACTTCCTGAAAAGAAGTCGTTGGAATTTCCATTCATTAGTGTTTTTTGCTTCTCTTTTGCGGCTGGTCATTATTCAAAGCGTCAAAGAGTGGTGGTCTGAGTCGTATATTTCTCGATGACCTTTCGAAAATCGTCAGGTGAGGATTTCGAGAGGTCCGTATGGTATTGAAAATAGCCGTCTCCAATCGCACGACCAAAATACTCTCTTGCCTCTTCATAATATGGGATAACAAGACGTCTCAATAATTCACCAAATTCCTTTATATCCACTACCTTGACACCATGACTATCAATAAAATTTAACAGGTAAGCTATCCCGGTATCACCAGACAACCATTTCAGATGAATACTGACTCTATTGGCTCCATTGTTATACGGGTAGCAGTTACCGGATGGGCTGCGAGGAGAAAACATTACATGATGCACTATTCTGAAGTCATGCGCTTTCAAGTCCTCGTCTTTGAGAAACCCAATCCAACCGTCCGCTGGAGACTCAATAACTTCCCTGCAAGTATCGCAAATCCACTGTCTTAATGGTTTCAACATTTCCATCCTCCTTCTTATCGCATTTGGAATTGAAAACCTGTGAGCTTGGCTTTACTACTTATTTTCGACTATTTTTTGAGGGCACTTGATGGGATTCTTGGCTAAAAATAGGTTGAAGAAAACACCCAAGTGAGCGATGCACCCTTGCCCTTTCTGCGTTTGGGTATAGGTATAGTTTTAACAAAAAAGGCATGCCAATGCATAACTAAGAGATTGTACTTGACGGGAAGGTGGCTGATTTGGTATAAACAAAAATAATAAAGCTTGTGCCTGCGAAGTCGGGCATCTGTGGCTTTGAGGTCAGACAGCTTGTCTCGGCTTGGCTCGTTAAGGCCGAGCGAGTCGAAGCGGGGCCGAGCCAAGACGGGCAGGCACGATTTTTGCGGTTTTTTGATAGAGGAGGAGTTATTATAGAAGGCACAAAATTTTAACAGCTTCGTGCTTCGCAAGTGAGCATTTTTGCATTTCAATTAACAAGCTATATTTAGTTTTCGAAGGAGGATTGTTATGTATAAAAAATGTATTTACCTGGTTTCTTTTGTTTTGGTGCTTAGCGTAGCAAGTAATGTTCAGGCCGTGCCCTTTAGTTTAGTGCCTACGTTTGATGGGCACGTCAGCAATGACGCGGATGAGGGGCCGGACACAAGCCCAGGCGGAACAGGTATGCATATACGCGATATTAGCAGTAGACGCCGTGTGGGATTCGTGACATACGACCTCTCTGAGATTAAATCTCAAGGTGCCATTTTCTCAAATATGAGCTTCAGTAATTACGGACATGATACCGGAGTGGTTAACGTCTACGGGATTCTTGAGGCATATGAGGACCTCGTCGCCGAGGGAATCACCTGGAACACTGCTCCTGGTGTTCAGAATGACCCCACACCAGAGCTCGATTCAGCGGTTGCCCTGGACATGGCTGACGTGACCGATATATTGTTGACATTTAATGCGCCCTCTCGAGGAATAAGGGAGTCAACCGAAACAAGTGAGGCCTTAGCAGATTTCCTCAACAACGACACTAATGGATTTGTAGCGTTTATGCTTGCGCCTCCAGCCGGCGGTAATGCTATCGTTCGAACCATCGAAATGGGGGAAGATGGTGGGATGTGGCTTGAGGGAGATATTGGTGGATTTCTCGAAACGGCTCGGAATCCTGAACCTGCTGATGGTGCTTTACTTGCGGATACATGGGTAACCCTTGGCTGGAGACCAGGAGATTTTGCCATTTCGCATGATGTCTACTTAGGCGATAATTTCGACAATGTGAATGATGGTACTGGTGATACATTTCAGGGCAATCAGACCTCAACGTTTTTTGTTGTCGGTTTTCCCGGATATCCTTATCCGGATGGTCTTTTTCCCGGCACAACTTACTACTGGCGCATCGATGAGGTCAATGACACCGACCCAAATAGTCCGTGGAAAGGCCCTGTCTGGAGCTTTAGTATTCCTCCCAAAACTGCATATAATGCCAAGCCGGCTGATAGTGCCGAGCTTGTAGCCCTGGATGTAAAGCTTAGCTGGACGGGAGGTTTCGGTTCTAAATTGCATACCGTATATTTTGGCGACAATTTTGACGATGTGAGCAATGCCGCCGGTGGGCTTCCTCAGGGAGTTGCAACCTATACTCCTCCCGGCCCGCTTAAATTGGCCAAGACCTACTACTGGCGAGTCGATGAGTTTGATATTATCAACACGCATAAAGGAGACGTCTGGAGCTTTACTACTCAGGGTGCCGTTGTGAGCCTGAAGCCTTCTAACGGCGCTGTGGATGTAAAGCAGACACAGATTCTTAGCTGGTCGC
>Ga0315296_10000174_pt1 | contig 61729 bp, 55 predicted proteins | sample YL17G14_18_MG_FD_203921 | JGI IMG/M metagenome (GOLD analysis project Ga0315296, IMG submission 203921) | Sediment microbial communities from Yellowstone Lake, YNP, Wyoming, USA - YL17G14_18 | ecosystem: Environmental > Aquatic > Freshwater > Lake > Sediment | place: USA: Wyoming | collected... | reverse complement strand
CCTCGGAAGGCCAACTACTTGAATTCAATGGATCATACGGCATTTTCTCCCAAGAGCTAGCACCGATGGTGCACACCAAGCTAACGGCATCGTAAAAATAGGAACCATAATCCACGCCCCAATTGACAAGGTGATAAATAAAGTCAGGACTGAAAATCCTATCCTGATAAGCCGGAGTAGGATAGCCATAGTAGCCTCCTATCCACGCCGCGCCAGACAAGTCCCATCCATGTTCTTTTGCCTCTTGAAAAGTCTTCGTATAGTACCCCACTGCCCACGCCACGCAAGAACCTTCCCCATCCTGTGATCCTATCGGCGGAAACCACGGCGTAACAGTGAGATCTACAGCGAAAGGAGACTCTGCTGGCTGACTGAACAGAATACTTACGACAACGTAAGCTTTGTCTGCAATCTCCATCCACTCTTTGTCCGTTGGCGGACGCAATCCTGTTCCATGACCATCGATCATCAGATTATAGTTTTTACCCTCTTCCTGAACCCCATGTTTCCGCTTGAGTTCCTCCAGTTCCAGAGCTGAGATTTTGCGTCTACTAACTATTGCCTGCGCATCGTCTTCTGCTTTGTCCGGGTCCTCTATCGTCTGAGCTGGCACATGCAAAACCACGCCAGAAAAACAGAACATAAATGCCAAAACGGCAAGCAAAACCACTGTAGCCAAGTACTTACTTCTAATACTCAACGAAAGCCTCTCTCCAATACGATACCATGAATTCCAAAAAAGCCTTATGGTCAGCAAAATCGCCTCTGTTCTCGACTCGGTAATTTCATTGAATCAAATTCTCACCAGTATTTCAATATCATGTTAATGCCAGAGACTATGACTATTATGCCGAAGACTCGGCGCAGATTCTTGCTTGAAATCCTCTTGGATGTGTAGGCGCCTATCTGCGCCCCGAATATTGCTCCGAGGGCTAGCAGCAGTGCGCTTTCGAAGTTTATGTGATTCGCCTGATAGTGCTGAGTAACTCCAGATATGGACGTGAAGATCATCGTAAACATAGACGTTGCCGTGGCAGAGTGTATGGCCATGCCCATAGCAAAGGTCATTATAGGCACGATGAGCAAGCCTCCGCCAATGCCAAGCAAGCCCGATGCAAGACCGCCGAAGAAGCTGAGACCAGCCCCTATTGCAATAGTTTTTCCAGATTTGACCAGCTCATAATCAGACTTTTGGGTTGAGGTAACGTTTTGGTTTTTGGAGCGCCTGAGATTATTCAAATCCGCTATTATATAGACGGCCACCGCGACTAGGAAGAAACCGAAGATTAGCCCTAGATCTCTTGCATTTAGCTGCGTGGTTAACCATGCACCTAAGTAGGCTCCAGGCATTGTCACCACGGCAAGGACTAAGCCTGTTCTCCAGTAGATTCGCCTCTGTCTCGCGTAGTTCAGGGTTGCGGCGACCGCCGTGAAGATGATAGCCGTTAGACTCGTGCCAATGGCGTCAGCTGGAACGAATTCGTATAACAGCGTCAGCACTGGTACAATGAATATGCCTCCTCCAATGCCAGTCAACGAAGCAACTATGGCAATGAGAAAACCGAACACGGGAAGCAGCCACAAATCCAGCATATCCTAGCCGCACCAGCCGCCAATGTACTCGAGAAACCTATTCCATGAGGAAATCCAACATATATGTCAAACGGTTGAGACAACTCGCAGACTCAGTTCAAATCTTAGCTGGGACGCCAACACCGTTATAGTTGTGGTGAGGCGAAGCAGTAAGTATGACTCTCAACGGAGTTGATCGAAAAGTCCTAGTCACCGGCGGGGGCGGATTCATCGGTTCCAGACTCGTGCAAGCTCTTCTGCGTAAAGGACATCAAGTAAAAGTATTGGATATTCAAGTCGGCCTTCTGAAAGACATGACCAACCCTAATCTTGAGCTCCTTGGCATCAGCAGTAGCGATGTCCGCGGCGGCATGATTGACAAAGGCATGGTGAAACAGGCTGTTAGCGATGTGGACGTGGTCTATCATTTGGCTATCAACTGGAATGGGCACACTTGGAGACACATGCTTCCTCTCGCCGACCTGTTCGATGCCAACATCAGAGGCACCTTGAACCTGTTAGAAGCAGCCAAATCCCAAGGCGTCAAGCATTTTCTTTTCTCAAGCAGCTGCGCCGTATACGGAGAGAGCGAATCGCCCAATCAGGACGAGGAGTGTGTGTGCAAGCCAGAATTGTGGAAGGGAGACCCTGGACCCGCATACGGCATACTAAAACTGACAACCGAGAAACTATGCCTCATGTACAATCACCACCACAGATTACCGACCACAGCATTTCGCATAGAAGTTGTCTACGACGACAACGAGACACTATTCCTAAACAAAGACACAATAGACATGGTGACCAAAAGCAAAACCATAAAAGTGCTAGAAGGCGACGGCATCGGAACCATCCACGTCCACGAGGTAGTTGATGCATTTCTCACAGCGACTCAGAACAAGCGCACCTATGGTCAAGTTTTCAACTTGTCAAACCCCTCAACCTACGTGACCTACAGTGAACTCTACGGGCTTATCAAGGAAGCAACCGGCTCCAAGGTTCAGATTAACATAACAAAGGATCCCGCCCGACTGGGCTCTGCACCAGAATCCACAGAGAAGATACAAAAAATCCTTGGCTGGAAACCATTGAAAACAAAAGAAGACATTAAAGAAGCAATTAAGAAACACGTGCATTCAATACTAAACGCCTCTTAAGTAAGCCAGTAGTGTTCAACCATGGAAGAAATGCTGAAAATCAATCAAAAACACGATTCTCAGGACTTCCTGCAAACGCACAGCAGCTAGGAAACTAATCTGCTTAGACTCTTAGCTCATCCTATATGAACAAGAAGCTTCGACGCCAAAGACCTGTGGAACTTCCGCTTCACTGCATCTATAGGCTCTCCCAACACGGTTATGTCCGCCAATTGACATGTTCCAAGCCCCTTCTTCTCAGCTAAAAGCAAATGCTTGACATCTTCAAGCGGAACACTCATCACAGCCGAGCCTACAGCGTCTACTGCCACAGGATCAGTTCCAGCGATGACCAAGTTCATAGGCACCGGGTTACCGCTTGTCTCATGACCCTCGCCTGCAATTATGCCATCGACAACCGCTAAGCTAGGCTTTAGCACAGAAGCCAAATCTGCGATGTTCTCGCTCAGGCTAGTGCCCCTATGCATTGAGCCTTTCGACGCCAAAGCGCCCATCATATTCTTCAAGCTCAAAGTAACCGTGGCTATTCTGTGAGGCTTAAGCTTCGGCACACTGACAATTGCGCTCTCCAAAGCTGTTTTGGCAACCCTAACCTCCTTCAGATTCAATGGATTGGGCACGTGAGCCTCAACAAACTCGTCCTTGTTCAAGTCGACAAGCTTAACGCCCCAACGTTCAGCAACAGCGTCAACGCCTGCAATCTTGAAAGCTTGAAACGTGTCTCCGAATCCACTGCCCTCGCCAATGATTATGTCGCTTGCTGCTTTGCCCTCTTTCAGGAACTTGACCACTCCTTCTATGACTCGGCTGTCCGTAGTGATTCCAGTTGAAGGATGCTTCGAGTTGATGTAGTTGGGCTTGATCAAGATCCGCTTTTTCCCTGACTCAGCCAAAGCTCGTTGAATATCAGCCTCGATCAGTCTCAAGGCGTTGACCGTGGTCTCTATTGGATTCTCTCCTTTCACTATAGCGACGTTGGGCATTCTTGGACACCAAGCGGAAAAATGTCATACGTCATACGAAGATATGAACCCACCGGTCAAGCGTCATCTTTATTTGAATCACCCAAGCCAGAGAGATGTCAAAGCAGAAAGAAGGTCAAAGCAGAATGCCATATGTTGAAGTGCACATGATAGAGGGAAGAACCGACGAACAAAGGGGAAAAATCGCCAAAGCGTTCACAGACACTCTCGTTCAAGTCTTAGGCGTTAAAGGCGAAGACGTATGGATTCAATTCACCGACATGCCGAAGACACATTTCGCCACAAACGGCATCCTAAGAAGCAAGAAATAACCCCGCAAACCCTTCCACTGCCCTTTTTTCTGTCCAAATGAGGCAGCACGCCAAGTTGGAAACGCAAATTTAGAATATTGTTTTGGATTTCATAACTCCTAAAACACCGCAACGCAAAGGTTCTCATTAGAAGTGCGATGTCTTCTGAAACGGAAGCTGGAAAAAGGCGACTAGACGCCGAACGAGTCACTTGGCTAGCTCAGGGCTTCTTGAACCGACTAGGATACAGACGATCAGTCCTACACCCGAAGAAAGTGACACTGGAAGGCGAACGATACCTAGTTGAAGTTGATGTGAAAAAGCGGACAGCCACAGTACAAGTTGATATCGCAACAGGCGAAATCAAAGGCTTCCAAATCGAGGAAACAGGGGAAACAGGTTTTCCTCACCTGTCAAGAGGCACAATAATTCTGATCTGCGGCCTCGTCGGCATCGCAATCATCACAATGTACGGCCTCAAATCCCTAGGCTTCTTCTAAAGGACAACCAAAATAAGTGAACACTCTCTTCTAAACGGGTTATGAAACTGCTCCTCAGCTGCACCGAGCTCGGACTGGGACACGTAACCAGACTGATACCGCTCGGCAAAAAGCTAGAAGACAAAGGACACGAACTACACTTCTTCTCAGGAGGAACAGCTTACCAACTCCTCAAAAAAGAATTCGAAAACGTACACCAATGTACACCTGTCGCATGGTACGAAACCGCACACGGAGTAATCGCTTCAGCATCAATCCTAAACATTCTAGTTCCGCTTCCTTACTTCAACCATGAAAAGAATCGGCTCGAAATCAAAAGCTCAAGCGCATCAGAAACTATTCACAGATACTACGACCTCAGACAACACATCAAGAAGATTAGGCCAGACGCAATCGTCGCCGACGGCGACATGCACATGCTGAGGCTAGCCCATCGATGGAGAATCCCATCCATCTACGTAACAAACATCATTCGACCAAGCTACTCTTTCTCGCCACTACTAATCCCAGGCGAAAGATTCACAGAACGCTACGTTAAAAAATGCACAAGAATAATAGTGCCGGACAATCCCAGCCCATACACTGTCTGCGAACATAACCTAGGCGACTTGGACGCCATGCACATAAGAGAAAAAACCGAATTCGCCGGCAGCTTCGTGGACATGACGCCAACGAAAGGCGCAGAAGAACACATTTTCGCTCCGGTCAGTGGACCATTGGGCACTAGAGCTAAACTCGTCCAAACAGTAATGCCCGCCCTACGGAAGCTAAAGACAAAGAGCATTGTAAGCCTAGGGCAACCCGGCAAGAGAGCTGTCAAGAAAATCGGCAACTGCGAGATTCACACATGGCTGACTCGTGAAGAACGCAACAGCCGCATGGCTGAAGCCAAACTCGTGGTGTTCAGCGGCGGACACGCAACGTGCTTCGAAACGATAAAGCACATCAAGCCCAGCATCATTGTGCCAACTCAGCCGGAACAAACAGGGAATGGCAGAAAACTGCAAGACCTTGGATCGTCTCTTCTAGCAAGGAATAACAAGCAACTGACCACAGCGCTTGAGCTGATGCTAGGCGACATTGAGCACTACAAGCGGAACGTTGAGAAACTCAACAAGGTCTCTAGGAGGATAGCAGGAGTAGACGCAGCCACAAGCATCATCGAAGGAGCTCTTGAAAACCCGCAAGCCAAATAGCATAACCCATGACAGCGGAACTGACCGAGAAAGTTGATTCTGAGTTCATAACCCTATTATTTTTCCCAGCGCAACTCCTTTTCGAGTCGTGAGACTAAAATGCAGAAGAGAATATTGTACGGAATTTTGCTAGCGTTGACCCTATCCGCAACCATGATGGCAAAACCAGCAGAAGCCGATACGCTAACGGCTAATGACTTCAAGCTTAAAAGCTTCAGCAAAACCATAGATTTCTTCGACTTCGCTCGAAGCCTAGCCGTAGCAGCAGGCAAACCGCCAATCCCTGGAAACTGGCACGCTTACCTTTATCAGACATACATCAATATGAGTGGATTCCAGCTCTATTATAGCGGCTTGATCAACATCACAGCTGGAACCGGCGCATTGACCATCCCAGTTCAAAGCTTTATCGAACACTACAAGACGCCCGCAGGCAAAGATGTGCTCACCAGTTCAAGCTTCATAATGCTCATGGCGTTCAACGAAACCGATACTACCAAGTATCCAGATTCACCTGACGTGGAAGACTACCTCTACGCTTCGTTCTCGCTTGGATTTGACCTTGACCAGATCTACGGCAACAACCCTAAGCCAGCACTCAGCAGCAAAACCGAGGTCATACCTCTAGTGTCATCTAACAACAACCTAACATGGACTTGGGGCATGAGATACACCAACCTCACAGCCGTCTGGCTGAGAATGTTCGTTGATCCAGCCAACGCAACTTACGCGGCATTTCCAGTAGCTCTCACTACCTATGACGAACTCACATTTACCTATCAATTAGACATAGACCCGAACAATCACAAAGCCACAGTCACAGCTAACTACGTAGTGGGCAGAATGGTCAACTTGTGGTTCATCGAATGGCGATGGGTAACCATACTTGCCATCCCAGTATATCTCCCAGAAGTCATCCACTACAACGCAACAGGAAAATACTCACTCGACGGCAAGACCAAACAGAGCACCGAGACAATCTACCAGTTCCTTGACAGGCAAAACATCAAAATGAGCATAGTCTTGTTCCAAAACTCTCTAGTCTTAGACAGCATAAAGACGCAAAGCACCTACAACAATCAAAACGTCACAGACGCCGAAGTAGATGTGAGCAACGGAGAGATCTCAACCAAAGCAGGCAACGAAGAAATCTTCAAAACAGACTTCGGCACAAAAGCAACATACCAACTCTACAATTACACGGCAGACCCGAGCGAGACGGAGTATACTACCCATGACGCAGTGACTAGAACCGCGCCAAGACCCGGGTTCGCCAAGAACCCATTGTTCAGTATACACGTAGCCTTATTGAAATATGTTCCTTTGATTGTGCAACACATTGCTCCAGCATTATACCAAAAAGCCAAAGACCACATGTTGAACATGACATATGCCGACTACTTCTACCTCATCTCGTACCCGACATACAGCGGCTTCAAGGTCAAACATGACCCAACCTACACTGCCTACATAGCTGCAACCACAGGCACAAGCCCGACATCAAGCTGGTTCGGACTAGTACTCATCGGCGGCATAATCGCTGTCATAGCAATAGCAGTAGTACTCGTAGTAAAGAGAAGAGGCGCCAAAACCCAAGCACTCCAGCCACCAACTCCGCCGACCACAACCAGCTAAACTCGCTTTAACAACTATTCACTTTCTTTTTTTCTCTTCTTTCGCCTCAGCTTACTTCTTCGAAAAAACCGCATTGCCAAAAGTAAAGTTTATAGGCGTGATGTGGCGTTTACGTTCTAGCCCCATATACAAAATGGGGAAAGCCCATTGGAGACCCGATTTTTCGGGTCGGATGACCGGCCCGCCGGAGGAAACTCCTAATTTGAAAGAACACATCATTATCCGTTCTCATAAAGCTGATTCTCTAACCGAGAATTTAAGGAGGCAACATTGATTTTGGAAACCACAATAACGCAAGACGACTTTCTCATGCTGCAAAGAGCTTTCTTCAAAGAAAAAGGATTGGTCAGACAACATCTTGACTCATACAATGAATTCATCGAAAAAGGACTGCAAGAAGTCATAAACGAAGCCGGAGAAATCAACATCGAAGTACCCGAGCAGCCTTACAAGATCAAGCTTGGACAGATTTGGATCATCGACCCACAATCAAAGATAAGTGGACCCTACATGACAGAAGTCGACGGCACAAAACACGAAATCTACCCATTGGAAGGACGATTCCGCAACCTATCGTACTCGGCACCACTCTCACTCGAAATGACACCAATCGTAGACGGCAGAGAGCAAGAAACTGAACTGGTTCTGATTGGCAATATGCCTGTCATGCTAAAGTCAAAGCTCTGCGTGCTGTCTCAACTCCTGCCAGAAGAACTGATTGCACACGGGGAAGACCCAAACGACCCAGGCGGCTACTTCGTCATTAACGGTTCCGAAAGAGTAATCGTAGCACTAGAGGACTTGGCCCCAAACCGAATCCTAGTCGACATCGACACTCGCGGTGCGACACCAGTCTATCAGTCCAAGATTTTCTCTACAACCGTGGGCTTCAGGGCCCGCATCGAACTCCATGTCAAATCAGACGGCTGCGTCTACGTTTCCATGCCAGGCGTACCCTCAGAGATACCATTCGTAATAGTAATGCGCGCCTTGGGACTCAAATCCGATAGAGAAATCGCCGAGGCGGTTGCACCTGAAAAAGACATCCAACTTGAGATTGACCCTTCATTCGAAAAGGCACTGGGCATCGACACGATTCCCGAAGCTGTCATGTATATTGGAAGCCGCGTTGCCCACGGACAGGTTGAGGAATACAGACGTCTAAAAGCCGAAGGCATACTTGACCGCAACTTCTTACCACACATTGGGCGCACACAAGACAAACGAAAAGAAAAAGCCCTGTTCCTAGGCGAAATGGCAAACCGCGTGATCGAACTCAAACTAGGCAAACGCAAGGCGGATGACAAAGACCACTTCAAGAACAAAAGACTAAAGCTGGCTGGACCACTGCTGGCAGACTTGTTCCGAATCGCCTTCCGCAACCTAACTCGCGACATCAAGTATCAACTGGAACGCATGGGCATCAAACGACAACTGCTAACAGTTTCCATCGCAGTAAGACCCGGCATTGTAACTGAAAGACTACAGCACGCAGTAGCCACAGGCAACTGGGGACGAGGACGCGTAGGCATTACACAATTGCTGGATAGGACAAACCGCACATCTACACTGAGCCATCTGAGAAGACTGCAGTCGCCGCTCAGCCGAAGCCAACCCAACTTCGAAGCCCGAGACCTGCACCCCACCCATTGGGGCAGATTGTGTCCTAACGAAACCCCTGAAGGTTCAAACTGTGGTCTAGTCAAGAACCTCGCCTTAGGCGCATGCATATCAGTAAGCGTAAACTCTGAGAAAGTGAAGCACTTCCTCTACAGGCTCGGAGTGATCCCAGTTCAAGACGCAAACGACTCTGTCAGAGTCTCAGGCGCCAAAGCATTTGTAGACGGCAACCTAATCGGCTACAGCCTCACACCAAACGAGCTAACAGCTGAAGTTAGACAGAAACGCCGCGTAGGCGAACTCTCAACGGAAGTAAACATTGCACACTTCTCCAAGGAATATGGCAAAGAAAAGGACGAAATCTACCTCAACGGCGACGAAGGCAGAGTGCGAAGACCCCTAATCATCGTTGAAAAAGGCGTCCCAAAACTCACACTCGAACACATAGAGAAGATCGCCGCCGGCGAATGGAGCTGGGAAGACCTCGTCAAACAGGGCATAATGGAGTACATTGACGCTGAAGAAGAGGAAAACCTCTACATCGCACTAAACTACAACGAAATCAACCCCGATCACACCCACGTGGAAATCACAACATACACTATACTTGGTATATGCGCCTCTTTGATTCCTTACCCAGAACATAATCAGTCGCCTCGCAACTCCTATGAAGCAGCGATGGCTAAGCAGGCCTTAGGCATACACTCAACCAACTTCCTAATGCGTGTCGACTCGCGCTCACACATCCTACACTACCCACAGAAACCAATGGTCAATACAAGAGCCATGGACATCATCGGCTACGACGTTCACCCATCCGGACAGAATGCCATTGTAGCAGTTCTGTCTTTTGAGGGCTACAACATGGAAGACGCCCTCATATTCAACAAGGCTTCCGTTGAACGAGGACTCGGACGGTCCACCTTCTACAGAATATACGAGGCTGAATGCCGCCAGTACCTAGGCGGATTGAAAGACAAGTTCATAATGCCAGAAACAGGAATAAGGGGTTACAGAGGCGAACAGTACTATCGTTTGCTGGAGCCAGATGGCATCGTTGGACTGGAAGCAGACGTTGCCGGCGGCGACGTGCTCATTGGACGAACAAGCCCCCCACGATTCTTAGAGGAATACAAAGAGTTTGAAGTCAAAGGTCCCACAATGCGCGACACATCGGTTGATGTACGGCCAGCGGAAACCGGCGTTGTAGACCAGATTTTCATAACCGAAACAGGAGAAGGCAGCAAGCTCGTTAAGGTGCGGGTTCGCGACCAACGCGTTCCTGAACTGGGTGACAAGTTTGCCTCAAGACATGGGCAGAAAGGCGTTATCGGAATGATCATTCCTCAGGAGGACATGCCGTTCAGCATTGACGGCGTGGTTCCCGACATCTTAATCAATCCTCACGCTATGCCTTCTCGAATGACAGTTGGACAGTTCCTAGAGTCAATGGCTGGCAAGGTGGGTTCAGCCCGAGGCAGAGCAGTTGATGGCACGCCATTCGTGAACGAGAAACCGGACGACCTCAAACGCATGCTGAAAGAGCTGGGCTTCAGCTACACGGGCAGAGACACTTTGTACAACGGCATAACAGGCGAGCGATTCCAAGTTGACGTATTCATGGGCGTAGTCTATTACCAAAAGCTCCACCACATGGTCGCCGACAAAATTCACGCCAGAGCCCGAGGGCAAGTTCAGATGCTTACTCGGCAGCCGACAGAGGGCAGAGCCAGAGGCGGCGGCTTACGATTCGGCGAAATGGAAAGAGACTGTTTAATAGGACACGGCGCAGCCATGCTGCTGCGGGACCGACTTCTCGAGGAATCTGACAGATACCTCCTCTACATATGCGAAAACTGCGGCTACATCGCCTTCTACGACATCAAGCAACGCAAATACGTGTGCCGAGTATGCGAAGACAAAGCAAGCATTTCACCAGTGGTCGTGTCCTACGCTTTCAAGCTGCTCCTGCAAGAGTTAATGAGCCTTTGCGTAACACCCAAGCTGAAGCTAAAGGAGCGTGCATAAACATGGCGACAGCAGTTGGAGAAGAAACAATCCACAAGATCGTAGACCAAATCTACTTCGGCGTCATGTCCCCACAAGACATACGCAGGCTGTCAGTAGCTGAAATCCAAACAGCCGACACGTATGACGAAGACGGCGCCCCGATCACATCAGGACTGATGGATGGACGCCTCGGCACACTCGAGCCAAGACAGAGATGCAGAACTTGCGGCAACACAGCCATAAGATGCCCTGGACATTTTGGACACATTGAACTGGCAGCGCCAACAATCCACGTGGAGTTTACCAAGATAGTTCAAGATCTACTGAACTCCACTTGCCGAAACTGTGGGCGAATCATGTTGGCAGAGCAGCGAATCGTGAAGCTTAGACTGAAAATCGACAAAACCCGGAAGCTTCTGGGAATAGTGCCTGACGATCTCTACAAAAAGGTGTTTCACGAATCAAAAGAGAAAGAATGCCCCCATTGCGGCTCTCCTCAACTCAAGATAGAATTCACCAAGCCCACAACCTTCCACGAGATCGGTGAGGAAGGCGCCGCGAGACTAACGCCAAGCATGATGCGAGAACGGCTAGAACGCATATCTAACGAAGACTTGGAGCTGTTCGGATTCAACCCAATTGTGGCGCGACCAGAGTGGATGATTCTGCAAGTGTTGCCTGTGCCCCCGGTCTACGTTAGACCGTCTATCACGTTAGAGTCGGGTATTCGTTCAGAAGATGATCTGACACACAAGCTTGTAGATATTATCCGCATAAACCAGCGACTCAAGGAGAATATGGAGGCAGGCGCTCCCACACTTATCATTCAGGATCTCTCCGAGCTGCTCCAATACCACGCAACTACATATTTCAACAACGAAGCCTCGGGCATTCCTCCAGCACGTCACCGATCGGGTAGAGCGCTGAAGACGCTTTCACAAAGGCTCAAAGGTAAAGAAGGTAGATTCCGAAGCAATCTGTCAGGCAAAAGAGTAGACTTCTCAGCACGAACCGTGATTTCCCCAGATCCAAATCTAGACATAAGCGAAGTTGGCGTGCCCCTAGACATTGCCCTGCGACTATCCATGCCGGAGAAAGTGACATCTTGGAACAAGGACGAAATGCGCAAATTCGTCATCAATGGACCAGAGAAATATCCAGGCGCATTGTACATCGTGAGACCCGACGGAAAACGCATTCGCTTGGAATTTGTGGCAGACAGAGAAAAAATCGCTGAAGGTATCGAACCTATGTTCGTTGTTGAACGCCACCTCAAAGACGGAGACGTAGCTATTTTCAACAGGCAGCCTTCGCTGCACCGCATGTCAATCATGGCGCATTATGTTAAAGTCCTGCCCCACAAAACCTTCCGCCTCCATCTTACCGTTTGCCCCCCATACAACGCTGACTTCGACGGCGACGAAATGAACCTCCACATACCACAAAGCGAGGAAGCACAGACTGAAGCCCGCTTGTTGATGCAGGTTCAAGACCAGATTCTTTCGCCTAGGTTTGGCGGCCCCATAATCGGCGCCAAAACAGACTTCATAACAGCGGCATATCTTCTCACGCGGAAGTCAACCCTACTCAACAGAGAAGACGTCTGCAAACTGATACTTGCCGCAGGATACGATGGAGCGACTCCAGAACCAGAAGTCAAGAAACCTGAACCGCTCTGGACTGGCAAACAGATCGTCAGCCTCTTCATTCCGAAAGACCTGAACTACGCCTTCAAAGCAGCCATATGCGTAGCATGCGCCAAGTGCCAGCGTGAAGAATGCGAACACGACGCGTACGTAATTATCAAGGACGGCGTTCTGAGAACAGGAGTAATGGACCGCGCTGCGATAGGTGCTGAACAGTCGGAGTCCCTTCTGCATCGAATAATAAAAGACTACGGTTCAGCTAGGGGAAGGGAATTTCTCAATCACATATGTCGGCTGCTCAACATGTTCATGACTATGCGTGGCTTCACGTACTCATACGACGAAATGGAACTGCCTCCCGCAGCTCAGAAGAGAATCGGTCAGATCATCACTGATTCTGAAGAAGCAATAAACGGGCTAATCAAACAGTACAAGGGCAAAACCCTGTCTCGTCTTCCTGGTCAAACACTAGCGGACTCATTCGAAATCTACGTCATGAACGAGTTGGCTGAGGCACGAGACAAGGCTGGCAGAACTGCGGAAAACGCCTTTGGAAGCAACAATTCGGGCTTGATAATGACTCAGACCGGCGCACGAGGCTCAAGCCTCAACATCGGTCAAATGACCGCTGTTGTTGGACAACAATCTGTGCGTGGAAAGCGAATAATGCGAGGCTACCTTGAACGCGCCTTGCCCCATTTCAAGCTAGGTGACCCCTCGCCTAGAGCTAGAGGCTTCGTCGACGCCTCATATCGTCAAGGGCTCGACCCTGTTGAGTTCTTCTTCCACTCCATGGGTGGACGCGAAGGCCTCGTAGACACGGCAGTGCGAACTCAACAGAGCGGTTACATGCAGAGACGCCTGATCAACGCCTTAGAGCATCTACGCATAGAGTACGATGGCACAGTCCGGAATTCAACCGGCGACATCATTCAGTTCCGATACGGCGAGGACGGAGTTGACCCGGCAAAGAGCGACCACGGCAAAGCCGTCAATGTTGCCCGCATCGCAGAGCAGATCAGAATCATGGTTGAGAAAGGAAAAGCCGCGCCAAAAGAGCACATCAAACAAGCCGTTGACGAAGCAAAAGACAAACTCACACCCATGCTGGTCGACGAACTCAAGAGCGAAATGGACAAGGAGGAACTAACACGGAAAGGCGTGGAGAAAGCAGTCGAGCTGACCCAGGAAAACTACAAGAAAGCGCTGGTGGAGCCAGGTGAGGCGGTTGGAGTCGTTGCCGCGCAGTCTATCGGGGAACCTGGCACCCAGATGACCTTGAGAACGTTCCACTACGCAGGCGTAAGAGAACAAAACGTAACGCTGGGTCTGCCCCGCTTAATTGAAATCGTCGACGCACGCAGGATGCCGTCTACACCAATTATGACCGTTTTCTTGGACAAGGAGCACAGAGAAAGCAAGGGGAAAGCCACAGAAGTAGCTCGCGAGATTATCCAAACTACACTGAAGGAGATAATGCATAGCGAGCCGTTCGTAGATCCAGAGTCAGAGGAAGTCGTAGTTGAAATCGACACAACAATGATGGAAGGCCGTGGGATAACACTCAAAGAACTTGAGGAGACCTTGCGTTTGCCCAGCGTCACTTTGCGTACGAGAGGCAACAAATTTTACCTTAAGCCTAAGAAGATTAATCCGCGCAAGCTAAAGGAAAAGGTGACCGCTCACCAAGTGAAGGGCATATCCGGTATTCGCAGAGTCCTAGTGACAGAAGAGAAAGGCGAATGGGTCATCCGCACAGATGGCTCCAACCTGCCCAAAGTGCTAGAAATCTCAGGCATAGACCCAATGCGCACAGTAACTAATCATATTCATGAGACGGCTAAGACTCTCGGCATCGAGGCTGCTAGAAACGTTATTATCCACGAAGCCATGGGCGTCCTAGAAGAACAGGGCCTAGACGTTGACATCCGCCACGTAATGCTAGTCGCAGACATCATGACCGTAACAGGCGATGTACGCCAAATCGGCAGACACGGAATCAGCGGTGAAAAATCCAGCGTATTAGCCCGAGCCGCATTTGAGATAACCGTGCCCAACATAATTGACGCAGCAATCAAAGGCGAAAGCGACCCGCTCAAAGGCGTAACCGAAAACGTTATTGTAGGGCAGTCAATACCTATCGGCACAGGTCTAGTCGACCTTTACATGTCAACGCTTGCAAGAGGAAGCAGTCAATGATAGACTTGGCCAAAGCCATTGCCACAACGGTCAAAACGGGCAAAGTGATGCTCGGGGCAAACAACACCGTGAAAAATGCCAAACTGGGCAGAGGGAAACTCATCGTCCTAGCTTCCAACTGCCCACGAAACGTGGTTGACGATATAACATATTACTCCAAGCTTTCAGGCGTCCCAGTAGTTATTTATAAAGGTTCAAGCATAGATTTGGGCATGGTATGCGGCAAGCCCTACATTGTTTCTGCACTGACTATCCGTGAACCCGGCGACTCGGACATCCTCAAAGCAATACAGCAAACCGACGAAACAACAGAGGAAGCAGAGATCCCCACTGCGGAGGAAGCAGATGAGTAGCGGCATACGGCTCACAACAAAAGAGATGCGTTACATCGCTCTGTTCGAAAGCATAACGAGTGCAACCGTTAGAGACTGCATCGTAGACGATGAGCAGAACCGCATAATTTTCGTTGTTAAGGAAGGCGACATAGGCGCCGCCATAGGAAAGGGCGGCAAAAACATTCATCTGCTTGAAAGAATGACTGGCAAAAAGCATGAGATCATAGAGCATTCGATCAGCCCCCAGCAGTTCATCAAGAATGCCTTAAAACCAGCGCACGTGAACGAAATCCGCATAACTGAACGCCCTGACGGCAAGTCGATTGCAGTGGTTTCTGTAAGTCCACGCGACAAAGGCGTGGCTATAGGAAAGAATGGGCGCAACGCTGAGCGCATCAGACTATTGGCTAAACGATATTTCCAGATTCAAAATGTGAGCATCACATAGTCGTCTTCCGGAACTTTGCCTTTTTGTCAAGCGGAATCTGAACGCGGCCTACAAGACTTTGGCCCGCTTAAGTTTTGCTTCAACGCTCTGCAGTCCCAGTTTTCTGAGCACGTTAGGTTTGGGCAAGCCGTTTTTGTCCCAGCCCACCGCTTCGTAGTATTCATGCTTCTGCTCTTCAAACAGTTCTCTGTTAACTGTTTTCCCTTTGTATGGTCCTGTTGGCAAAGGCTCATAGAATCTCGGAGGATTATCATCGTCTATGTTAGCTTTCCATCTGAGGTCTGGTCCCCCGAGCAATAGCATAGCTCTCTGCAGTTGGAGTACGCGCAACGCGTTTGTTTCGTACCAATCTTGGCGCAGGCTTTGCCAGCCTGTGACAGCGCTGAAGAAATCCCAGATCAGGTCGATACTAACTGCAAACGTGTTGAAGGAGCAGTAAACAGCTGAATCGTCCAATATTGTGTTGAATTCACTGTTCTCACGCTCAGTTGGCGTGGAAGGCAGAGACGTGTGATCGCCCCCCTGAACGTTGCAGGCGTACGCCATGATACCCGGATAGTCTCGTCCACTTCTGACCCCGTGTGCACCAATGGCCACACCCTTTTCGGCGACTGCATACTGTCTGAGGTTCATGCCCTTTGTTTTTTCAAGTTCCAGTGCAGCTCTGTAAGAGCCTTCAGCGAACACATTGCCGAGTCCTGTGCGTTCAGCAATCCTTTCGGCTAGTTCTCCGAATGCTTTGGTGTTTCCCCATTCCAGTTGAATGCCACCTAAATCCTCTTTGCTCACTATGCCGCGTTGATAGAGTTCAGCTGCGAAGGCCAGCGCGTTACCACCTTGTATGCCGCATAAGCCTAAATCGTCTATCAATGAGGACAGGAAAACATTGTCTTCAGGTTTGAAAATGCCTAGGTTGGGTCCTAAATAGGCTTGTAATTCATAGTCCGGGTTGTCCGTGATGCAGCCCTTGAACTCGCCTGTCTTTGGCGTGGCAATCTTGAGGCATGATGTGGGGCAACCGTAGTCAGCCCAGTAGCGTTTGACCCATAGCCTCTGCTCAAACTTGTCCACTGCGAAGCCTTTTTCATCGTGCCACTCTTCTTGCCAGTTCCGTACGGGTTCAGAACTTGTTTTGGCGCCTGTGTTGTAGCCTGCTGCGCCTGTGCCCCATCTTCTGAAGGAACCAGCCTTGAAGCATTTCCTGTCAGCTTCATCTATGAGCTCGCTAACCTTCTCAATGTTTTCAACTTCTGGCAACGGGCCTAAGCCTTTAGCCATTATAGCCTTCAGGTTCTTGCTTCCCATCACTCCGCCGTATCCGCCATAGCCGGCCGCGTGAGTCCACTTCGCCATAACAGCTGCAATTCGTGTTCGATTCTCGCCTGCAGGTCCAATGTATAAGACTTGGGGCTCCTTCAATTCGCCGTACTCTGGAAAACTCGCTTTGAGGTCTCGTCTTCCTTCTTCTGTGAGGATCCTGAGCGTTCGTTTGCCGTCTTTGCCCCATACGTGACCAGCGTCTTTGATTGAAACTTGATCTTCAAGAATCGAGATGTAGCACGGTTTCGGAGCTTTGCCGGTGATAATGATGCCGTCGTATCCAGCGCATCGCAGATCGACGCCGAATTCTCCGCCCACAGTGGAGCCAACCATGCCGTTGCTCTGTGGCGACTTGCCGGATACGCATACTCTGGCGCCTGGAAAGAAACCGGTCAGGGGACCAGTCAGAATGGTGAGAACGTTTTCTGGTCCAAATGGGTCAACGGTTTCCCACGTTTCACCTAGCTTATCCCATAGGATCTTTGCTGCTAGGCCTCTTCCGCCTATGAAGCTTTTCGAAACGTCTTCGTCGAATCTTGTCTGCTTTATCTTTCCCTTTGAAAGATCGATGTCTAGAAACTTGCCAGCGTATCCGCGCATTCTAGATGAATCCCTCCCCTGCTTCGCCGTAAAGGTTGCGCACTAGCTCACGCGTTATTTCTTCGGGTTTTCGGGCGTGCACTTTGTAGACCTGCCATGAGCTTCGAGTTGTTGTCTCCAGTGCATCCCAGTTGCCTTTCTGACAGATTTTGGTGCATTGTGGTCGCCCGTCGCAGAGGTCGCATATTAGAATTGTTTTCTTAGCCGGATGAAGATGCGGAACCCCTCCTGGACAAGCTTCGATGCAGGCGCCACAGGCAGTACATTTCTCGTCGTTAACGAGAACTGCACCAGTTTTCGGGCTTGTAGCTAAAGCGCCCATTGGACAAGCCTTAACGCAAGGGTAGTCTTCGCATTGCACGCAGAGATGAGGAACTTCAGCGCCTGGAACTAGCATGAAGACCCGGACTCGAGACGCTTCTGGCCAAATGCGTTTCTCGTGATGGAGTGAGCAGACGATTTCGCATTTTCGACAGCCACTGCATTTAAGAAAATCTCTGGCTATCCAAATTCTTTTCTTTGAGCGCATGTGTTATCCTTCGCCTTAAATCGTGAAAGACTATGCATGTCAACAGATTCTTATTAGCGTGTCGTTTCAGGGACTTCGGATTAGCCGAATGGTGGAGTAAGACTCCGTTGTGCTTAAGTACAGGCGTAGCTAGATGTTAGAAGGCAGAATTGGAGGTGCACTGCACTCAACCGAATTATCGTCACGACCGCGCTCATTTACGCCAACGGTGAAATCCATTTAGGGCATGTTACCTCCACGTATCTTCCAGCCGACATATTTGTTAGATACTGCAGACTCAAGGGCTACGAAGCCATACATGTAGGCGCAACAGACGACTTTGGAACGCCGATCCTGATCGAAGCAGAGAAAGCCGGAAAAAGCCCTGAGGAATTTGTTGACCACTGGAACAAGATAGACCAGAAGGATTTTAGCGATCTTGGAATATCATTCGACGTCTACGACAAGACAAGCTCAAAAGACAACATTGCCTTGACGCAGCATTTCTTCAAAACACTTCATGAGAAGGGCTACATATTCAAGAAAACCGTACTTCAACCGTACTGCCCGAAAGATAAAAAGTTCCTACCAGATCGGTACGTGAAAGGCGCGTGTCCATTCTGCGGCGCTACAGAGCAGTACTCCGACAGCTGCGAAAAATGTGGCAGAACCTTCCAGCCCGGCGAAATCCTTGGCCCGCACTGTGCTCTATGCGGCACTACGCCAGTCAATAGGGAAAGTGAGCATTACTTCTTCAAGCTGTCACAGTTCTCTGACGCCCTCAAGAAATGGCTTGAAGAAAACAAGAACCTGCAATCAGAAGTGAAGAACTACGTGCTTAATTGGATCAAAGAAGGCTTGCTCGACTGGGACATAACCCGAGACCTATCTTGGGGCGTGCCTATACCGTTGGATGAAGCTAAAGGCAAAGTGCTCTACGGCTGGTTCGACAACCACCTGGGCTACATATCAGCGGCACGAAAATACTTTGAACAGAAAGGAATTGACGACAAGAAAGCATGGAACACATCAAAACTGTATCACTACATCGGAAAAGACATAGTGTACCACCACTACCTTTACCTTCCTGCCATGAGGCTGGGCAATGGAGAGTACAAGCTTCCAGATTTCATCCCGACTAGGGGAATGTTCCTGCTCGAGCAGCAGAAGTTCTCTAAAAGCAGAGGATGGTACATCGGCCTCAGAGACTTCTTGAGCAAGTTTCCAGCCGATTACCTGCGCTACTACTTAGCCTCCATTACACCATATGCACAAGCAGACGTCAACTTCGACTGGACTGACTTTCAACAGAGAATAAACAACGAGTTGATCGCTAACATAGGCAATTTCATTCACCGCACCTTAACGTTCACGTGGACAAAGTATGAAGGCAAAGTGCCTGAACCTCGTGATTACGACACCTTGGACAACGAGCTCGTAGAGAGAATCAGACAAGTCGCTGACAATGTAGGCAAGGAAATCGAAAGCAACGAGCTTACAAAGGGCTTGAGAAAAATCGTTGAGTTCTCAGCCTTCTGCAATCAGTACTTCCAGAGAAAGCAGCCTTGGCTGGACAAAGAGAAGGCGAAGACGTCGCTGTATCTATGCGTTAATGCTGTACGAAGCCTAGCCACGCTCCTCGAACCATACACACCTTTCTCAGCCAAGAAGCTGCGGCAGCAACTTAACCTCGAAGGCACCGTTGGCAAACAAGACTGGGACGCAGCCTCGCAGATAACTATCAAAAGTGGACACCAAATCAATCAGCCAAGTATCCTGTTCGAAAGGCTTCAAGACAGAGACATCGAGAAAGAGAAACAGAAACTCAGCAGAGCAACTGCTGGCAACTGAGTCAATCATAAGATAAATAAGGGCACGCCTCTTCTTGCACAAGTGGACCATACGGGTGAGTCAGCAGCATGTCTGGAAGGATTGTGTCTTATGAGGAATTCTCGAAGATGGATCTGCGCATAGGCAAGATCACCAAAGCGGAGCCAGTTCAAGGCTCGCGCAACCTAATCAAGATGCTCATAGATGTCGGAGGCGAAGTCAGGCAAGCAGTTGCGGGCATAGCCCAGTACTACAATCCAAAGGATCTGGAAGGCAGGAACGTGGCAGTCATAGCGAACCTGCAGCCTAGGAAAATGTTCGGAGTGGAATCCAATGTCATGATACTTGCAGCTGAAGATGAGAAAACAGTCTCAATGCTGTTGCCAGACCGACCAGTCAATGTTGGCAGTAAAATAAAGTGAAGATCCACGTGTCTCGCCTAAAAGTCGACCTACACTTGCACACCCACTATTCAGAAGACGGAAAAACCACACTGGAAGAAGCCATCCAATACGCAAAGGAAAGGCAACTCGACGGCATAGCAATAACTGATCATGACACAGTGCAAGGAGCTCTCAAGCTGACCAAGAGGAAAGACTTGATTGTTATTCCGGGCATTGAGGTCAGCAGCAGACATGGACACGTTCTAGGTTTGAACATAACTGAGCCGATACGACCCAAATTGGACATCACGGAAACCGTCGAGAAAATCCGATTACTAGGCGGAGTAGCTGTGGTAGCGCATCCCGCAGTTGCTATCAAGACAGGAATGGGAACAACAATCAGGTCAGCCTCAGGGATCGATGCAGTGGAGGTCATAAACGCTTCGGCTTTTCCCTTTTCTCTCAGTACATACCTGAGTCGTCGGCTCGCCCAACGCCTCAGACTCCCCGAGACCGCTGGCAGCGATTCACACTATCCACAGGAAATCGGAAGCGCCTACACTATCATCGATGCTGATTCAAATCGAGACGACATTATGGAAGCGATAAGAAAAGGAAAAACTGAACCTGCCGGAAAACCAATATCATGGACTCAAAGACTGGAGAGAGGATCACAGAACGTGCGAAAAAGGCTAGGAGGACACTAATCCTCAACGCCTTCTATCTGATCCAAACCCAAGTCGACAGGCAAAGATTTCTCTGATACGGAATAAGATGATTCCAAGTCATAGAGCTCATTCAACATGTTGCCCAACCCACATCGCATGTACGGCGAATTCACCCCAGTCATGACAAGAGTAACCTTCAGACTTCCCTCACAGCTGGGATTGACTCTAGCACCCCAAGCAACCCTTGCACCACGACCCATTTTGTCTTCCACAAGCTCTTTCACTCGGTCAACCTCCTGAATCGTCATATTTGGATCACCCGAAACTTGGATCAAGGCTCCCGTGGCGTCCGCATAGTCGATATTGAAGAGCGAGGTGCTCAATGCGTTTTGAACAGCTTCCTCAGCTCTGTTAGGCGCGTTAGACTCGCCCACCCCATATGTAGCTACTCCGCCTTCCTTGACTATGGTCTTGAAGTCTGCAATGTTCAGGTTTATCATGCTTGGTTCCGAGAGAGTCTCAACTATGCCCCTGATCATGTTGGCCAGATATTGATCTGCTACTTTACATGCTTCGTTGACTGAGAGGCCAGCAACCGCTCTAAGAATTCTATCGTTGTCTGCGACTACAAGAGTGTCGCATGCAAGTCGCATTGCGCCTAGAGCATCTGCGATAAACCCGGAGCGGTATTCATTCATCTTGAATGGTGTTGCAGCAACTCCGACGACTACCGCGCCTTTTTGTCTAGCAATCTCGGCTACGACGGGGGCAGCGCCCGTTCCAGTGCCACCGCCCAAACCTACAACCACAAACGCAACGTCAACATTGTCAACCAAGCTTTCTAGGATTGCCCTTGATTCTTGAGCTGCCGCTTTTCCAGTCTCTGGATTGCCGCCTGCGCTTAGACCGCAGGTTACCTTTTCGCCTATCAACACTTTTTGTGTTGCATTGATCGAATTGAGGTCTTTCAGATCGGTGTTGATTGCTATGCACTCGGCTCCAGCTATAGCTTCGTCAATTAGGTGGCTGACCATCCTGTTACCGGCGCCGCCCACTCCTAGAATTGCTATTCGACATCTAGGTTCAGGGAGACTTTTCTTAACGCTGACATTTCTGCGCCGCGCGGGTCTAGACGTGCTCTTCGGTCTGCGCTGTCTAGCCACTAGCGTTTTTCCTCCAAGCCTCATCGTTCAAAAGGTCTCGTATGGCAACCCGAATCGCTTCTGCACGATTGGGATAGAATCGGCCGTCAACAAGACCCTGCAAGGCCTTCAAGTAGGGCTCAGGAAGATACAACGTGATTAGCTTCACCCAAACACCTCCACAACTCTCCACAAGGCAAAAGCAACAGAGCCTCCGGAAGTCCATATATAGGATTATGTTTAGATACAAATATGATTCAAATATGCTTGGGTTATCTCCTTTTAAGAGTTTCGCTCCCTTTAAACAGCCGCGTTGCTTCTTCATGTAAATCTGGTATGCTGAGGAACGTTTATGTTTTCGCCACTTGATTAAACGTTTAGGTTTCGGTCTAAATTGAGTTTGCAGCATTCGCGGTGGTCTGAGAGTTCATGACTGCTGAGCGAAGACAATTCAGAGTTTTCCTAGAGAGTTTTGGCTGCTCGTCTAATATGGCCGATGGCGAGTTCATGGCAGGCTGCTTGGCTGAAGCGGGCTTTGAACTAGTCAACTCAACGAAAGAGGCAGATGTCTTAATCTATAACACGTGCGCAGTTAAGACGCCCACAGAAAACCGTGCTATAGAGATTATGAAGCGAGCAGGACGAATGAGAGATAAGCGGCTCTTGATTACTGGTTGCTTGCCGCTGATCGATTTTAAACGGTTGAAAGACGAGGTACGGTTTGACGCCGCATTGGGTCCAAGCTGTGGACCCGAAATAGTTGAAGCTGTGCAAAAAACTGTCAAGAATGAGACTCGTGCCCCTTTGAAGCCAGACCGCAACGTGAAGCCAAGCCTGCTTCTACCTCGGCGACCCGTCAACCCCGTGGTCAGTATAGTCCCAGTGGCGCAGGGCTGCCTAGGTTCATGCAGCTACTGCTGTGTTGTTTTTGCACGCGGTCGCCTGCGCAGTCACAGCATTCATGACATTGTCAGAAGAGTTCGAGCTGATCTGGATTCTGGTGCTCGAGAGATTTGGTTGACAGGGCAGGATATGGCCTCGTATGGGATAGACGTAGGCGTCAACCTAGCTGATCTGCTACGAGAAGTGTGCTCGCTGGAGGGAGACTACGTCGTACGAGTTGGTATGATGACGCCAAATCTGGCACTGGACGTTCTTCCTGACCTGATTAGAGCCTTTCAGAATGAGCACCTGTTCAAGTTTGTGCACTTGCCTGTGCAGAGCGGCGACAGTCAGGTTTTGAAGCGTATGAACCGCTTGTATACGGTTGAAGAATTCGAGCGGGTTGTTCAAGTGTTTAGGCATGCCATGCCAAGCGTGACCTTGGCAACTGACGTCATCTGCGGTTTTCCGTCCGAAAGCAAAGAGGCTTTTGAGAGGACTCTACGTTTGATTGAAGAGGTCAAACCGGATATTGTCAATATTTCAAAATTCTTCTCAAGACCCGGAACAGCCGCAGAAACCATGGAACCCAAAGTTCCGCCTCAAGAAGTGAGTGCGAGAAGCAAGAGAATGGCGAATTTGGCCCGGAAAGTCTCGTTGGAAAAGAACAGAGCGTGGATGAACTGGAAAGGACGTATTTTTGTCGATGAACGTGGAAAGCAGCTTGGCACGTTAATTGGGCGCAATTTTTCCTACAAACCAATCGTGGTGAAGAGCTTGGATGACAGGCTGCTGGGAAGCTTTGTCGATGTACGCGTAACAAAGACCTTTCAAACCTACCTAGAGGCAGAAATCACCGATTCGTAAGACTCCCTAGTAGAGTGTTCTCAAATCGTCTAAAACGACGCGTTACTTGTGAATAATCATGTTTTCTCTTTCATACTCGCTTGTCTCGCTTATTCTCTTGACAAAAACTTTGAAGCCCTCAAGTTCACTTGGTATTTCCTGAACGTCGGTCATATCATCCTCCACGTAGACTGCTATTCCAATAATCGAGTTATCGCTCGCGTTGCGTGCAATTCCAGCTCCAATAACACCATCAATACGGAGCAAATCATCCCTATTTCTGTCAAGAACCTCAACTATTTTCGCATCTGTAGGGACTATAGGATTCAGGTCCCACCATATGACAATGAAAGACACAAATGCAACAACGATTAACGCAACCGCCAGGGCTATCTTGGCTAACGTCTTCCTGTTCATTATTCTTCACGCGGTAACGTGCGCTACGTACCTCTTAGGTTCCAGCCATCTTTTGAGTATTTCTCTTCTTTGAGCCTTGAGGCGAGTTGCTGCTCTTCTTCCGTCAGAGGTTCTTCTACGAGTTTCATACCGAGGGCTTTCTGGAATCCATCAACTAGGGCTTCACAAGCTTCCTGAACACTCACAGCTCGATTGAGTTCTACCTTGATTGACGTTATCTTCTCCTTGGCAACACAGACAACGCTACTAATTGTTTCTGCCCACGGCACTCGTAGATAAGTGAACATCATCTCCAAATCAACATCCAAAAGAAATGTGCCGTGTTGCAAGAGAACGCCGCCTTTGTGATATTGCGCGCTTCCTGAGATTTTCTTTCCAGCTACGGCTAGGTTTGGACAGTTACGTGGGTCGCCTGGACTGAAGTTGGCGTTGACGCCTAGATTTCTCGCTGCTTCTATTAAGCCGCTGCATATCTTGTTGTAGGCGTAGACCACATCTGCTGTGCCAAAATCACTCTCTTTCACTACGACGCTGTAAGTAATCTCATCTTGGCTGTCATGATAGACTGTTCCCCCGCCGGTTATTCTTCGCACAATGTCTACGCCGTGTTCCCTGCACTTTTCAGCATTAACTTCGTTGAGCATGTTTTGAAAACGCCCGATAGAAACGGCTGAAGGATTCCAGCGATAGAAGCGTAGCGTGTTAGAAACATGGTCGCCTACTCTAGTAGTTGTAATCGCTTCGTCTATGGCCATGTTTGTGGAAGCGTCATTCACATCGAGCTTGAGGAGTCTCCACTTTTTCACTTTGCGCTCACTGGTTTCGCTTTGACTATGATCTATTGTATCTATCCAACATCGAATTATAAGAGCGCTTGCACACAATCTACAGAGAGACTTCCTATGAACAGCAAAGTAGTTCTCAAGAGGGAATTGTTAGAGATGATTTTAGAGGGAGCCAAGAGACTTCATCCCAAAGAGAGCATTGTTCTTCTTCGTGGCAAGGTGGAGAAGGAAGCCATTAGTGTTTCAGATGTGCTGATTCCGCCTTTTGCGACGTATGGGAGAGGGTTTTCGAGTTTTCCCGGGCACATGTTGCCGATGGACTTTTCTATCGTTGGAGTGGCTCATTCTCATCCTAGTGGAAGTTTGGAGCCTTCCGTTGAAGATCAGAATCTGTCTATCGGCAGAATAATGCTGATTGTGGGCTTCCCGTACACAGGAAAAGAGAACGCTGAAGTTTACAACAAACAGGGCGAAAGGTTAGTCCTTGAGGTTATATGAATTTCAAGGTTTTGGAGCTGGAGCAGTCGAGGCTACTCGTGCCTCGACCTTTTTCCGAGCAAGCATTCTTTCAAGTGTAGGTCTGAGTTTGGCGTTTTCCGCCATTATTTTTTCTTTCCCGAGCGCAATCATTTGATCAGTCATTTCTCTGATGAGCGCCGCGAATTTAATGCCCTCAGCCGCTGAGACATAGTCTATTTTGAGGCGTTCTGGGCTCATACCTAGTTTTTCCAGCATTCCTTTGAGGGCAGTCATGCGTTTTGTCATCCAAACGTTGCCTGAAATATAATGGCAGTCGTAGGGTAAGTGGCAAGCAGCAACTAGCACCATGCCGGCGCCCTGTCTCAGCGCTTCCAGTACGAAGTCGCGGTCGACTCTTCCAGAGCACATAACTCTTATTGGTCGCATTGTCGGCGGGTATTCAAAACGGCTTGTGCCAGCCAAGTCAGCGCCGGCGTAGCTGCACCAGTTGCACAGAAAACCTAGGATTTTCTCTTCGGGCTTTGTCTCTAAAGCTGCATGGATCTGGTTCATGATTTGGGCGTCGGTGAAGTGCATCTGTGTGATGGCGTCGGTTGGGCATTCGGCTACACAGGTGCCGCAGCCGTGGCACATAGCGGGCGTTACGGATGCTGGTTGTTTCTCAGGTGCATCGGCAGCGCCGTAGGGGCAGACCTTCTCGCATATGCCGCATTTCACTCTTGTGTTTTGGCATGTGCTTTGGTCAACAACAGCGATGATAGGTTCGATTTTCCATTTGGACTTTGACAGTATGGTGGCGGCTCTGCTTGCTGCGGCGCTGCCTTGAGCTACGCTATATGGTATGTCTTTGGGACCCTGACAAGCGCCAGCAACGAATATGCCGTCGGTTGGAGTGTCAATCGGCTTGAGTTTGGGGTGGCTTTCCATGAAGAAGCCGTCGCTTCCTCGTGAGATGCCGAATACTCTTGCCACTTCATCGGAGCCTTTCTTGGGAATTGCGGCTGTGCATAGGACGACCATTTCGCTTTCGATTTCTATTGGTTGGCCGATGCTGATGTCTTCGACTCGTATCGTGAGGTTCTTTGTTTTCGTATTTTCAAGAACTTTCGAGGCTTTGCCGTGGATGAAGTTGACGCCTAGATCTCGGGCTCGGCGGTAGAATTCTTCATAGCCTTTGAAGTTGGTGCGCATGTCGATGTACATGAGGTAGACTTCAACGTCGTCCTTGTACTTCTCTTTGAGCAGGATCGCGTTCTTGAGGGCGTACATGCAGCAAAAGCCCGAGCAGTACTCGTATTTGTTGACGTCTCGGGAGCCAACGCATTGAATAAACGTGACGCTGTGTGGTTTTTGGCCGTCAGAGGCTCTGAGCACTTTTCCGCCTGTTGGTCCAGCGGCAAGAATCAAACGTTCGAATTCTAAGGCGGTTATCACGTTGTCGTATTTGCCGTAGCCGAACAGTGGGTCGTCTGTGGGCATATAGATGTCGAAGCCCGTGGCCAAGACAATTGCGCCCACGTCCAATTCGATTTCTTCAGGTTGCTGTTCGAAGTTGATTGCTTGGCGGGCTCCGCAGGCGTCAACGCACTTGTAGCAGTTTATGCAGTAGTCCTTGTTGATTGTGTAGGTTAGGGGTATAGCCTGCTCAAACGGTATTGAAATGGCTTTGCGCACGCCCATGTTCATGTCCCATTCGTTGGGATACTCGATTGGGCATACGTCTCGGCATTCGCCGCAGCCTGTGCAGTTTTTGGCTATGACGTAGCGTGGGTTCTTGCGAACTTTCGCCTTGAAATTGCCCACGTAGCCGTCGACTCGAAGAACATCAGCGTTGGATAATATTGTGATATTAGGGTGGCGGTTGACATCTACCATCTTCGGTCCTTCGATGCAGATGCTGCAGTCAAGTGTGGGGAACGTTTTGTCAAGCTGCGCCATGTGTCCGCCGATGCTTTCGCCCTTCTCAATTAGGTAGACTTTGAAGCCCATGTCTGCCAGGTCCAGGGCTGCGTTCATGCCGGCGATGCCGCCGCCTACGACCATGGCTTTGTTCGTGACTGGGACTTCGATCACCTGCAACGGTTTGAGTAGCACTGCTTTGGCCACAGCCATCCTCACAATGTCTTTTGCTTTTTCTGTGGCTTCTTTTGGATTGTTGCTGTGAGCCCAAGACGAGAACTCGCGGATGTTGGCCATCTCGTAATAATACGGGTTCAAGCCTTCATCGTTGATGCATTTGCGAAAAGTGACTTCGTGCATGCGGGGTGAGCAAGCGGCTACGACTACTCGGTTGAGTTTGCTTTCCCTGATCGCCTTGCGGATTTGCTCCTGTCCAGGGTCGGCGCATGAATAGCGGTTGTCTCCTGCGAACATGACGTAGGGCAGGGTTTTGGCGTATTCTACGAGGTCTTTGATGTCGATTACGCCTGCTATGTTTAGGCCGCAGTGGCAAACGAAGATTCCGATTCTAGGCGTTTCCTCAGGCATTTTCCACACCTTTCAGCAGGGATTTTCTTTCGATGGACTGTTGCACTTTTTCAGCTCGCTTCATTTGGCTTTCTTTGGAGTACTCTTTGGCTGAGGTGAGTTTTTCAATGGCTTTGTTCCATGCGCCAGATTTTACTGGGGCGTGATGAACGGATCGGCGTTCCATGACGAGTGCGCCTTCGGCTGGGCAGACGATTTTGCATGTGCCGCAGAAAACGCAGAAGGTTGCATTCGGGCGTACTTTGCCGTCACCCTCGAGAAACAGGGCGCCGGGGATGGGGCATACGTCGAGGCAGTCGTGGCAGTTCGGCGGGCATTTTTCAACTTTGATGTCGAGCACGCCGTGGAATATTTTGCGAACTCGTATTGCGCCTTCAGGGCATTTGACTTCGCATATGCGGCAGCATGGGCTTTGCTCTTTCTTAATATCAACCTGAACCTTCAGGTCGTTCTTGTTGGAGTGGGAGGAAGACTCCTCTCGAGAGATCTGTTTTCCATCAGGTGTGAGCAGGTGGACTTTTATGAGGTTTAGTGGGCACGCTTTTTCGCATTCTACGCAGTCTAAAGTGCACTTGGTTGTGTCGACTTCGATTTGGTGAATGAGACGGGGAAACGATTCTTTTTCGACAACTGAGACTAGGTGTTGATCGTTTATTTTGATGCGTATTGCGTCGAAGGGGCATATGGTTTCGCATATGCCGCAGTAGGAGCATTTTTGTGGGTTTATGTCGATTACTGGGCGCTGGGCTTTTTGTCCCTGTTGTTTGGGTTGTTTTCGTATTTCGATGGCTTCTCTGGGGCATGTGATCTTGCAGATTTCGCAGCTTGCGCATTGTGTTTTGTTCAGTGTGAGTTCGTAGTGTTTGGCATGCAAGAGACGCCGTATCGTCAGCTCGCTTTTGCCGTCGGTTTTGAGTTCTTTTATCGGCATCTGGCGTCCATTCCCTGAATGAATGCTCGGTCTCTTTTGGATTGAGAATATATTTACAAATGTTAACGCCCATAAAAAGCTTGCATTCTTGCGTGAATCTGGAGTATGACTTAAGTGTTTCACGATTCCTTCATACCTGCTTCAGGAGTAACGGATCATGATGGAACAGCGTATAACGATGACGCATGGGGCTGGCGGCGCTGTCACCAACGACCTGATAAAACGGTACATTCTGAAGTATCTGGGTGGCGGCAAGGCGGAAGTTCCGTTAGAGGCTTTAGATGACGCTGCAGTGATTGAAGACATCGTTTTGAAGTCAGATTCCCATGCGGTTAAGCCGTTGTTTTTTCCGGGCGGCGACATAGGACGCTTAGCTGTGTCAGGCACGGTTAACGACATTGCTGTGCTTGGGGCTCAGCCGTTAGCTTTGACTTGTGCCTTTGTTTTGGAAGAAGGCTTGCCCATAGTAGAGTTTGAGCGTATTGTACGTAGCATGGGGGAAACGTGTCGTGAGGCAGGCGTTCACGTGATCACGGGGGACACTAAGGTTGTGGAGAAAGGAGTGCTGGGCGGCTGTGTCATTAATACGTCTGGGATTGGTAAGCGAACGCAAGCCTTGGAGCATAACATACTCGTAGTGAAGGAGCATCGACCTAGGTTTAGCAGTCGTTGGCTGCTTGACTCGAATTTGCGGTCGGGAGACAAAATTATTCTGTCTGGCACAGTCGGCGATCATGGGTTAGCTGTGTTATCAAGTCGCGAAGGCTATGGATTCGGCAGCAAGATTGTGTCTGATGTTGCGCCGCTTAACAAGGTTATAGCTCTGTTGCTGGGCAAAGTGGGCGGAATTGTGGCTATGAAGGATCCGACTCGTGGTGGTTTGTCGAACGCTTTGAATGAGTGGAGTCAAAAATCGAGGGTTGGCATACTAGCATATGAAGATCGAATACCGATTCGTGAGGATGTGCGTTCAGCTTGTGAGATGCTGGGCATCGATCCGTTGGAAGTTGGGAACGAGGGAAAAATCATAGTAGGAGCATTGAAGGAAAAAGCAGAAGACGTGCTGGAAAAGCTTAGGGAGACGCCTGAGGGAAAGAATGCGCAGATAATCGGCGAAGCAACAGACGAGTTCAAAGAAGTAGCTTTAGAAACATCTGTTGGAGGAAAAAGAGTCTTAACACCGCCGATAGGAGATCCGATTCCAAGAATATGTTAGCCGATTTTTTCGTCGCTCTCGTTCTGCTTGTCTGCTTTGTGTGTTTCGCCTCAGTCAATTTGCACAACATTCTGGTGACTCATAAACGAAAGGATCGGGTGAAGTCAGTTGCTGAGGTTGAGCGTCCTGTCGGCTTTGTTGTAGGCGTTGCTGCTCTTGGAACGCTAGTCTACTTTGTTGAAGCGTTTCTCTTTCAGCTGCTCGTTTTGAGTGGCAATGGCTTTGTGCTCTGGAGTTTGCCTCTGCAGTTTCCATCCTCGGTCTATCTGCAGCTTATCGGCGTAGTTCTAACCTTGACTGGGTATTTCCTGTTTATTTGGAGTGTGAGGGCTCGTGGGAGATACTCGGTGTCGTGGGCGATGCCTGAAGACCAGAAGCTCGTCACTCGGGGTCCTTATCGTTATGTGCGTAATCCGTCTTACCTTGGCTACTTTCTCATGTTTCTCGGTCTATTCCTCGTGTGGTCTAATGTGTTCACTGTTTTTCCCTTTCTCGCGATTCCCGGGTATTACAGAGTGGCTGTTGATGAAGAAAGGTTCTTGGAGAGGCGTTTCGGTGAAGCTTACGCGGAATATCGGAAGAAGACTGGGCGGTTCATTCCGAAGATTCGTTAGCAGAGAATGCTGATCAGTGCAGTTTTATATGTGGCTAGGAACCTTCCAGCTAGTGGCAAAAATGTGGAGAAGCGGACGGTGTTGTAGTTGAAAAAGTATGATCTGATCGTTGTAGGCTCAGGTTCTGCGATGATGATTGTGGACGCTGTGCTTCGTGATAATCCGCACATGAAGGTTGCTGTCATAGACAAGGATGAGCCTGGTGGTATCTGTCTCACTCGTGGCTGTATTCCGTCGAAGATTCTGCTTTATCCAGCTGAGCTTGTGCGAGTCATTCAGGAGGCGAAGAGGCTGGGCATTGACGTTGAGGTGAAGAAGGTCTACTTTGACCGGGTGATGGAGCGGATGAGAATCCAGATACACGGCGAGATTAACATGATCAGGGAAGGGTTGAGCCACACCGAAAACGTAGACTATTACCCAGCCACTGCCGAGTTTACGGGTCCTTACTCGCTGATGGTCAGCGGCGAAACCGTAACCTCTCGGTTTATTATTTTGGGGGCGGGTTCAAAGCCCTCAATTCCACCAGTTAAAGGACTTGAGGAAACGGGTTATCTCACAAGTGACACGGCGCTTGAGCTTAGTCAGCTGCCTCAAAGCATGGCGGTCATTGGCGGTGGTTACATTGCTGCTGAGTATGGGCATTTCTTCGCTGCCATGGGTTCAAAGGTCACGATCATAGGGCGTAATAGGCAGTTTCTGCCTGATGAAGAGCCGGAGATATCAGCTGTGGCTAAGTTCGAGTTGCAGAAGCATATGACGATTATGACGAATCATGAGGTTCGTGAAGCTCGGAAGATGGGGAATGGTTTGAAGAAGCTGGTTGCAGTGAACAGGGAGACCGGACAGTCAGTTGAGATAAGTGCGCATGAGGTTTTGGTGGCTTCGGGCAGGAGTTCTAATTCGGATATTCTGGATCCCGAGCGGGCGGGCATTAAGACAGATGGGGAAGGCTGGATTGCCACCAATGAGTTTTTGGAGACTTCGCAGCCCGGGGTTTGGGCGTTAGGCGATGCGACGGGCAAGTATCTGTTTAAGCATAAGGCGAATTATGATGCGTCGATAGTCTATTTTAATGCGGTTTTGAAGCGTGGCGTCAAAGCGGATTATCACGCGGTGCCGCATGCTGTTTTCACTTTTCCCGAGGTTGCCAGCGTTGGGCTACAGGAGAAAGAAGCGATTCAGCAGTACGGTGAAGACTTGGTTCTGATTGGCAGCCATAGATATGCGGATACGGCTAAGGGTCAAGCGATAGGCATTGAGGAAGAGAACTATTTCGTTAAGATCATCGTTTTGAAGGATTCGTTGAAGATTGTTGGCGCCCACATTGTTGGTCCGCAGGCTTCGGTGCTCATTCAAGAAGTCATAAATCTGATGTACACGCCTGAGCAGAGTGCAAGACCGATTCTTAATGCAATGCATATTCATCCTGCGTTGAGTGAGGTGGTGCAGAAAGCGTTAGACGCGTTGGCTCCGCCTGAAGCATATCACCACATGCTGGAGCATCATTACGGGCTAAAACTGTAAAGCGAATGCTGGGGGCTGCGGCAAAACAAATTTCAGAAGAAGAAGGAAACAATCGCTTAGCGCCTTCTTCTACCTTTGATGCGGCTGAGGCTATGGCTGTGTGGGTGTTGATGCCTAACTGCTCTTACTGTCATCAACAAGTGCTGCGTAAAAAGGCTCTTTCGAAGTTGTTGGCTTTCAGCAGTTGCATTGTCACAACAACAACTTCTTTGATGCTGGGAGTTGAGTCAGTTCAGAAGTAGTAGTCTGCCCCACGTGTACGATGACTACTACTTCTTGGACTTCGGGTGCAATGATTGCGGAAGCTGGTTTCTGTTTAGATGTTATTAATTTCCGCTTAGAACAAGTAAGAATAATGACTTGTTGAATGTTTGTGTGTGGTTGCTTATTTTCCGGTGGTGTGTCTTGCCCATATTCTGCATGTGCCTTCCATGCTGACCATGCATGCGCCTTTTGGTGTTTGCGGGGTGCACTGTTCCATGTATAGTGGGCATTCGGCTGGTTTGATTTTTCCGAGCATGATGTGGTGGCATCTGCAGCCTGGGTAGATGTCTCGGGCTTTGGTGATTTTGATGTTGTATTTACTACGAGTATCATAGTCTTTGTATTCGGGTTTCAGAGCTAGTGCTGAGGCTTTTACTTTGCCTAAGCCTCGCCATCCGCCTTCAGCGACATCAAAAGCTTGGCTTAGCAATTGCTGTGCTTTGACATTGCCGTCGTAGGCTACGACTCGGGTGTACTCGTTTTCTACTTTGGCTTCGTTGTTTCGTATTTGTTGGAGAATCATCGATACTGCGAAGAGCACGTCTAAGGGTTCGAAGCCGGCTACAACTGTGGGCACATGGTAGACTTGTGGAAAGGGCTCGTAGGGTTTTAGTCCGATTATGGTTGAAACGTGTCCTGGCGCGATAAACCCGTCAATGTGCAAGTCCTCCACGGTCATCAACAGCTCCATGGCTGGCGGAATCAGTCTGTGTGAAACTAGGAAGCTGAGGTTGCTAGGTGGTTTTTTCAGGACTTCAACTGCGGTTGAGGGCGCAGTTGTTTCGAATCCTACTGCGAGAAAGGCGAATTCGCGACGGGGCTCTTTTTCAGCTGTTTTGACGGCGTCTGTTATGCTGTAGACTACCTGTACGTCTCCGCCTCTTGCACGCGCATCCTGCAGGGACAGTTCGGAGCCGGGAACCCGAAGCAAGTCGCCGAAGGTTACTATTGTCACGTTTTTCTCTAATGCTAGTTTGATGGCTTCGTCGATTTCAGCTGCTGGAATGATGCAGACGGGGCAGCCTGGACCCGCAATTACATCGACGTTTTCTGGTAGTAGGCTGCGGAGTCCGAAGTGGCTTATGGTCCATTCGTGTGTGCCGCATACGTGACAGATTTTGACGGGGCGTGAAGGCGCTAGCTTGCTTATTTGCTGTGTGACTCGTTTGGTTAGGGCTGGGTCTCTGAAGCTGGCTGATGATTTCTGCATGGTTAGACCAGCATTTTGATGTTCCTGATGGTGCATTCTTTTCCTGCTGTGATGGTTACGGTGTTGTTGCATTTTGGGCATTTCAGAGTTGGTACGGGCACGTGGTATAAGGGGTCGTCTTGGTACTTGAAGTCGCCTTGGTAGCCGCAGTTGCTGCATTTGACTATGCCTTCTTGTTCCTCGATGATTAGTTGTGAGCCTTCCATAATAGTGCCTTTGGTCAGTGCTTCGTATGCGAATCGGACTTGCTCCAAGCCTAGGAAGGTGAGTTTGCCGATTGTGAGGTGGACTTCGGTTACTTTTTTGGCTCCGCGTTTCTCAGCTTCGGCTAATACGCTCTGTACGATTTGGCTGGTTACGGAGAATTCGTGCACATCTGGTCACAGTCCAAGTGCTTTGGCTATGGCTTCTATGCCTTCGCCGGTTCGACCGTTGGTGGCGACAACTTTGGCTTTGGGGTTGATTGTCATCACGTCTTGTTCTAGCTTTTTGGCATCGACGTCCATTGCCTTAGCTAAATCCACCTTGTTGACTGCGACTACGTCTGCGTCCATGAAAATGAACGGATGCTTAACAACCATGTAGGGTCCTTCCGTCACGCTTACGACTACAAGTCGCTTGTCAGAGCCTAAGGGAAACTCAGCTGGGCAGATAAGATTGCCAACATTCTCGATTAAGAGCAGGTTGATTTTCTTCAGGTTAAGCCGCTGCAGTGCTTTCTTGACGAGGTTGGCGTCTAGGTGGCACTCTTTGCCGGTGTTTATGGCTACGGTTTCAACCCCATGCCTTGCGATAAGTTCGGCATCGATTGTTGTGGTCAAGTCGCCTTTGAAAACAGCAATCTGGTAACGGTTCTTAAGCAGTTGGACAAGTTTTTCGATTAGGCTGGTTTTGCCCGAGCCGATGGCGCCCATTATGTCAATAGCCTTAGCGCCGTTCTCATGTAGAAGGCGTTTGTTCTCTTCAGCTAAGCGTTGATTAGCTTTCAGGAGGTCTTCGGATAGTTCTACGTCGTAGATTTCGCCTTCTTCCGCCTTGATAACGCCTTTCTTCGATGTAGCCAATTGAGAAACAGTCTTCCTGTGGGCTTTTTTAGTTAGAAGTAGTGCTTGTCTCCTCATACTTATTGAGGATTTCGTTCCACAATGCTAAGGTTTCTTCTGCTGCTTTTCGGTCTAAGACTTCGATGGCGTAGCCCGCGTGCACGATAACGTATTCGCCGACTTTAGCTTCAACTAAGGCTACGTTGACGTCTCGTGTGGTTCCAGCTCCAAAATCCACCCTAGCAGTGTCGCCGTGGATTTCAACCACCTTAGCTGGAATCGCGAGACACATACACCATCACAGAATAGAAACCATGGAAACCCAAACATAAAGGCATATCGCAAAGCGCACACGTGCCACAGAATGAAAAACCTAAGGCTGAGATTCCTCGGATATTGAGAGGAGAAAGACAGGAACTGGAGACGCTGATTAACGAAGAGGCTCTACTCTTCGCCAAGTATCTAAGGAACGAAAGACCGACTTGGCACCCTAGGATTGTTAGCGCGCGCGCTCAACTAGAGTTCTTGGAATGAGTCATAACATCGAGAAGATTTTGCAATTCTGAGTCGAGAAGTCTGTAAATTGTCTGTTGTTTGTTGGGCAATTCTTCAAGGCTGAACGCCTTGAAGACAGCGTCGTCCATGGCTCTTTGAGCAGAGTTTGAGGAGCGAAAACGATCCTGAAGTGCGGCACCTTCTTTCTGGGAAAACATTTCAAAGGTCGAAATTAATTCCTTGGTTTGAGAGCTATTGATGAGTTCGGGCTTTGGAACGTACATGTAATTCCATACACATTCTTTGTCTAGACGAGACCAAGCCCCCCTTATTTCAGGTCTCAAGGCAAAAATCTGCAGTATCCCTGGCGTGGTGTTTATGAAAAGAGCCAAGATTTTTCCATACTCTTCTTTTATTCCTACCGTTTTCAAGACATAATCGTTCGTAGAAAGCAAAGGTTTCTTGGAGTAATAACAGAACCAGAAAAGGTTAGGGGAAGGAATCTGAGGTTTCATTAACAAAACACAGTTGCCAGAGAGGTCGTCGTATGCTTCTTTTATGTCCTTTGCCGCGTAGAGAGTTGCATCCTCATTCCAGACTAGCAACTTTCTGATCTCGGAAGGTATAGAACTGGGTTCTTTTATGATGAACTCACTTTTTTCCGTAATGTCAATGAACTTCACAGAACTGTAGGTCCTAAGAGAAGGCAGCAATTCATCGCGGGGAACTGAGAAGTCTAGCTTAGACTTCCTTACAGAGAAGCGTACTTTCTGTTCTAGCTCTTTGTCTACGCGGAATAGCCACTTACCCCCAGCCTTGTATTTTGTGGCGAATAGATTCCTAGCAATTTCAGGAATCTTGGACCTGATATTCTTGGGCGCAAGGTTGTATTGTTTGTATTGTCCTGGGCGGTATATCCGCACCCTGACTTTGCCCGCTTTTTCAAGTTCACCCAGTGTGATGAATAGTCCTGATGATTCCAAGCGCTCTTGCATCCTTAGCCAAATCTCCCGCAGCTCTGGCTGGATGAAAGCTACCAATGGATGGAGGTTATGTATGAATTTCTTCACAAACCCATGAGGATGGTCATAAGCATAGAAACTGCTTGTCTCCATCTTTGTCAAGTCCGAATCCTTCAGATTGTTTGCGAGTTCTACAATGTCGTTTGAGGAAAGCTCGTTAACAGATTTCTTGACCAGAATGGTTGTCACCTTGGTCTCAGCCTTGGGCTTTGTCTTCTGAATGAATATCAGATAGTCTCTGAACTTGGAGCTCTCCGAGAAAGCTACTTCAACTTTGCTTTTTACAATAGCTCTCAGTGAATAGGAATCGTCTCTGAAGAATGAGTCTCGTACGCGTGCAGCGCCCTTTCCTCTAAGGAAGTCATCAGGAAGAACTGCAGCAATCGTGCCATTCTCCTTCAATTTTGGCATTGCTGCAAGTAAGAAATACCCCCAATAGTTCATGCTGCTAAAACCAAACGTTTTCTCTAGTCTTGTCCTTTCGTCTTCTGGAAGTCGACGCCAGAATGTGAATGGAGGATTCATTATGACTGAATCCAAGTAGCCATCTGGAACAATCTGGTGACTCTCGTCCTTTCTGGTTAGTTCATCTAATGAATTAGCTGGAAATATGTTTATTTTGTCCACGGTCACATTGCCCATTTGAAGAAGCAAGTTAGTAGCTGCCATGTGCGCCGCAAACAACATCGCATCAATCCCATAAATCTGTTCTCTCAGAAATTGAATGTGCATGTCTGGTGTTGCTTGCCCTTTTGTTGCGAGTTCAAACAATGCCTTCTTTCTCTTGTATGCTGAAACTAACAGCGTACCACTACCACATGCAGGGTCTAGAACGGTGGCGTTCCATCTAGTGAGGGCAATAGTGGCGAGAAGCTCGGCGGCAATAGGATTAGTGTAGAACGCTCCCATTCTCTTCCTTGTCGTAGGCGGTATGGTATCATGATACAACCTTCCGAGAAGGTCAACATCGACATTTTCTGGTTCTAATCTTCTTATTGTAAATATCAGCCTGGCGATTGCCTGATTGACTCTAAGGTCTCGAGCTCTTATCAGGACATCAATGGAATTGCTTGCGAAGATGGGGCTGTAATATTTCCCAGCTTGGTCAAAGCAATGCTTGACTTCAAGTGGTAGCTCCTGATTCGTCTCAAGCGGGTGAGGATCTGGTAATTCGGGAAGACCCTGAGGCGAAATCTTCTGCACAATCTTATAGAAAAGTAATTGGTTGACCAAAACGTAAGCCACAATATCCCACAGGAGGGCTCGAGCTTCTTTGTTTAATTTCTTCTTGCCGACCACATCTGCCAACATGGCTTCATATAGGTCGAAACGCCCCACAGCCACTTCTGCTAACGATTCTTCGAGTCCATGATGAATTCGTAGGCTTTCGGCTATGTTTTGGATCGAATCTCGGGCAACCTCCACGATTGCGTCGTACGCTACAAAAGGTTTTTGCCGCTGTTTGTAGATGCTCTCTGATTCAATTATTCTGTTCGCAATATCGGCGAATGAAAGGTTGTCTAGGCGACCTCTGAAACCTCGTGTCACCACAATAGCTCTGACAGGTGATTCCAAAGCGGTCTTTTTGATTACGTTCGACCTTGCTGGAAGTTCCCTAATTCGGGAAGGATATGCTATTACAACAAAATTGGGAGTATCAAATTTCTCAGTATACTTGGCAACTTGAAGCACTGCATCGAGAAGCGCGACATAGCTATCAGTTGCTTTGATTTCGAAGACTACTTTCGTTCCATCAATCGTAGCAAGAATGTCTGTCTCTCCGTTGACTCTTACGGACGAGACCGCTCCCACATTCGAGAAACTTGAAAGGCATTCTGTCAGATACGGGTAAAGTGATATCTCACTTATTCTAGGTGTAATTGAGGAATCATCAACCCATTTCGTGAGGTCGGAGGACATCTTGATTCATTTGGTATTCACTATGCTATGGATTAAATCATTTGTGATTGACGCTATTCGCGCGCGCGGCTACCATATAATCGGTCATGCTGCAGCTATCGCCTGCCCAAAGGAAACACCGCCATCTCCCGCAGACACAGACTTGTGCACAGCAAAGCGCAGTTTGTTTTCCTCAACAAAACGCCTCATCGCATAAGTAATATGTTCATTGTAGGCTACGCCTCCAGAAAAGCCCACAACACCAACGCCTAAGCGTTTAGCTTCGTCAACAGCAACTTGCGCCAACCCCTCAGCCAAATACCGCTGAGCAGAAAAAGCCAAGTTACCCACAGCATCGGCTTTTCTCCTCTCGAAGATTCGATGCACCAAAGCAGTCGTATCAACCACATGTGCCTTTACTGTAGGCTGAAGCTTCAAAACGTCCTTCCCGTTTGCTGCAGCAGCCTCTAGTCTCATCGCAGGTTCACCCTCATACGTGCGTTCGTAACAAATGCCCAAAACTACTGAAACCGCGTCCAAGATCCGACCGCAACTCGAAGTCAAAGAAACCGAACCCTTCTTCAACTGCTGAAGTATCACATCAACCTCCTGCTCTCCATGAGGCAAATGACCACTATTCGACCTCAGCCATTCCTCAATGCTTGTTGCCTTGCTCAGTATTCCCGCACCCATTCTCAAAGGATAACGTGTAGCCAAATCTCCGCCCACCATAGGCTGAGGCTCCAAATGCCCCACACGCCGAAACTCACCCTGATTATTGCAGTAGAGGACTTCGCCACCCCAAGCCTCACCGTCTAATCCATAGCCATAACCGTCACAGACAATGGCAACAATCTCATCTAAACCGTGCTCAGCCATCAACGCCGCGCCATGAGCGTGATGATGCTGCACCTGAACCAGCGGGACACCCAACTCATCGCTCCAATCCTTAGCCAACGCTGTAGTCGTAAACTTGGGATGAAGATCACAAGCTATGACATCAGGCTTACAGTTAGTCAAACGCAAAAGATGCTCACTGGCGCTCTTCAAGAACCTCAACGTCTCCAAGTTCTCAACATCGCCAACATGCTGAGAAACGAAAGCCTTGTCTCCAAGCAGAACACAAGACGTTGAGTTAAGTTCGCCACCCAAAGCCAACACACATTTGCCAGCCGCTTTCTTCAGCCGAACAGGCTCAGGCGCAAAACCCCGAGACCTACGAATAAAACTCACATCTTTCCCATGAACCCTGACAACCGAATCATCACACCTTTGAGCAACAAGCCGATCATGAAACAGAAAATAGTCAACCACACTTCCGAGCTTCTGAACAGCCTCATCATTTTCCGTGACTATTGGCTCGTTCGGCGGATTCGCACTAGTCATCACGAAAGCGGGCTCACGCACACAGTCAAACAGCATCTGGTGCAAGCCCGTGTAAGGCAACATCACACCAACATTGTGCAAGCCCGGCGCAATCAAATCCGACAAATAATAGCCAGAACTCTTCTTCAACAAAACAATAGGCTTGACATACGAAGTGAGCAGTTCAGCTTCCTTTCGGCTAACTTCAGCGAAGCGCTTAATCGTTTCAAGATCACGCGCCATTATCGCAAAAGGCTTCTGAGAACGATGCTTCACCGCCCGGAGACGAACAATAGGCTCGTCTTTTGTGGTCGCCGTTGCCACGTGAAATCCGCCATAGCCCTTAATGGCTAATACGTTGCCCTCCTCGAGCAGTCTGCCCGCTTCACGAATCGGATCCTTACTACTGACGACTCTCCCTTCCCTGTCAGCTAGAGAGGCTTTAGGACCACATGCCGGACAAGCAACAGTCTGAGCGTGAAACCTACGATTAGACGGATCCACGTATTCTCTCTGACAGAAACGGCACATTCGAAACTGCTTCATCGTGGTGTTAGGGCGATCGTAGGGCAAATCCTCAATAATCGTGTAACGAGGACCACAATCAGTGCACGTAATGAAAAAATAATCATGCCGCTTATCCTTTGAGTCACGCAGTTCCCGCAAGCACGCCTCGCAAATAGAAACGTCTGGGGGAATAACCGAACCAGAGAACGCCGCCTCACCAGAGCTTTTCAGAATCGAGAACCTGTCAAACTCATTCTTTCCCTCTGAGAGTTTCGTTTTGATGTCATGAACGCGGGCTAATGGAGGCTTCTTGCGTCTTAGGTCTCTCAGAAACGCCTTAACGTTCCCTTCCTTCCCCTCAACGATGATTTCTACGAATGCGTCGCCTCTGTTTCTCACGTAGCCAGTTAGCCTATTCTCCAGAGCCGTACGGTAAACGAAAGGTCTGAAACCAACACCTTGAACAATGCCGCTAACCTTGATCTCAGCACGCAACAGCCACAGCTCCGAAAGTAATGTTCATCACATCGCTTTGAGAAAGAAAGTATCATCAGTAGCTTACAATATACATTTTGGGTTTCTCAAACCCGCTAAAAGCACCAGAAATTTGCACGTGTCAACAATTCTGTTTCACTTGCCCAGCAGTTACAGCGCGCAAAAATCTCTCTAGCACTTTCCCAAGTCCAAAGGCAATCTTAAGCGACGGAATCTCTAGAGAAGAGAAAAAGCGCAATTCTGATCCTTCTCCGAGTATCAGGTGTCGCTTGCGCTCCTCGGAAATGCTACCATAGAAAATATGGCGTGCAACGCTCCCATCAGACGTTTCTTCGGTCACTGTTTCAAATGGACAAAATCCCTGCAGGTCTAGTCCAAGTTCCTCTTTTACCTCTCTGATGAGGGCCTGTCCCGGGCTTTCGCCTCTTTCAACCATTCCTCCAGGAAGCGTCCAGTGATTCGGAAAGTATGCGAAGCTTGGACCTCTGAGCTGCAACAGCATTCTAAATTCCCGATCTACCAGAATCAACCCAACGAATTGCCTGCGCTCCAAAGGATTTCACGCACACGAAAGGGAGACCTAGGTCACTCGTTTAGAATGATTCGAGCGACCACGTTCTTCTGAATCTCAGTTGTTCCCTCATAAATCATCGAGACTCGAATATCCCGATAATAACGCTCAATATCATAGTCAGCTAGATAGCCGTAGCCGCCGAAAATCTGCATCGCTTCGCTTATTACTCTGACAGCGTTCGTCGTAGCCAAAGTCTTAGCCATACAAGCTAGTTTAGGAATGATCTGACCCTTATCAACGTACCACGCCGCCTTGTACGTCAAAAGCCTCGCAGACTCAATATCCGTAGCCATATCAGCCAACTTATGCTGAATCCCCTGAAAATCAGCCAACCGCTGCCCAAACTGCTGCCTCTGCTTCGCATACTTCACCGCGCGCTCGAACGCGCCTTGAGCCATACCCACAGACTGCGCAGCAACATTAATCCTGCCGACGTCAATGAACTCCATGAAATGATAAAAGCCCCGGTTCTCCTCGCCCAAAAGCGCCTTCCGCGGCACATGCATGTCGCTGAACGAATATTCTCCTAACAACGACGCGCGGATACCCATCTTTCCAGCAAGCTCGTTGCAGTCAAGCCCGGGCGTTCCCTTCTTGACTATGAATAGGCTTTGACCCTTATGCCTCGCCGCAGGATTCGTCTGAACCAACACAACCGCGTAGTCAGCAATGGGAGCGTTCGTTATCATAGTCTTCGAGCCGTTAATCACGTACTCTTCGCCCTGCAACGTAGCAACAGTATCCAAGCACGTGATGTCGCTTCCATGCGCGGGCTCGGTGAAAGCACCAGAAGACAAGCATTCTCCCTGCGCCGTTTTGGGCAAAAACTCCATCTTTTGCTCTTCAGATCCATACTCTAAGATCATGTCACTGCCAAACAAGCCCGTGAACATGGCAGAGCCAAGAGTTGAATCACACCGGCAAAACTCTTCCTCAACCAGCACGTTTTCCACAAGCCCTAAACCTTGACCACCATACTTCTCGTCATAGTAGCAGCCGATGAAACCCAGCTTAGCCGCTTTCTTATACAAGTCTTTGGGAAACTGATGCTTCTGATCAAACTCTCTGGCCACCTCAGGCTTAAACTCGCCTTCGGCAAACTCCTTAGCCGCATTCTTGATGAATTTCTGCTCTTCATTCAATTCGTAATCCGTTTTTGCCACCTCATTTCCTAATTCTTCAAACTCACCTTGCTTTCTGCCCTTTCAACTCTTGAACCTTGTTCTTTAAAGGTCCGACCAATTTGAAAAGGTCTTCCACGACGCCGTAGTCAGCCACGCCGAAGATCGGAGCCTTCGCATCCTTATTCACCGCAATGATCAAATCTGAGCTTTTCATCCCTAGCACGTGCTGGAAAGCGCCGCTTATGCCCAGAGCCAAATAGAACTTCGGCTTCACAGTTTTCCCAGAAGAACCCACTTGACGGTCATTCGATAGCCATCCCTTGTCCACGATTGGACGTGAGCAAGCTAAGACGCCTCCGAGCGCTTTTGCCAACTCCTCAACCGGCGGAATGTTAGCCACATCTTTGATCCCACGCCCAACTCCAACCAAAACGTCAGCAGCAGAAATGTCAACGCCGCCGGGCGGAGGCAAAACATACTGGACGAAGCGTTTGCTGGTAATTTCCTCGGAAAGAGGAGACGGCACCTCAACTATCTGTCCATTCACCGCTGCATCGCTTTTAGCTTGGAAAGCTGCCTGACGAACAGTCACAATGTATCTTTCGGCTTTACGAAGTGTCGCTGTAACGTTCACCTTGCCACCGTACATTTGACGAGTAACAGTCAGGATTTCATTCTCAAATCCAATGTCTATGCAGTCTGTTGCCAAGGGCACATCCAAGGAAACAGCAAGGCTTGGCGCCAAATCTACGCCGTAAGACGTGTGCCCCATCAAAGTCAGCAACGGCTTGCGCTCCTTAATGAGAGAAGACAACACTGTTTGATAGGCATCTGAGTTGAAGTTCTCCAGCTTGGCGTCTTCAACCAGTAGAACATTATTTGCATGCGCTGAAAGAGCCGCCGCATGATTCTTGACGTCTTTCCCTAAGAGCACTGCAGTCAACTGGGCATTTGATTTCTGCGCAAGTTCTTTGCCCTTAGTCAACATTTCAAACGTTACGTCTCTGATCTGCCCCTGCCTATGCTCAACCAAGACAAAAATCTCTGCCATCTTACAGCAACCCCTTTGCTTTGAGAACCTCGCCAATCCTAGAAGCCACTTCCTCTGGACTTCCCTTCAAGAACTCAGCCTGCTTCTCCACAGGAGGCACATACATTTTCTGCGTCTTAACCCAAGAACCAGCTTCGCCAACCTCACTTTCACTTAATCCAATTCCTGACAAGCCGATGACCTTGATTTCCTTCTGCATAGCCTTCCGCGTGCCCATAATAGACACATAACGAGGCTCATTAATCCCAGTTTGAACTGCTAGCACGGCAGGCAACTTGACTTCTAAAACCTCCTCTAAGCCGCCTTCCAGTTCACGGTTTACCCTAACAATTTCGCCGCTCGGTTCGACTTTCTTAACCATTGTAGCGTGTGGAATGCCAAGCAGCTCTGCAAGAATTGTGCCCACGACAGCTGAGCCATCGTCTCCAGCTTGCGCTCCAGTCAAAACCAAATTGAAAGGTATGTCCTTGATCACTTTGGAAAGAATCTTAGCAGTCGCGTAGCCGTCAGAACCTTCAAACTTCGGATCAGTAAGCCTAATCGCCTTGTCTGCTCCTCGGGCGAGACACTTTCTTAACGTGTTGTCTGCTTCCTCTGAGCCTAATGTTATGGCTGTAACCGTGCCTCCAAGCTTCTCCTTCAAGCGCACGGCTTCTTCAAGAGCGTAGTCGTCCCATTCATTAATGTCGAAGACCAAGCCGCTCTTTTCTACAGCTTTGCCCGTGCCGTCGATCTTGATGTCTGCTTCCGCGGTTTCCGGAACGTGCTTTACACAAACGATTATGTCCATAATGGTTTGCCCCTCTTTCAAATGCCTAATTTCGCTTTAACCTTATCGCGTTTCTCTATGCTTAGTGACCCAAATTTCTTAATTCTTTCTGTAAACATGCCGAAAAGCTCTGCAGCCTTCTTGTAAACCGGCAAGGGAACGTAACTGTAGCGCACCCTCATGTTCTCAATTCCAAACTCAGCAAAAGCGCGCCCTAGGTCAATCATCCGTTTCTTCGTAAACTTCTCATCAATGTCCTGCTGCCCCTCAATCACCAAGACGCCGTCTGCTCCAAACGCGAAAGCATAGAGCACATGCTTCAAACCAATGATCGCCGTCGAAGGAACCGAGATTATCCGCACGCTTTCAGGATAGTTGACTCTGTCAAGTCCCAAGAAGTCCATGCCGGTGTATCCAACGTTTTTGTCAACAAAAGCCACAATTCGAAGCTCATCAGCCGCTTTGTCCATAAGCAAGCCTTTCAGGTTGGCGATGATCTGCCTATTCGTCGAATTCTTGAAGTCAATAGCCTCTCTGGGACAAACAGGAATACACGCGCCACAACCCATGCAAATAAACGGGTTAATCACGGCTTTCTGCTCCTCCATCGCTATGGCGTTAACAGGACAAACTGGAACACACTGAGTGCAACCGTCACACAAGTCAGCGATCACAAACGCTTTCTCAGGACTTGTAGTAATGTACTCTCCCTTCAGGAAAAGAGAAGCCTTGGCTGCAGCGCCCAGCGCATCTGAAACCGTATCTCTAACATCCTTAGGGCTTATGGCACAGCCGCACGCGAAGACACCTGTCACAAGCGAATCCACTGGATCCAGCTTCGGATGCTTCTCCTGTACAAAACCCTCTTCGCCCAGCGGAAGCTTCATTCTCTCAGCAAGCTCCTTGAGTCCAGAAGGCGGAACCATCGGCGTAGCCAAAGCGACTAGATCGAACTCCTCCTCCTTGACCTCGTCCATCAACGTGTCTTCAGCAAGCAACACGAGTTTGCCATTGCTGCTCTTCCAGATCTCTGACACCTTGCCCCGAACGAACACGACTCCAGCTTCTTGATCTCGCCAATAAAGCTCCTCATAACCCTTACCAGTTGCGCGTATGTCCGTGTAGTAGATGGTGACATCGATGCCAAGCATTTTCTTAAGCACAAAAGCCTGCTTCAACGAGTACATACAGCATATGCGGCTACACCAAGGAATGAAATTCTTGTCGCGGGAACCCGCACAAAGAATAATCGCCACTTTCTGGGCGTCGCTGCCATCAGCCTTTTTCACAGCTCCCTGCGTGGGTCCAGACGCGGAGATCAGCCGCTCCAAATCCATCATGGTAATAACGTCTTTGTAAAGACCATAACCTAAATTCTTGAGATTGTTAGCGTCATAAAGCTCATAGCCCGTAGCCATAATCAAAGCGCCCACATTGAGCTCAATTATTCGTCCCTTGTCCTCGAGGTTTATGGCCTTAGCCGGGCACATCTGCTCGCACTTACCACACTTCGTACAAGCGTCAAAGTCTATCGTGTAGGCAGAGGGCACGGCTTGCGGAAACTCAATGTAAGCAGCCTTCCTCTGAGCCAATCCTTCATTATACTCGTCTGGAACCGTGACCGGGCAGACTTTGGCACAGACGCCGCAGCTTCGGCACTTCTCGGTGTCAACGCCCCGCGGCTTCATGAAAACCTTGACCGTGTAATTGCCTGGGCGTCCGGTGACTTCCTGAACTTCAGCATAAGTGAGTAAGTTCACGTTTGGGTTTCTGCCCACCTCAGCCATCCTAGGTGTAAGAATGCACTGAGCACAGTCTAAGGTTGGAAAGACTTTGGTCAGTTTTGCCATGTTGCCGCCTATACTCGGCTTTCTTTCCACAATGCGAGTCTTGTAACCTAGATAGCCTAGTTCTAGGGCTGCGGTGATACCGGCTATGCCGCCACCGACGATGAGAATTTCCCTTGAGCTCTTTTCGCTGATGCTGTCTAATGGTTCCAGCTCTTTGCTTCGCTCGTAGCCGCCCTTAATCAGGCTTATAGCCTTCTTTGTGGCTTCAGCAGACGCTTTTGGACCATGAACCCACGAGTCCTGTTCCCGGATGTTCACAAACTCAAGCATGTACGGGTTTAACCCAGCACGCTCCAAAACGCTTTGAAAAGTAGGAAGATGCATCCTAGGAGTGCAACTGGCGACTACAACTCGGTCAAGATTCTTCTTCTTAATGTCATCGATGATTATCTCTTGAGCCGGCCTGGAACAAAGATATTTGTTATATTTGGCTACGAGAACCCTGTCCCAGTTTTTAACCGTCTCAATAACGGCTTTAACATCGACCACGTCGCCTATGTTGCCGCCGCACTCGCAGACGAAAATCCCGATTTTCGGCGTCTTTTGCTCATCCTGAGCCAATCTTTTCAGGCTTCCACTATGCTAGGTTGGAGAGTCATAAACACGGGAAAACGCTTAAAAAAGGCTTTTGCTTCATTCATATCTCTCAACAACGAGACATGAACAATGAATGCCCAAGAACTGACTCAGAAACACAAACTCCTCGAATGTATTCAGTGTGGAATGTGCACCGGCGGATGCCCAGTTGCCCGAAAAGCCAACCTGAACATCAGAAGATACATGCGCGAAGTGGCTGCAGGCGGCAAGGTGACGATACACCCAGCAAACGAGCTGTGGAGCTGCACAACCTGCGCCACTTGTGGACTTCGCTGTCCAAAAGACATAGTCCCATACGACTTTCTAATTGACATACGAAGTCAAGTTATAGAGGAAGGCCAAATAGCCACAACGCTTCGCGACGCCTTAGAAAGCGTGTTCAAGAACGGCAACCCATGGGGGAGAATAAGAGGCAAAAGGTCAGAGTGGGCACAAGGCCTAAACCTTAAACCTGCGTCACAAGGCGTCGAATACCTGTATTTTGTCGGCTGCACACCAGCTTACGACACACGCGTTCAAGAAGTAGCCAAGAACTTGGTGAGCTGCTTCCAAAAAGCCGGACTAGACTTTGGAACCCTAGGAGACGAAGAAAACTGTTGCGGAAACGAAGTCTACGGCATGGGTGAAAAAGGCCTATTCGAATACGTAGTTGAAGAAAACGTGAAACTCTTCAACAAGTACAATGTGAAACGAATTGTCACAAGCTGCCCTCACTCATACCACTCATTCAAGAATCGATACGGACAAACCAGCTTCGAAGTTCTACATCACACGCAGTTGCTCGTTGACTTGGTGAGCAAGGGCAAGATTCCATTCTCAAAAGAGGTTAACAAGACAGTCACCTACCACGACCCTTGCTTCCTAGGCAAACAGAACGGCGTTTATGATGAGCCTAGGAAAATCATAGAGAGCATCCCAGGCGTGAAATTCGTGGAATTCGACCGCTCCCGGGAACGAAGCCTCTGCTGCGAAGGCGGAGGAGGAAGAATGTGGGTTGACATCCCAGGCGAACGCCTATCGGAAATCCGCATCAAAAACGCAGCAGAGCTAGGAGCCGAAATAGTGGCAACCGCTTGTCCCTTCTGTCTCTTAACCTTCGAAGACGCAGTGAAGACAACCGGCTTTGAAGGAAAGATTCAGATCATGGACATAGCCGAACTGCTGTCTCAAGCAATATAGTGCCACAAGCCTTGGAAAACTATAAACCCTCGTTAATCATTCTACGTAATTCTCACTCCGTAAAGGACCGATCCAAATGGACAAACTGACTCATGACATAGTAATCGTCGGAGCTGGCTTAGCCGGATTGAGAGCCGCCATCGCCGCGGCTGAAATAAGCAACAAACTCGACATAGCCGTGATCTCCAAACTTCACCCAATAAGATCACATTCAGTCTGCGCCCAAGGCGGAACAGGCGCGGTGATGCAAGAAAAAGATTCGCTTGACTTGCACGCTTTTGACACAGTTAAAGGATCAGACTACCTAGCAGACCAAGACGCCGTCGAGTTTTTTGTGAAGCAAGCCCCAAGAGAAATCGTCTTGACAGATCATTGGGGTCTGCCGTGGAGCCGTACAGCTGAAGGAAAAATAGATCAGCGGCCTTTTGGCGGTCACAGTTTCCCGAGAGCTTGTTTTGCCGCTGACATGACGGGCTTTCATGAAATGCACACTCTTTATGGAAAGGCCACTTCATACGGCAACGTGAAATTCTACGACGAATGGTTCGCAACTTCCCTCATAGCTGAGAACAACACTGCAACAGGCTTGACAGCGATCGAATTGAAGACGGGCAAAATGCATGCTTTCCAGGCCAAGTCAATCGTCATGGCTACAGGAGGACACGAGCGCATGTACGAATTCACGACGTTCTCCCACACCACTACGGGCGACGGAATGGCAATTGCCTATCGAGCCGGCGCCCCGCTGATGGACATGGAATTCGTACAATTCCACCCAACAGGACTTGTCCCATCAGGAGTATTGATAACCGAAGGCGCTCGTGGCGAAGGAGGATACTTGATCAACGCAAAAGGCGAACGCTTCATGAAACAGTACGCTCCAGAAAAAATGGAGCTAGCACCACGCGACGTAATATCCAGAGCAGAGCAAACCGAAATCCTTGAAGGAAGAGGACTAGAGGGACCATACGGCGCCTATATCGCTTTGGACCTTACTCACTTAGGCGAGGAAAAAATAAACGAAAGACTGCCACTCATACGTGAAGTTGCTATAAAGCTCGGCGGAGTAGACCCAGTCAAAGAATGTATCCCAATCAGGCCAGCAGCCCACTATTCAATGGGCGGCATCCGCACAAACGTAAAAACTGAAACGCAGATTTCGGGACTCTACGCAGCAGGCGAATGCTCTTGCATCAGCGTACACGGCGCAAACCGACTTGGCACGAATTCAACTGCTGATTGCTTGGTTTTTGGTGCAGTTGCTGGCGAAGAAGCGGCTAAACACGCCCTATCAAGTGGGCTTCATGAAATTCCGAATGAAAAGACTTCTGCTGAAGAGAAGAGAGTCTTTGACGAAATCCTAGGAAGAGAAGCCAACGAAAGAGCACCAGCGATTAGAGATGACCTGAGACGTCTCATGAACACTAAAGTCTGGATATTCAGAAGCGGCGACGAACTCAGCAGCGCCTTGAAAGAGATAAGAGAACTCAAACAGCGATTCAAGAACATGAAAGTTGAAGACAAAGGCAAACCATTCAACATGGAAATCGCCTCCGCACTACAACTTGACTACATGCTAGACCTAGCCGAAGTCACCACAGCCGGCGCACTTGCCAGAACAGAGTCCAGAGGCGCTCACTCAAGACGCGACTACCCCAAACGCGATGACCAAAACTGGCTGAAACACACTCTCGCTTACTGCACTAAAGAAGGTCCAAGACTTGAGTACGCCCCTGTTACGATTACAAGGTGGCCACCAGCCGCACGAACCTATTAGAAGGTGGAAATCACATGAGCACACAAATCGAGAAAATAGTTGAATTCAAAATACAACGCTTTGATCCTGACAACAAGAGACACTACGTTTCCGCGTACAAAGTGCCCATTCATAAAGGAACAACCGTGCTTGATGGCTTGCAATACATTAAGGACAGCCTTGACGCAACCCTCACTTTCAGACATTCGTGCAGAATGGGCATTTGCGGAAGTTGCGGAATCAACATTAACGGAAAACCTATGCTCGCCTGCTACACTCAGGTGCTCGACCTCGGACTTGACTCGCTTGTGTTAGAGCCTCTCTCCAACATGCCGGTCATAAAGGACCTCGTAGTTGACATCCAACCATTCTTCGACAACTTCAAAAAAATCAACACAAATCTGATCAAACCCGAAGAGGAGCTGAAGCAGCCAACCGAGTTTGTGCAGACTCCGCAGGATCTTAAGAAGTACTGGGGTCTATCACTGTGCACAAAATGCTCAATCTGCTACTCAGCTTGCCCAGCAGCAATAGACTCGAAATTCCTCGGACCCTCAAGTCTAACGACCAACTATCGTTTCATAACTGATTCAAGAGACGCCGGGTTAGATGAACGACTGAAGCCGATGAGCGACAACGTTTGGCTCTGCACTTCATGCAACTCCTGCACAATGTTCTGCCCAAAACTGGTAGACTGCTCTAACGCCATAGTGAATGACCGCGGTCTCATGGTAGAGTCGGGAGGTATTCCCAGAACCGTGAAGGACGTTCTTGAAAGCACATTCAAATACCACAATCCGATGGGAATGCACCCAAGCAAGAGAATGGAATGGAGCAAAGACCTGAACATCAAAACCATCCCACCCACAGCAAAGGCTGACATCCTATACTTTGTATGCTGCTTAGCCGCTTACGATGCCAGAAACCAAAACATCGCCAAATCCATGGCGTCAATATTCGAGACTTTAGGCTCTGACTATGCAACCTTAGGCACTGAAGAATGGTGCTGCGGAGACCACATACTCAGACTGGGCGAGAAAGGACTGTTCGAAACCCTTGCCGAACACAACGCATCTGCATTAGGAAAATTCGAAGCCAACAGAATCGTGACATTGTCGCCACACTGCTACAACACCTTCAAGAACGACAAGCCCTACAGCGACGTCAAACTCAACGTTCAGCACTACACAGAGTTCATCGCTGAAAAGCTTAGCAAGGGAGAACTGAAACTCTCAAAGACAGTTCCGAAAAGAGTCACATATCACGATCCCTGCTTCCTCGGCAAACGCAACCAAATATACGACGCGCCAAGACACATACTGCAATCAGTGAAAGGCTTAGAACTCGTTGAAATGAAGAGAACCAGAGAGAGCAGTTTCTGCTGCGGAGGCGGAGCAGGAAGAACATGGACAGAAGATGCTACTCCTGAAAAGAGGCCAAGCGTGGACAGAGTCAAAGAGGCACTCAATCTTGGCGTTGAAGTCATAGCCACGGCGTGCCCCTTCTGCGTAACCACGTTAGAAGACGCCATCAAAGTACTAGACGTCGAAAACAAAATAGTTGTCCGAGATATCTTGGAGCTCTTGAAGGAAGCAATCTAGCACCCTCCCAAGCCAAAGAACTTCATATTCAGTTTCCCGTTTTCCTGCTTTACAGTGAATTTTATTAGGAAAACAATCAATATGAATAACTGCGGGGCATATTCGCTCGTGAGAGAGTGAAGACATGGCAAAAGTCAGTTGCCGAGAATGCTACTTCATAAAGGCATCAGGTCCCAGCCTTGACTATCTGATTGAGAAAGCAAAAAGGGCAGTTGAAGAAATCGGCGTACCACCGAAATACCACATCAACCTCTACAAGAATGTTTACGCTTGCTGCGGCGTCTCAGGAACCGGCCTTATCCTAGAAGTCACCGGACCATCCGAAAAGAAGATCAAAAGTATCGACCTGAAAGCTGTTGCTAAAATCTTGGAACTCTGCGAAAAGGAAAAAATCGAGCACCATCACTTCGAACCATTAGAAATCGGATAAGAAAGAAAAACTCAACAGGGCTTACTTTACTTGCTTGGCCACTATCATGCTTGATGTTTCATTTATGCCCTTGATTCGACGTATCTTTTCGAAGATGAACCTGTCCATGTCTTCGATAGTCTTGAAGTTTACTTTAATGACGAGGTCATAAGAGCCATAGGTGGCGTCGGCTTCTTTCACTTGCTCCAGCTTCTTGATTTCCGCGATTACTTGATCGTCCATTCCCACTTGCATTTTCATCATGATATACGCTGATACCAAACTGCATCACTCAAGACTATCTATGCGTCGAGGCTATGCTAATAAATTTTTGCAGAAACAGACTAAGTTATTCTTATATACCGGCTATCGTATGCTGATTAGTCTCGTGGCAGGGGAAGCGGCATGGCTGAGAAACCGAAGATATCACCTGAAAAAGCCAAAGAAATGCAGGAACGCTCCAGAGAACGAAGCCTAATATTGAACCAGATCAAAAATCAGGGTCCACAAACACTCGATGAATTGTCGAAAGTCACGGGCATCGACAAAGAAAAGCTGTTCAAACACATGATTGCCATGCGGCAGTTTGGGAAAGTTGCCATAGCAGGCGAAAGAGACAACCAACTTGTCTACGGCTTGCCCGAAGGATAGCGAAGCACAAAACCTAGCCGAAAGCACCTTGGAGCCGTTATTTGGTTATCCTCCAGATGCGGTCGTATATTCCAGAACGTTTTCCATGAATCTACTTGAGAAACCGAAATAAACAGTCGATCAGTCTTATTCATACTGCTGGCTGGGACCAACAACGTCTGAGCATACCGTTCCTGAATACGCCGAGAAGCGCGTTTTGATTCTAGGAGTCGGCAACGTTCTGTTCGGAGATGACGGTTTCGGTCCATCAGCCGTGGAGTACATGCTGAAAAACTGTGACATTCCCGAAGACGTCTATGTAATGGACGTGGGAATTGGCTCGGGAGACATACTTTTCAACGTAGCATTGAGCCAGACTAAACCGCAAAGAATAGTGATACTTGACGCAGTTGATCTTAAGAAGAAGCCCGGTGAAGTGTTTGAGCTGTCAATTGACGAGTTGCCTGCCAGCAAGCTTGCTGATTTCTCTATGCATTTCTTCCCATCGTCTAATCTCCTAAAGGAGTTGAGAGACCAGATGGGAATCAACATCATCATCGTGGCTTGTCAAGCTGAACGAATGCCTGACTCTGTCAGTATAGGACTGTCCGATTCAGTGAAGCAATCGCTACCTAAAGCTGCAGAACTTGCTCTGAAACTGGCAACCAAAGCTGACCCTAGAGAAAAAACTGATTAACGAATCACTCCAACCATTATGGGAAGTGAGCTAACTTGAGAAGAGCGCTGTCGACAATAGACTTTGAGGAGATGAAAGGCAAGACCTTTACAGAGATTCGCGTAACCGAGAAACTCTGTGAAGTCTGCGACAAACCGATCAGAGCCGAGGAGAAGATACTGAAAACAGTCCAAATCACCAATTACGACAGCTACTCAAACTTGCTCACTCGTCAAAGAGCCCACGACCGCGTGGAAGTTGACTTGGAAGAGAACAAAATATACTTGTACCACCACGACTATCCGGGCGACGTGCACCCAGACTGCATCGACAAACTGTAGAAAAAGAGATTATTCTGAGGCTTTGTAAAGGTATCCGCCATCTTTCTCACCAGCCTCAGAGATTGTCCCAATCTTTCTCAAAGCGATTATGTGTCGCAACACTTCCTTTGTGTTCAGCTTCGTAGCTTCTGACAATTCCTTAATCGTTCTTGGACCCTTCTCCTTTATTTCACCGATGATCATTTGACGGTCTATCTCGTCTTTCATGATTTTCGACGACACAGCCTTGTACTTCTGTTCGTCCACTTTGGGTCCGACTTGCGATATTCCAAGCACCCATCGAAGTCGCTCAGTCTTGAACGCTTCAATTGCTGCATCAGTCTTCTTAGCTAGTTTTTTCTTTTCACTCAAGCCGCCTATCACCCCCGCTCTTTGTCATGAACGTCTGATTGGTGTCGTTTTAGCCTCGCCCAATTTCCTGAGATACGCAGATGCCTTGAGAGCCGCGGCGTCAGCCTGCTTGACCGACTTGGCAATGTCCTTTGGCCCCTCAGCGGCTCCTGCCACAAACACTCCCTCAGTGCTAGTCTGGATCGAGTTGCTGTCGGAATCGACTGCTTCAAAGAAGCCGCCATCATCCAATTTGAGCCGAAGGGCATCGACAAAATCACTTGCGGAAGGCACAAGACCTGTTGACAAGACGACCATGTCCGCCTCATGCTCAATGGGTTTGCCAGACTCGCTCACAGTGCGTATCAGCAAGTTATGCGTAGGTTTCTCAACAACCTCTGTCAGTCTAGCTTTAGAGTATTTTATGCCATATTCAGTCCTAGCTTTTTTGTAATACTCCTCGAATCTTTCGTCGTTAACTAGTGGTTCAGCATAATAGATATTGATGTCGGCGTCCGGAATCAATTCTTTCAGTAACTCTGCCTGTTTTGTAGCGTACATGCAGCAGACTTCAGAGCAGTAGATCTTGCCAGATTTAGGATTTCCCGGGCTCACGCATTGGATAAACGCAATCCTCTTAGGTATTTTGCCATCAGATAGCCTTAGGACATGTCCTCCAGTGGGTCCGGAAAGGCTCAGCAGTCTCTCAAGTGTCAGACCGGTAACTACGTTGTCGTACCGACTGAAGTTGTACTCGTCGTGTTTTCTTGGATCAAACGGGTTGAAGCCTGAAGCGACGATTATTGCTCCAGCTTCAACTTCAATTGTCTCGGGGCGCTGCTGAAAATCGACAGCTTTGCTCATGCAAACGTTTTGGCACAATCCGCATTTCAAACAGTGTTCTCTATCTATAGTGTAAGCCTGAGGGACAGCATTTGGGAAGGGAACGTAGATGGCGTTTCTGACGCCGATTCGCTCATCGAAATCGTTGGCGATCTCAACTGGGCAGTGTTGAGCGCAGACGCCGCAGCCAGTACATTTGTTTTCGTCCACGAATCTGGGCTTCTTTAGAATCTTTACCTTGAAGATGTCTCCTTGGCGGCGTACGTCTTTGACTTCAGAATACGTGAGCAGCTTTATGTTAGGATGCTTTGAGACTTCAATCATTCTAGGAGTCCAAGTGTGCGAAGCACAATCAAGTTCGGGATAAGTCTTGCTCAGCTGTGCCACTCTGCCGCCTACGCTCGGGTTCTTTTCAACGAGATAAACTGTGAAACCTTGGTCGGCAAGCCTGATTGCCGCTTGGATTCCAGCTACTCCAGCGCCGACCACTAGCCCTACTGATTTCATCTAGACCGCGTCTTTCACTTGCTATGCTGTCTTCAGGGGATTTGGACCCATCTGCTTGATTCTCTGAGTTGTGTCTCTGATCAACGCTGCGAATTTCTCGCCTTCACCAGCGGAAATCCACTCTAATCGGAGTCTTTCTGGCTCGATCCCTAGCTGATTCATTGCTTCCTTTAGAAAGGCGAAACGTCTTTCCATCATGTAGTTTCCTTGAACATAGTGGCAGTCTCCTGGATGGCAGCCGGTGATTAGCACGCCGTCAGCGCCCCATCTGAAAGCCGAGAGAATAAACGTTGGGTCAATGCGTCCACTGCACATCACACGTATTATTCTCACGTTAGTCGGGTATTCGAATCGGCTTGTTCCAGCCAAATCCGCGCCTGCGTAACTACACCAGTTGCAGCAGAAAGCCAGAATGACCGGTTCAAATTGTCTCTGTTCAAGTTTAGCTTCTTCCATCTCATGATTCCTCCGTTAACGCTGCTTTCACCTGCGCAAGAATCTGGTCGTCTGAATAATGTTGCATCGTGATTGCTCTTCTTGGACACTCAGCTGCACAGGCGCCGCATCCTCGGCAAAGCGCTGCTATAGTGTGAGACGTGCCTTCCTCCACGTGATGCGCACCATAAACGCAGATTTCTTCACAGAGACCGCAACCGATGCACTGGTCTTCGTCCACAACAGAGGTCAATGCTTCAGTTGTCATCTGTTTGTTAGCCATGAGCGTGCCAGCTCTTGCAGCCGCTGCGTGCGCTGAAACTACAGATTCAGGAACATCTTTGGGTCCGGAAGCAGCTCCAGCCACGAATACGCCATCAATCTGTGTGTCCACTGGTCTGAGCTTAACATGAGCTTCCATCAAGAAGCCGTCGGAGCTTATGGGAACCTTGAGCATTCGTGCCAGAATCACTTCTTCTTTGCGTGGAATCATAGGCGTCGACAAGATAACCCAGTCGCATGGAAGCTTGATTTCTTGGCCTGAGAGAGCGTCATAAGCAGTGACTAAGAGCCTGCCATCAGGCGCTTGGGTTATCTCCGGCGGCACTTCTTCAATGTGCTTAATGAATTTGACTTGGCGCTCCCGTGCTCGGGAATAGAAGTCTTCATACTCCTTGTATATTCTGACGTCACCGTAGAGGATCATGACATCGGCTTTCGGAAACTTCTCCTTCACAAGCACGGCGTTTTTGATGGCGTTCATACAGCAGATCTTAGAGCAGTAGGGCCAGCCTTCCTCTTTCTTCGCTTTGAGAATCTTGCCCAACAGTCGTGCTGTGTCTGACTTTGGAAAGCCAGCAAGATCCATCGCGCGAATCTCGCCTTTTCTAGAGCCGACACACTGAATCATTACAACTCTTTCAGGAGGTTTGGTAACTTCGCCAGTTTTCAGCAGTTCATCAAGCTGCATCTGTGTCATGATGTTCGGGTAGACGCCATACTGGTACAGTCCTTTGGGAGGTGTGTAATTCGCTGCACCACACGCCACAAGAATGGTTCCGACCTCAATCTCTCGTTTTTCCTCGGCTCTAGCCAAGGTGACCTTGAAGCTGCCGACGTAGCCTTTAACGTCAGCAATCGTGGTTGAGAGCAAAGTTTCGATTTTGTCACTAGCATTGACGGATCTTATGGTAGGCTCGAGAATTTCGCTTGTATTCTGCATGGTGGGATACAGCTTATGCAAGTGAAGCAAGTTCCCGCCCAATTCAGGCTCCTTCTCGACCAAGTATACTTTGAAGCCCTGATTGGCTAGGCTTAGTGCAGCTGTCATACCTGTAATGCCGCCGCCTATGACCAGCGACGTATCCTTGATTTCAAGCGTTGGTTCCTCCTGAGGCTCAAGCCACGCAGCCCTAGCCACAGCCATTCTGACTATATCTTTTGCCTTTTCTGTTGCTCTTTGAGGCTGCTGCCTGTGAACCCAGCTGCAATGTTCGCGTATGTTGGCCATCTCGAAAAGATAATGGTTCAAGCCTGCTTCTCGGCAAGCTGACCGAAACAATGGTTCATGCGTTCTAGGAGTGCAAGACGCCACAACAACGCGGTTCAATCCTTGCTTCTTTATGTTCTCTCTTATCGATGCCAGTCCTGCTTCTGAACAAGTGTAGATGTTGGCCTCGGCGTAAGCCACTTTGGGCAATGTCTGAGCATACTTGACAACTTCTGGTATGTTTACTACTCCGCCGATGTTGACTCCGCAATGGCATAGGAAAACGCCGATTCTTGGCTCTTGTCCAGTCACTTCTTACGCGCTCCCTTCTAGAACTTCGGCTACTCGAGCTGCTGTTGCGCTCCCCTGCATTATCGAGTCTGGAATATCGCCTGTTTTGGGTCCGAGAGCGTAGCCGCAGACAAATATCCCTTGCACTGTTGTGTCCACGGGACTGGTTATGAGATCGGCAGCTTTGAAGAATCCGTATTGATCGACCTCGGCGCCCAACACTTTCGCCAGTTCATGAGAACCTTTGCTGGGTATGAGCGCAGGACACAGCACTACTAGATCAAGTTCAGCGTTCTCTATACGTCCAGCCACAGTGTCTTCATACCATATTCTCAGATTCTTCGAGGCTGGATCCTCCAAGATTTCGCCTGGACTGCTACGGACGAAGCGCACCCCATATTCGCTCTTAGCTCTGTTAACGAACTCTTGGAAGCCTCTGCCAAATGCTCTCATGTCAATGTAAAATATGCTAACCGTTGTGTTGGGTTCATGTTCCTTGATAAGGACGGCGTCTTTAACTGAGTACTTGCAGCAAATACTAGAGCAGTACGTCGTACCGAACCGGCGGTCGCGTGAACCAACACACTGGATGAACGCTATAGTTCTTGGTATCTTGCCATCAGAAGGTCGTATTAAATGCCCACCTGTTGGACCAGAAGCGCACAGGAGACGCTCCAGCTCCAATGATGTGATCACGTTTCTGTAACGCCCATATCCATAAGTCGGGATTTGCGAAGCGTCAAAGATGTCGAAGCCCGTGGCAACAATTATTGCGCCCACATTGTAGTCTTCCTCTTGCGGCTGTTGTTTCAAGTCCACGGCGCCTGCTTGGCACATCTTTATGCAGAGTCCGCATTCGATGCAGTTGTTTTTGTCAACTGTCATGGCTCTGGGCACGCCTTGGGGAAAGGGCATGTATATAGCCTTGCGTGTGCCCAACTGTTCATCAAATTCGTTTGGCACTTCAACGGGACAGTGTTCAGCGCATATGCCGCAGCCTGTGCATTTGGTGATGTCAACGTATCTTGGTTTTCGAAGAACCGTGACGACGAAGTCTCCTGTGGTGCCTTTTACGGCTTTGACTTCTGAATATGAGAGCATTTGCACATTGTGATGATGAGAACAGTCGATCATTTTTGGCGCTAGAATGCACATTGAACAGTCCATCGTTGGGAAAGTCTTGTCAAGCTGAGCCATTCTGCCGCCTATGCTAGGCGATCTTTCAACCAAGTATACCTTGTAGCCTCTATTTGCCAAATCCAAGGACGCCTGAATGCCTGCAATACCGCCGCCTACTACCATAACCGCTCTGTTAACCATTTCTTTTTCCTCCTACAATCTCCCCTTGAACAGGTCTGTTATCGGAATCCTATGCGACTTGATCTCCCAATCTTCAAGTTTCATGCCCATCCCCATTCGCAGAAGCTCAATGAAATGCACGACTGGCAAGTTGAATTCCTCGTTGAAATGGCGCTTCACTTCTAACTGACCTAGGTCAAGCTGCAAAAAGCAGAATGGGCACACAGTGGCTATTGCTTGAACTTCAGAGTCTTTGAGCGCTCTCAACTTCTCTCGCGATATGCTTCTCGACAAGTCATCGTTGATGTCACGCAATGGACCTCCACAGCACATTTCCTTGCGTTCGTATGGAACAGACTCAGCCCCGGTAGCTTGTATCAATTCGTCCAGCTCTTTGAAACCTCGCAACAATTCGAAGTGTATGCGCTTAGGCTTCGTCAAATGGCAACCAGGCTGCGCTCCAACCCTCAATCCGTTGATTGGTTCCTTGATTGCGTTCTTCACCTTATCGATGCCAACGTCGCCATAGAGCACGTCGACTAGGTTCTTGACTTCGACTTTTCCCTTGTATTCCTTGCCGACTTCCGAGAGAATCTGATTAGCCTTATCCTTGAGCTCAGGGTTCTTCTTCAGCAGATTGTTTACCATCAGCAATGATTCATAGCAATCATTGCACAACGTCATTATATCCAGACCCATTTCTTCGGCAATGCAAAGGTCTCGCGCAGCCAAGGCTAGCCAACTATTGTAGTCAACTGATTGAATACTGAAAGGTGCACAGCAGTTTGCTGCTTTCATGTCGACTAGTTCAACGCCCAATTCTGGTAGAGCCTTCCTCACTGAAACCTCGTAGCTTAATTCCCTTGCAGGTATTAGACAGCCCAAAAAGAATGCATACTTCATGCCTTCAATCACCTCAATGTGACGGTATCAGCTTGTCCATTCCAGTACGCTTCAGAATCTTCTGGACATCGTCAAGACCTTCGGTGCCTATCGGCCACAGTCCTAGACTCGCCCTTTTGTCCAAAGCTGATCGTATCGGGTTTATGACTCGTGTGGTCTCATACAATGCTTTGGCTTGAGCAGCAACGCCAGCGGGAATATTGCCTTGCCTTACGGCTTGGTTTCTGATGGCAAACATTACGTCGCCAACGTCACCGCCTTGAGGACATCGATCCAAGCATGTGAAACATGATAGGCAATACCAAGGTAGCTGCGTGGACAAAACCTCTTTTCTAAGGCCTAAAATCACCATTTCCATTAGCCGTCTTGGGTTGTGTTCGCTGGTAAGTCTTGCCACGGGACAGCCGCTTGAACATCTTCCGCATTGAATGCACACAAGAATGCCGTTGCCTCTAGGAGTGCCCGCAACATCACCCATGAAATTCAGATCTAGCTCGCTCAACAAACTCTCTCCTATTCATAATCTTTGCTGCTAAATTGGTGATCAAATAGAAGATGCGGGACCTAATATGCCTTTGGACTTCCATGCGCTAAGCTTAGCGCAAACCTAACACTAGAAGACTCACGACAAAGCTGGCCTCAATGTGCATATTTTGCTCGATTTCTCAAGAGCCTTATTGATCGCGATAACCGCAATTCCAGCGCCTGTGTCGGCTATCCTAGCCAGTTCAAGAATCACTGTGCGCAGGACTGGAAGTTCAGGCGACTCCTTCATCAAGCGTTCATGCTCGCGACCAATCACTCCGGTAATCTCCAAGACGTTGTTGGCAACATCAATGCTGCCAGTGAAGACGCAGTCCATAGCCTTCAGGAAGACGTTGTGTGCGAGTTCGCTAAGGCTGACTATGTCTCGCATAACCTGCTTGCCGCCCTTGCGTTCATAGCTCTTGAACTCGATGGCTCTTCTGGCTATGTTTTCAGAATGGTCGGCAATGACCTCAAGGTATCTTGAAATCAGTGCATAATACAGAATGTGAGAAGGCTCTCCTAAGCCAATCTTGTCAGCGACCATTCGGTCACGTTGGGCCGAGAGTAACAAGCGAATAGCCAACCAGTACATCATGTCTGCCTCGTCTTCGCGTCGTATAGCGTCTTCAGCTAATTCTCTATCCGATTCAACTAATGCTTGCATGGCTTCAGAGTATATGGTCGATGCAATGACAACAAGCCGTCGCATCAGCATGTCCAGTTTGAATTTTGTCGGATCAACAGAGCATTGAAGGTCTATTCGCTCGGGCGTTTCTTGGACTATGCCTAGACCCATAAGTCTATGTGCAATCTCTCGAATTTCCTCAATATGTCCTCTGCTGATCCGTGATGAAGAAACAACGCTGAAGAAATCCAATCCCAGAGTGTAATTGCCCACAATTATCCTCTCCAGCATCCCAGGGTCTGTGCAAAGGTCAGAGTTGATGACGCATTCTTCGCTCTGCACCTTTCGCTCAACCAAGTTGCCGGGAACAAGTTTCAGCGATCCGTCCTTTTCTTGGTGCAGTTTGACGATGTCGCCTGGTTTCAAGCCTGCTTCTTTCACCCAGTTTTTTGGTAGCGATACGCTGTAGGTGGAGTATCCGACTCGTTGCAATTTGCGGCTTTCCATCACGAGACCTTCTACTTATATGTAAATAGAAGTAAGATAATTATGTGCGAATTATATATATGTTATGTTTGAGTTAAGGATACCGTAAACCAAATCCCAAAAGAGGATGCCAGATGCCAGAATGGGCAACTATAAGCATCAGAGAAGAACTGATTGAGGAAATAAGGAATCTGATGAAAAGAACAGGCAGATATAGAAGCATCTCTGAATTCGTAGCCGAATCGATCCGACTGCGTCTAGAAGATTTGTCTGGAAGAAATGAAGCAGTTGCCCAAGCACCTTTAAGGATTCAACCCGCCTCTTCCGCACAGCTAATTCCTGTTTCAACAGTGACCCAGCCAGTCGTAGAAAGCACAAGGACCTACATAAACGCCGCACTTCAACGTTCCGAGCAAATCTGGTGGGTCTTGGTTAGGCTTTTCGGGGATATGACGCGTAAAGGCGTCAATGTGAATCCCGAATATGCACGGGATTTGAGAAATTGTCGAACTCTCATCAACCTCGTTCGCACTAACGCTTGTCCGGACTGCGACATTGAATTGGCGAACAAACGCTTGCCTGACTTGAGGCACAGCCTCGAGCAAGTTAAACGGGATCTAGTCACGTCTGCTCTGTATGTCTCAGAAGAATATGCGAGAGATTGGATAGACGAAATTGATCGAGCTGAGAGAGGCGAACTTAGAGAAGGGCCATCAACAGGTCCTACATTCATTCCGGGACTACCCAAGGAGAATGGAACTGGCTGGACAAGAGTGACTCTCCCCAGACCTATTGAAAGGGAGAAAGCCGAGGAAATCTCAAAGCAGCTCGGCGTTTCCGTTGAGCAAGAAAACAGCGTCCACCTCGTTGTACATGGGGAAAAGGAAGCTGTCAGAAAGGCAGTTGAAA